>Ga0206131_10001707_pt1 | contig 27727 bp, 21 predicted proteins | sample Helgoland_Spring_FD_148636 | JGI IMG/M metagenome (GOLD analysis project Ga0206131, IMG submission 148636) | Pelagic subsurface seawater microbial communities from Kabeltonne, Helgoland, North Sea - Helgoland_Spring_Bloom_20160517_1 | ecosystem: Environmental > Aquatic > Marine > Epipelagic ...
ATTCCTGCCTATCGAGGGCTGATCACTGACCGAAGGGGCGCCCCGTTGGCTATTTCCACACCGGTGGTGACGCTTTGGACCAACCCGCAGGAATTGCGTGGGAGTGGACGAGAGTCGGAGCTTGCAGCCCTGATGAATCTGGCGCCGAAAAGCTTTGAGGCAAGGCTCAACCGTTACCGAAATAAACAATTTATGTACCTTGCACGCCATCAGACGCCCCAAGTCGCAAGTGCGGTCATGGAAGCTGGGCTGCCGGGCGTTTATGGAAAGCGAGAATACCGACGTTTTTACCCCGCAGGCGAGGTCGTCTCGCAGCTTGTTGGGACGACCAATATCGATGGTGCAGGAGCGACCGGCGTTGAGCTATTGTTTGATGCAAGCCTGCAAGGGCGCACTGGTAAAAAGCAATTTATTAAGGCGCTTCACGGGGAATCTATCCGTGATATTGGTGTCGTTGAAGAGGCGGCAGACGGTCAGTCTCTGCAGCTTAGTATTGATCTTCGACTACAGCATGTGCAGCACCGAGAGCTGCTAACGGCATTGGGAGAGACGGGTGCTGCGGCGGCGTCGGCGGTCACGATTGATGCGCAGACGGGCGAAGTTCTGGCCATGACCAATCTTCCTTCGTTCAACCCAAATCGGCGGGGGCAGCTCGATCTCGCGACGATGCGCAACCGTGTGGCAACCGATGTTTTTGAGCCAGGCTCCACGGTCAAGCCACTGACGTTGGTCGCAGCACTGGAAAGCGGTGACTTTGATATCGATACCTTGGTGGATACATCACCGGGGAGGATTACGGTTGGCGGAAAAGTGCTGCCGGATCCGCGAAACTACGGCGAGATTACCCTGTCCCGCGTCATTGAAAAGTCCAGCCAGGTTGGGGTTACCAAGATCGCGCAGGCGATCGGCCATGAACGCATCATCGATGTGTTTCAGCGTTTTGGTTTGGGTCAGTTGACGGGCGCCGAATTTCCGGGGGAGCGTTCGGGTCGACTGCCCGATCACGATTTTTGGAGTGCGATCGACCGGGTTACGCCAGCGTTTGGTTATGGTCTTTTGGTGACGCCCCTGCAGTTGGCTCATGCTTATGCGATTCTCGCCAATCAGGGTCGAATGGTGCCGCTGACCTTGCTTGCCAGTGAGGGGCAGGGCGCAGCCGGGCGACAGATTATTTCGCCGGAAATTGCGGAAGAGGTGGTGACAGTGCTGCACCGCGTGACGGGTCGAGAAGGTACAGCACAACGCGCAAGTGTTGCGGGCTTCAATGTTGGCGGAAAGACCGGAACCATTCACAAAGTCGGTGCAACTGGGTATTTGGACGACCGCTATGTTGCGCTGTTTGTGGGCGTTGCGCCGATTGAAGCCCCGCGTTACGTCACCGTAGTCGTTATCGATGAGCCCAAGGGTGACGCGTATGGCGGCGGTGCGGCGGCAGCGCCTGTCTACTCTCGAATCACTCAAGAGGTTCTCCGAATACAAAGCGCAGTACCCACCGATTCCGATAAGCAGTCGCCGGTAAAGACTGTTGCAATGGCTGGGAGGGATAATCCTCGTGCGTAACCAAACCCTCGGCATGTTAACGGACTCTATCGCGGCGCTTCCGTCGTCAATGAGTTCTGTCGTGCCTGAGGTTTTGTCGCTCGACAGTCGCGCGATAAACCGTGGTGATGCCTTTGTTGCAATAAAGGGTGCTGATGCGGACGGGCGTCGGTATATCAATGACGCGCTTTCTCAGGGTGCGGTTGCTGTCTTGGCCGAAGCCGAGGGCCTGACTCATCAGGACCCCCGAGTGATTCCGGTTGTCGGACTTAAATCACAGTTGGGTGAGTTGGCGCGGCGATTTTACGCGGACCCCTCCAAAGATCTTTGTGTCATTGCAGTGACTGGGACAAATGGCAAGACGAGCATCTCAGATTATACGGGGCAGCTATTGCGACTGCTCGGTACATCGGCAGGCACCATTGGCACGCTCGGGGCACGCACACAATCGGGTGACGCAGCCGACGCCAAGAACACGACACCGGACGTTTTTACGCTCAATAAGCACCTGGCAACGTGGCGGAATCAGGGAGTGAAGTACGCGGCTATTGAGGCCTCAAGTCACGCACTGGAGCAGGGCCGGCTGGACGGTCTGAATGTTCACACCGGCGTGTTCAGTAATCTCACAAGAGATCACCTGGACTACCACGGCGACCTCGAGGCCTATCGTCAAGCAAAGCTTCGGTTGTTCACAGAATTTATGCCAGAACGTGTGATTTATAATCTCGACGACACGGCAACAGTCGATGCCCGTAATAGCGCTAAAGGACACGCATTCGGTCTTTCATTAACTGACGCATCTGCCGATGTCTTTATTAAGTTGGCTAATGACTGCTCAGCCGGCTTGGCGTTTCAAGTTCAATCGCCCTTGGGCACCGCAGAGATTACGACGGGGCTACACGGCCAGTTCAATGCGTTCAATGTGACAGCGGCGATCATGACGGTCTGCGGCCTCGGCTTTACGTTTAAAGACGTCGCAAATGCGGCCCATCACCTCAGGTCTGTAGAGGGTCGAATGCAAGTGGTGAAAGGCGGTGGAGACACCCGAGTGGTCGTCGATTTCGCCCACACTCCAGATGCACTAGACAGCGCACTGACGGCACTGAGTCAGTCGTGCACCGGCGATTTGTGGGCTGTTTTTGGCTGTGGCGGTGATCGCGACGTTGGGAAGCGCTCGGAGATGGGACGGGTCGCGCAAGCGCTGGCGGATCGGGTTGTGGTGACTAACGATAACCCTCGATCAGAGGATCCTCTGCGCATCGCCCAAGCGATTGCTGCGGGCTGTAGCGGTGATGGTATTCACATTGAACTCGATCGTGCCGAGGCGATTCGCTACGCCATACGCTCAGCGAAAGCAGGAGATACCGTGCTTGTGGCCGGTAAGGGGCATGAGACTTACCAGCAAATTGGCACTGAGCGACGCCCATTCTCTGATGTTGTATGCGCCGAGCAGGCACTTCGGGAGCGTGAAGGGGTGGTGCAATGACCAGTCTTCGTCTTTCGGATCTTGCGCGAGAGCTGGGCGTGGCGGTGCACGGCACCGATGCGCCAATTACCGGACTGGCGATAGACAGTAGAGCCGTGACCACGGGCGATCTTTTCGTGGCGATCCGAGGCGATCGTGTGGATGGCAATGACTTTATAGACAAGGCGCTTGCGCACGGCGCCGCCGCTGTCGTGACCAGTCAGGTGCTGAGTGATGCGATACCGCACCTGACGGTTACCGATTCTGGCGCCGCTTGTGCAGCCTTTGGACGATTGGCGCGGGAGTCGTTTGACGGCGTCGTTACAGGCATTACTGGTAGCGCGGGCAAAACAACTGCCAAAGCGTTTTTGGCCGCAATTTGCGCCTGCACCGATCGAACGGTTGCCACGGACGGCAATCAGAATAATGAGCTGGGTGTGCCGTTGACGCTGGCAAAGCTACTGTCGGCTCCGCAGTTCGGGGTCGTCGAAATGGGCGCTGCTCAGCGCGGGGATATCGCGCACTTGAAAAGCATGGCGTTGCCTCAAGTCGTTGTGTTGCTCAATGCGTTTGAAGCGCACGTTGGCCGCTTTGGTAGTCTTGATAATATTGTGGCGACCAAGGGAGAGATTCTTGACGGACTGTCACCATCGAGTGTGGCGGTCTTGAACGCAGACCAGTCGAACTTTGCGCTGTGGAGCGCGCGCGCGCAACCGGCACGAATAATCTCTTTTGGGTGGACGACTGCCGCAGATGTTCGCGTTGTAGGTGAGCGCTCAAACGGTTTTGCGGGTTCTCAGGTGGAACTCGACCTCAATGGTTCGAACGTCTCTGTGCGTCTTTGTGTCCCGGGAAAGGCCGGCGTGACGAACGCGCTTGCGGCGGCAGCAGCTGCGATTGGACTGGGTATTGGAGTCGACAAAATTGTCGAAGGGCTTGAGTCAGTTAAGCCCGTTGCGGGACGCGGAAACACAGTCAGCCTGCGCGATGGTGTAACGCTTATCGACGACAGTTATAACGCCAGCCCTTCAAGTGTGATTGCGGCGCTAGATGTCCTGTCTAATTCGAAGACACCTCGAACTGCCGTTTTGGCCGATATGTTAGAGCTGGGGGATGAGGCGGTGAGTTATCACCAGCAGGTGGGCCGATACATCTCGAAGCTCGGTATAGAGCGAGTCATCGCTGTCGGCGAGTTGTCGCGGCACATTGGCGATCACTGCTCGCCGCAGTCCATTTACTTCCAAAATGCCGATGCGCTGTTAGGGGCCTGTCCCACTTTTTCGAAAAATGAAACCGTGCTGGTGAAGGGTTCAAGGGGTATGCGCTTGGATCGATTTGTAGATGCAATGACAGCCTCTTTAGGAGAGACGACATGTTAATGTGGCTTGCACAGCAGCTGGCTGTTTGGGAGTCGGCATTCTCGGTATTTGACTACATAACGCTGAGAGGCATTCTCTCGGCGATGACGGCGTTAATTGTTTCAACCCTCGTCGGTCCAGCGATGATTCGCGGTTTACGCGACATGCAAATTGGTCAGTCTGTCCGCACAGACGGACCACAGTCTCACTTAAGTAAAGCGGGCACGCCCACAATGGGTGGCGCTTTGATCATTGTCGCGATCGCCTCGGGAACGCTACTTTGGGGGGACCTGTCCAGTCGATACTTGTGGGTGGCGTTACTGACTACAGTGGCTTTTGGTGCGATTGGTTGGGTTGACGACTACCGTAAAGTTGTGGAAAAAGACTCTCGAGGGCTACCGGCGCGGTGGAAGTACTTTTGGCAGTCGATGGTGGGATTGGCGGCCGTGACGTATTTGTTTTCGTCGTCAACCCAGACGCCAGAACTGACGCTTTACCTCCCGTTTCTGAAAGACTTCGCATTTGTAATGGGACTGCTCTTCATTCCGTGGTCGTACCTCGTCGTTGTCGGATCAAGTAATGCCGTCAATCTCACGGACGGTCTCGACGGCTTGGCGATCTTACCCACGGTCATGGTGGCCGCTGGGCTCGGTATGATCGCTTACGTTACAGGGCACGTGCAGCTCGCTGCTTACTTGAATATTGCCTATATCGCCGGTGCCGGAGAAATGGTCATTTTTTGCGGTGCCATCGCTGGCGCTGGACTGGGTTTCCTCTGGTTTAACACCTACCCGGCCATGGTTTTCATGGGTGATGTGGGCGCGCTGGCACTGGGTGCTGCGCTCGGTATCGTGGCCATTATAATTCGTCAAGAGCTGGTGCTTTTTATCATGGGCGGCGTCTTCGTAATCGAGACGCTGTCTGTGATTATTCAGGTGGCGTCGTTTAAGTTGCGCGGAAAGCGTGTCTTTAAAATGGCGCCCATTCATCATCATTTCGAACTGTCCGGTTGGCCCGAGCCGCGTGTGATCGTCCGTTTTTGGATCATCACAGCGATGCTCGTTTTGTTTGGCCTTGCGACATTGAAGTTGAGGTAGATCACGATGACGCCTGAACTCATTTCCAGTTCGACACGACGCGCGGTCCTCGGTATGGGGCACACCGGGCGGTCGGTTGCGCGTTTTTGGAAAGAGCAAGGCGTACCTTTTATTGCCATGGATACCCGTTCCGATCTGTCGAGCAATCGAGCCTTGAAAGAGGAGCTCGATGGGGTCGAGACTCATTTTGGCGACCTCGATCCGAGGCTCATGAACCAAATTGATTTAATGATTGCCTCACCCGGTATCGCTATGGACTCACCGGCCATTACCCTGGCGCAGGCCCAGGGCGTTGAAGTGCGCGGCGATATTGATCTGTTTGTGGCTGAAGCGACGCGTCCCGTCATCGGTATTACTGGATCGAACGGCAAGTCGAGTGTGACGACATTCGTGGGCCAGCTACTGACCGCTTGTGGTAAGCGGGTTGCGGTTGGAGGGAACTTGGGTGTGCCTGCGCTTGAGCTTCTCAATGAAACCCCGGACGTCTATGTACTCGAGCTTTCTTCCTTTCAGCTGGAGCGTGCGGGCGATCTGAATCTCGCGGTGGCGATCGTGCTGAACTTGTCCCCCGACCATCTTGATCGGCATCAAACGATGCCGCTTTACCATCTCGCAAAACACCGAATTTTCGCCGGCGCAAAGAGCGTCGTGGCCAACTACAGGGACTCTCTGACGCAGCCTGTCGGTAAGAGCGACGTGCCTTGGGTTTTGTGGCGCGACAATGAGCCTGACCTCAACCAGCTGGGTCTGCGTGAGCAGGACGGTGAGCTCTGGCTGTATCACGGGTTTGAGCCGTTATGCGCTTGTTCTGAGATCGCCCTTGTGGGCGACCACAATATTCGAAATGCCCTGGCCGCCCTGGCGGTGTGTCACGCGTTGGGTATCGAGTACAGCGACCTCGTCGCGGGTCTAAAGACACTTTCAGGTCTGGCTCATCGCTGCGAGATGATTCTAGAGCATCAGCACGTGCGTTACGTGAACGACAGTAAAGGCACGAACGTTGGTGCAAGTATGGCCGCGTTGGAGGGTCTTTCGAAGGGAAAGAACGTGATCCTAATCGCTGGTGGTGAGGGGAAAGGTCAGTCATTTAAACCACTGTCGAAAGCCATTGCCGCGTCGTGTAAGCACACCATTCTTATCGGTCGCGATGCCGACAAAATCGAGGCGACACTCGAGCCTCATGTGTCTCGAGAACGTGCATGCTCCATGACAGAGGCCGTTCGACGTGCTGTCGAGTGGGCGTCAGAGGGCGACGTTGTTTTATTGTCGCCTGCGTGTGCGAGTTTTGACATGTTCAGAGACTATCAGGACCGTGGTACCGCGTTTCGAGACGCCGTGAGCCTTATCGTGCAGGAGGCTGAGCTATGACGACAACGCCTCGCGATAATTGGGCGGGATCGCTCCTTCTTGTGCTGGCGTCCGCGCTCATTGCGGTGGGTGTTGTCGCCATCTCATCGGCCTCGATTAGCCTGTCGGAAGTGAAATTTGGCAATGAGTGGCATCACGCCATCCGACACCTCTCTTACCTTGCCATTGGTGTCACGCTTGGGTTTGTTGCGTATCTGTTGCCGCTCAATGTGTGGCGCCAGACATCGCCATGGCTTCTCATGTTGGCGTTCGCTCTACTGGTACTTGTCCTCGTGCCTGGAGTCGGGCGAGTGGTTAATGGTAGCCAGCGCTGGATTCCATTAGCGGGATTTACGCTTCAGCCATCAGAGTTCGCCAAGTTTGCACTGGTCTTATGGTTATCGGGCTACATGGTACGTCACGGTGAGGAGTTGCGGACGGTTCTCAGAGGTTTGCTCAAGCCGATCTTGGTGCTGATTTTATTTGCGCTGTTGCTGTTGTCCGAGCCTGATTTTGGCGCAACGGTCATCATTTTGGGTACCGCGTTTGGAATGTTGTTCATGGGCGGTGCACGCCTTATTTATGTGCTGGGTCTGGTCGTGTCAGCGGTCGCCATTATGGCGGGCATGATTCTTATGGCCCCCTACCGTATGCAGCGACTGATGGCGTACCAAGACCCCTGGAGCGATCCGTTTGGCAGTGGTTTCCAGCTCATACAGTCGCTTATCGCCTACGGGCGCGGTGAGTGGCTGGGTGTGGGGCTGGGCAATAGCGTTCAGAAGCTCTTTTACTTGCCTGAGGCCCACACCGACTTTGTCTTTTCAATTTGGGCCGAGGAAACAGGTCTCGTGGGCGCTGTCGCCGTGATCATTCTGTTTGCAGTGTTTGTCGGTCGTATTGTGTTTATGGGGTATCGCTTTCTCCTGGAGAGTCGCGAATTCGAGGCCTATTGCTGTTTTGGTTTCGCGCTCGTTTTCGCCGGTCAAGCCTTCGTCAACATGGGCGTGAGCTCAGGGCTGCTCCCAACCAAAGGGCTAACGCTCCCCTTTATTAGCTACGGTGGTAACAGCCTGATGATGAGCTGTGTCACGGTGGGTCTCTTGCTGAAGTTAGAGCGCAGTCAAATTGCAGCGACGACCAAAGTTCAGGCCAGGAGAAGGTTGCCATGAGCGCGTCGACGCACAGCGCTATGATCATGGCCGGTGGCACCGGTGGCCACGTCTACCCGGGCCTTGCGGTTGCGAGCGCGCTGCGCGAAGCGGGCTGGGAAGTGTCTTGGGTAGGAACGGCCCGAGGGCTTGAGGCTCGCGTCGTGCCCGTGAGTGGTATGACACTGCACACACTCACTACCTTGGGTTTGCGTGGGAAGGGCATTATTTCGAGGCTCAAAGGCGTCTTTTCTCTTGTCTTTGCTTGCCTTCAAGCACTGCGCCTCTTACTGCGACATCGACCCACTTTAGTCATTGGTTTTGGGGGTTATGCGGCAGGACCTGCCGGAGCTGTGGCCGCAGTGTTGCGCATTCCCGTGCTTATTCATGAGCAAAATGCAGTGGCTGGGACCACTAATCGATTACTTGCTCGAGGCGCCTGCCGTGTTATGGCCGGGTTTGAGGGGGCCTTTGCGTCGCCTGCGAACGCGTTGGTAACCGGCAACCCCCTCCGAGCAGAACTGTGTCAGCAGCCTCAAAAAATCTATCCACAGTCGACGTTTACTCCCGAGCGGCCATTACGCATCGCCATTTTGGGTGGGAGTCAGGGTGCGTTGGCCCTGAACAAGGGATGTCCTGATGCGTTTGCTGCACTCCCGACAGAAGTACTTGCGGCGCTTGACGTAAAGCACCAGTGCGGCGCACTGCATCTGGACGTCACTCAAGACGCTTGGGCCTCAGTCGAGGTGCGCAATGTCGACGTAATGCCCTTTGTCGAGGACATGGCGTCATTGTACGCCTGGGCGGATCTTGCGATTTGTCGTGCAGGCGCTCTGACGGTTAGCGAGCTGGCCGTTACTGGAACACCCAGTCTTTTGGTCCCGTTGCCACAGGCAATCGACAACCATCAGGTGAAAAATGCTGAAGTACTGTGTGAGGCTGGCGGCGCGCGTATTCTGCCGCAGTCTTCGCTTTCCGATACGACGCTTGCTCAGTTTATTAGCGACATTATCAACGACGCAGCACGTCTGGGTACCATGTCAGAGTGTGCGCGCGCGTGGTCCAAGCCAAATGCGACTCAGGACGTTGTTTCGGTCGCACAGGAGGTGGCGTGTGGCTGAGGCTGTTCTAACACGTGAACCCATGATGCGTCGGATTCAGCGCATTCACTTTGTAGGCATTGGTGGCTCTGGCATGAGCGGTATTGCGGAAGTGCTCACCGGCTTGAACTATCAGGTGTCGGGCTCCGACATCGCCGAGAATTCATCCATTGATCGACTCAGAGGTTTGGGCATTTCGGTTGCCATAGGCCACAAGGCCTCTCATGTTGAGGGGGCCGATGTCTTGGTCGTGTCCTCCGCGATTAATGAGTCTAATCCGGAGATTAAGGCGGCCAGAGAGTTGCGAATCCCCATCGTACCTCGAGCAGAAATGCTGGCGGAACTGATGCGCTATCGATTCAGTGTCGCCGTTGCAGGGACCCACGGGAAAACCACGACGACCAGTCTTATTGCGTCACTGATGGCTGAGGCGGGTCTGGATCCGACCTTCGTCATTGGTGGGGTGCTCAATAATTTAGGCACCAATGCACAGCTGGGCGCCAGTGAGTATTTGGTGGTTGAGGCCGACGAGAGTGACGCGTCTTTTCTACACTTGTTGCCCATGATGTCGGTGATCACGAATGTCGAGCCGGACCACATGGAGCATTACGAGGGTGATGTTCGCGCTTATAAGCAGGCCTTTGTCGAATTTCTCCATAACCTGCCATTTTACGGCGTGGCGGTGGTGTGTCTTGACGATCCCGGTGTGCGTGAGTTGCTGCCCAGTATCACGCGACAGGTCGTCACCTATGGTTTTTCTGACGATGCGGACTACCGCCTAGAAGCACTGCGGTTTTCGGGAACCCAAAGCCAATTCACGTTGCACCGTAAGTCAATGGGTGACGCATTGGCATTGGTGCTGCCTATGCCTGGTGTTCATAACGCCCTCAATGCGGCCGCAGCCGTTGCCGTTTGTTCCGAGTTGGGCGTTAGCGATGACGCACTCACCCGCGGCCTCACGTCTTTTGAGGGTGTCGGACGTCGCTTTTCGGTGTTGGGTGATATTACGTGGCAGGGCGGCGACGCGTTGTTAGTCGACGACTACGGCCACCATCCCACCGAACTTAAAGCCACGATTCTTGCGGCGCGAGAAGCGTATCCTGATAGGCGACTCGTTATGGTCTTCCAGCCGCATCGATACAGCAGAACGCGGGACTGTTACGACGATTTTGTCGATGTGCTGTCGACAGTAGATGCGCTTGTACTCCTCGACGTTTACGCGGCGGGCGAGGAAGCCATTGTCGGTGCGGACAGTCGAGCACTTGCCCGAAGCATTCGCCAGATGGGCTTTATCGATCCCGTCCTGTTGAGCGACAACGGTCAGTTACCGAGTCGATTGATCAAGCTCCTCACGGATGACGATGTCCTCGTGATGCAAGGCGCTGGCAATATTGGCCGCTTGGCGCGTTTGCTCTCTGAAGCGACGTCTCTGGAGGCGCTGTCATGAGCCCTGATCTGCAGAGAACGCATGTCACCGTTCTGATGGGCGGGACCTCAGCAGAGCGTGAGGTCTCTCTGAAAAGCGGCGCTGCGGTGGCGAATGCGCTCACACTTGAAGGGGTGCAGGTCACCCGTATCGATACGGCAGTCCCAAACTGGCATCAAGATCTACCGTCGGACACCTTCGTTTTTAATTTACTTCACGGCGCGGGTGGAGAGGATGGTCACGTTCAAGGGCTTCTCGAAACACTGGGTGTCGCTTATTCAGGTTCAGGGGTGCTGGGCAGCGCACTCAGCATGGACAAGGTTAAGACCAAGCAGGTCTGGAAAAGTCTTGATCTGCCTACACCGGCCTTCGAAATAATCGATGAGCACAGTGATTTAGCGGCTGTAATAGCCCGTCTTAATTCGGTGTTTGTAAAGCCGATTTCAGAGGGTTCCTCGGTCGGAATGGCCGTGGCGAGCGATGCGGAGTCACTGGGCGTGGCCCTCATTCATGCACAGAAGTCGGGTGTTCCTGTCATGGCGGAGCAGTTTGTCCGTGGTGATGAGTACACCGTTGCGATCCTTCGTGGGCGATCGTTACCGCCAATCAAGATTACACCGGAGTCCGCATTTTACGACTACCAGGCGAAGTATGTGTCGGGAACGACACGCTTTGAGTGCCCAGCGCCGTTGAGCGTGGACGAGACACAAGCGCTGCAGGCGCTGGCCTACGCTGCATTTGTCGCCTCGGGTGCTGAAGTGTGGGGGCGTGTCGACATGATTCGTGGTGCAGACGGTTGGCAGTTACTTGAGGTCAATACCGTGCCTGGGATGACCGAGCACAGCCTGGTTCCCAAGGCCGCCGAGGCCGCAGAGCTGCGGTTTATTGATCTGCTCGATGAAATTTATTTGGGATCTCGGGAGTTGCGTTATGTCGCGTGAAATCAACCGACAGTCCAGCCGTCCTGTCGGTACTCGCTGGGAGCGCTTTCTGCGCAGTGTTAAGCGTGTCATCACTGCTGTGAGTTTTATTGTCATCGCTGCGGTTGTGGGGCTTTTGACACAGCGCGCCACCGATATGCCCGTGCAAGAAATTGCGATCCTGGGTGACATGCAACACGTGTCGCGCGCCACAGTGGAATCGGTTATTGGACCGCATGTGAGCGAAGGCTTCCTACTGACAGACCTCGCTGGGATTCGTGCAGACCTTGAGGCACTGCCTTGGGTGTTTGAGGTCAAGGTGCGCAGAGAGTGGCCTGGCACGGTTCACGTACACGTCACCGAAGAACAGCCGATCGCACGTTGGGGCGAGGCGGCCTACATCAATCCGCAGGGTGTTGTCTTTGATGGCGCCTCGTTCGATCGCTACGCCGAGCTGCCTCAGCTGTGGAGTGAGCACAGTGCACCGGTCGCGCTCATCGAACAGTTTAAGTTATTTCAGATGCTCCTGACCCCCCACGGTTTGGGTGTCTCGGTTCTCAAGGAGGATCGGTTGGGACAAATATCGGCCGAGCTCACCGATGGGACGAGCGTGCAATTTGGCGACAAGGACTTCGCGCAGCGCGTCCGTCGCTTTGCTGTGTTGCTCGGTCGTGAGACGCAAGAGAATTCGATTACGCGAATAGATTTTCGGTACGAGCGCGGAGCAGCGGTTCTGCGCCAGCAAAAGCAATTTGCAGTGACCACAGTAGCCCAAGAGCGAGGAGGTCGGTAATGACAGCGAATGAAGAGAAACGAATGATCGTTGGACTGGATATAGGGACGTCCAAGGTGGTTGCTGTAGTCGGTGAGGTTGATGCTGATGGGACCATTGATATTGTCGGCATTGGGTCTCACCCGTCCAAGGGATTGAAAAAGGGCGTTGTCGTCAACATTGAGTCGACCGTTAATGCCATTCAACGGGCGGTGGAAGAAGCCGAGCTGATGGCGGGTTGTCAGATTCACTCGGTGTATGTCGGCATTGCCGGCAATCACATTCGATCGATGAACTCTCACGGTATTGTTGCGATTAAAGACCGTGAAGTTGAGCGCGCCGATATCGGGCGAGTGATCGATGCGGCGCAAGCCGTTGCGATACCTGCAGACCAGAAAATTCTCCACGTCCTCCCGCAAGAATTTGTGATCGACAATCAAGGTGGCATTAAAGAGCCACTGGGCATGTCAGGTGTTCGCCTCGAAGCCAAGGTGCACCTGGTCACGTGCGCCGAAACGGCCGCACAAAACATCGAAAAGTGTGTTCAGCGGTGCGGTTTGGAGGTGGACGCCATTGTCCTAGAGCAGTTGGCATCGAGTTACTCGGTGATCACCGATGACGAACGCGACCTCGGTGTGTGCATGGTGGATATCGGGGGTGGGACGTCAGACATTGCCATCTTCACCGAGGGTTCTATTCGGCACACAGGGGTTATTCCCATCGCGGGCGATCAAGTCACGAGTGACATTGCAATGGCCTTGCGCACACCGACCCAGCACGCAGAGGAAATCAAAATTCGATACGCCTGTGCGCTTGCTCAGCTCACAGGGCCCGACGAGACGATTAAGGTTCCCAGCGTGGGCGATCGCCCGCCGCGCGATCTGTCGCGTCAGTCCTTGGCGGAGGTTGTTGAGCCTCGCTACGACGAGCTGTTCACGCTGATCCAAGGTGAGACGCGACGCTCGGGTTTTGAAGACCTTATTCCCGCCGGCATCGTGCTGACCGGCGGGACCTCCAAAATGGAGGGCGTGGTGGAACTCGCTGAAGAGATTTTCCACATGCCGGTACGAGTCGGTGCGCCGCAGTACACGCGCGGCATGCACGACATTATTCGCAATCCGATTTACGCAACAGCCGTGGGGCTGCTGCTGTCGGGTGCAAAAGAACTTCATGACGGCGCGCAGCTTGCTGCGGGTCGCAAGAAGACCAGCGGTTTGCTGGGTGGGTTGCGCAATTGGTTTGGACGCAACTTTTAAAAGAGTAAGGGGATATTCGGGAAGCCGAATAATTTCAAACGGGGAGAAATAATATGTTTGAATTAGTAGACAATGCACCGCAAAACGCGGTTATCAAGGTGATTGGTGTTGGCGGCGGCGGTGGTAACGCGGTTCGTCACATGATCGAGCACGATATTGAAGGCGTAGACTTCATTTGCGCAAATACGGACTCGCAGGCGCTGGCAGACATCGACTCTAAAACGATTCTGCAGCTGGGTAACACCATCACTAAGGGATTGGGTGCAGGCGCCAATCCGGAAATTGGTCGTGCCGCCGCACTCGAAGACAGAGATCGAATTGCCGAGTCTTTGCAGGGTGCGGATATGGTCTTTGTAACCGCCGGAATGGGCGGCGGCACTGGCACGGGCGGTGCACCTATTGTTGCGGAGGTTGCACGTGACATGGGTATCTTGACCGTGGCGGTTGTCACTCGACCGTTCAGCTTCGAGGGTCGAAAGCGTTTGACCATTGCAGAGCAAGGTCTCAAAGAACTTGAGCAGCATGTTGACTCACTGATTACCGTACCCAATGAGAAATTGCTCGAAGTTATGGGCAAAAACACCAGCTTGCTGGATGCCTTTAAAGAGGCCAACGACGTGCTCTTTGGGGCAGTCCAGGGTATCGCGGACCTGATTATTCGTCCCGGTATGATCAACGTCGATTTTGCCGACGTGAAGACTGTGATGTCAGAAATGGGTTCTGCAATGATGGGTACGGGTACCGCTACCGGTGAGGGTCGTGCTCGTGAGGCGGCTGAACGTGCCATCAACAGCCCACTGTTGGACGACATAGACCTCAGTGGAGCGAAGGGTCTGTTGGTCAACATTACAGCAGGTCTTGATCTGTCGTTGGGCGAGTTCTCAGAGGTTGGTGAAGCGATTGAGGAGATTGCCTGTGATGACGCGACGGTGGTCATCGGCACAGTGATCGATCCAACCATGGCTGATGAGCTCAAAGTGACCGTGGTGGCCACGGGACTGGGTGTTGAGCAAAGCCGCCCTGTCCTGAAAAAGGTCGAGCCACTTGCGCCCATGCGTTCCGCAACATCGACGTCAGCGGCCTATGAAGGGTATGATCTGCCTCCAGCGAAGCGTCAGCGCGCTGCAGCGACTACTCATTCTGGGCAAGCGGTTGCGGTTGAGGAAAGTAGCGAAGAGGGGTATTTCGATATTCCGGCGTTTTTGCGTCGCCAAGCTGACTAGCGCTGAGCGAGGGAGTGGTTGGAAAGAGAGCTTAGCGCTCTCGGGCTGACTGCCCCCTGAAAAAAGGCAAAAGAATGATACGACAGCGAACATTACGAAATTCGATCAAGGCCACCGGTGTGGGCTTGCACACAGGCGATAAAGTGCTCCTGACACTCTGCCCTGCACCCGTCGATACGGGCATCGTTTTTCGCCGAACTGACCTCAACCCTGTGGCCGAGATCCCCGCTCGTGCCGACTTGGTTGGAGAGACGACGCTGTCGACCTGCCTCATTCACGGTGAAGCCCGCGTTTCAACCATCGAGCACCTGCTATCTGCGATGGCAGGACTGGGTGTCGACAACGCGTACGTCGACGTGACCGCCCCTGAAATCCCCATTATGGACGGTAGTGCGGCGCCCTTTGTCTTTTTGCTGCAGTCAGCAGGAATCGTAGAACAACACGCTGCGAAGAAATTTATTCGTGTCAGAAAAGAAGTCACCGTGACCGACGGCGACAAGACGGCCAGCTTTTTACCGCTTGAGGGATTTAAGATCTCGTTCGGTATCGATTTTGATCATCCGGTGTTTAAACACCGAGCCGCAACTACGGAGATTGATTTTTCCACAACGTCCTTTGTGCGGGAGGTCAGTCGCGCAAGAACCTTTGGCTTTGTCGAGGAAATTGAGTATCTGCGCTCGAAGGGACTCGCGCGTGGGGGCAGCATGGACAACGCCGTCGTCATCGACGACTACAAGGTCTTGAACCAGGGCGGTCTTCGTTACGACGATGAGTTTGTGAAGCACAAAGTGCTCGATGCCATTGGCGACCTGTATTTGCTGGGGTATAGCCTGATTGGTGAATACCGTGCCTTCAAATCGGGCCACGCGCTTAACAACCAAGCGCTGCGCACCTTGATTGCAAATAAGGATGCGTGGGAGATGGTCACCTTTGAGGATGTCGAACAGGCCCCGATTTCCTACCAACAGCCGTTTTTGACTTACGCGCCAACTTAATCGCGATCGAGTTCACAGCCGAGTTCAACACACTTTCTTAGGACTTGTATCTCTGGCATAGTGGCGCGGTTAACGTGAGTGATTGTGCCACCTTTGAAATTCATACTGATAAATAACGAAGGCCCCTCTAAAACCGTCGAAATTGGTCGATGGACGCGGGTCGTTGTGTCTGCGATTTTGATTGGTTTGCCCGTGACTTTGGCGGGGCTGAGCTACGAGTTTGGCGTTAAAAAAGGGGTTTCCAAAACACAGGCGGCCGAAGAGACTTTGGCTGCAGAGGAAGCGCGCGAGCGCGCCGAGGCCCTGGCTAATCTGGCGGTTGAAGCCGAGAGACGGCTGCAGTCCATGACCCTGCTCCTGGCTGAGTTACAAAGTCGGGTCACGCGTCTCGACGCGGTGGGTATGAACCTTACACAAAGCGCGGGTTTAGAACCCGGTGAGTTTAACTTCAACGTGCCACCTGCCTTGGGTGGTCCACTGATGACGTCGCAAGACGATGCGCGAGAATTAATTCCTGCGCTTGAGGGCGAGTTATTCGCCTTGAGTACTGCGTTGGACGATCGCGAGGTTCAACTCGATATATTGTCCGAGTTGATTCAGGGCGAACAGGTTAAAAGTGATGCAACGCCTGCAGGTCGCCCGATCTTGTCCGGGTGGTTGTCGTCTCGATACGGCAGCCGTATTGATCCGTTCAGTGGTAAAAAAGCCTGGCATGAAGGCATCGATTTTGCGGGACGCGAAGGTGCCCATATCGTTGCGGTGGCCAGCGGTGTTGTCAGCTGGAGCGGCGAGCGTGCGGGCTACGGTAAAATGGTGGAGGTCGCGCACGGCGATGGTGTGATCACGCGCTATGCCCACAACCAAGAAAATCGCGTCAAAGTCGGTGACATGGTTCGCCGTGGTGACGTGGTTGCGCTCATGGGAAACAGTGGCCGTTCTACGGGCCCACACGTTCACTTTGAGGTTCATAAAAACGGCCGTCCGGTCGATCCTGCGAGTTACTTACACCGCACGCCCAACTAAGGTCATCACCGACCGCTAGTGAAGTTCACTGTACTCGTTGATCGCGCAAACTGCGCAAAACCTAATCACACGTAATGGAAACACCATGGCTAATCCGCTGAAGATGATATTCGGCTCGCGTAACGACCGAGTGTTACGTCGAATTAAGAAAACTGTTCGCACCATCAATGCGTTTGAGGAGAGCATGCAAGCGCTTGACGACGACGCGTTGCGGGCAAAAACGCAAGAATTCAAACTGCGGTACCAGAACGGCGAGTCGCTCGACGCGCTGTTGCCTGAGGCCTTTGCCGTCGTTCGGGAGGGCGGTGTCCGTGCCATGGGTATGCGCCACTTTGACGTGCAGCTCATCGGTGGCGTCGTGCTGCACGAGGGCAATGTCGCGGAAATGCGAACCGGAGAGGGTAAGACCTTAGTGGCAACACTGCCGGCGTATCTTAATGCGCTCTCGGGTAATAGCGTTCACCTGATTACGGTCAACGACTATTTGGCGACACGGGACGCCGCGTGGATGGGGAAACTGTACAACTTCTTGGGACTTGAAGTTGGGGTCGTCAAGGCCGGACAAACGCAAGAAGAGAAGCGTATTGCCTACTCTGCCGACGTGGTTTACGGAACTAACAACGAATTTGGTTTTGATTATCTGCGAGACAACATGGCGTTCAGCATGGACGACAAGATGCAGGGCCAGCTGGCTTTTGCGATTGTTGACGAAGTGGACTCGATTCTGATCGATGAGGCGCGAACGCCACTCATTATTTCAGGTGCGGCTGAAGACAGCTCCGAGCTTTACCGCAAGATCAATAAACTCATTCCGAGACTGGTGGCCCGAACCGATGAGGCGTCGGAGGACGGTCACTTTGTCATTGACGAGAAGCAACGCTCTGTTGAGCTGACTGAGGACGGTCACGAGCTGATTGAGACCATGCTGATCGACGAGGGGTTACTGGCTGCTGATGATTCACTGTATGCCTCCACCAACTTAGGTCTGTTGCATCACGTTACTGCAGCGCTGCGCGCGCACAACCTGTTTCATCGAGACGTCGAGTACATCGTACAAAACGGTCAGGTCGTTTTGATCGATGAGCACACGGGGCGCACCATGGCCGGTCGACGTTTGTCGGAGGGCTTGCATCAGTCCATTGAAGCGAAAGAGAACGTCAATATTCAGGCTGAAAGCCAGACTATGGCGTCCACCACGTTCCAGAACTACTTCCGCATTTACGAAAAGTTGAGCGGGATGACCGGAACCGCTGACACTGAGGCGTTTGAATTTCGGCAAATTTACGGACTTGAGTGTGTGGTGATCCCAACCAACATTCCGATGAAACGGCTCGATATGAACGACCTCATCTTCATGTCCAAGGAAGAGAAGCTCGAGGCGATTGTTGATGAGACCCGGCGCATTATTGAGCACCAGGCACCCGTGCTGGTGGGTACGGCGTCGGTTGAAACCTCAGAAGAGCTCTCGGAGCACTTCAAGGGCGCGGGTATCGAGCATAAGGTGCTGAACGCTAAGTATCACGAACAAGAGGCTGAGATTATTGCGCAGGCCGGCCGTCCGGGCATGGTGACCATTGCGACCAATATGGCGGGACGCGGCACCGATATTGTACTGGGCGGTAACCTTGAGGCAGAACTTGCCGCTTTGGAGGACGAATCTGCAAAAGTGGCAGCGCAGGCGGCTTGGGAAGAGCGACATCAAGCGGTGCTGGATGCGGGCGGACTTCATATTGTCGGTACCGAACGTCACGAGTCGCGTCGGATTGATAACCAACTGCGGGGACGTGCAGGACGCCAAGGTGACCCGGGTGCGTCACGTTTTTACATTTCACTCGACGACAGTTTGATGCGCATCTTCATGGGCAATATGGCCGGCATCATGCAGAAAGTGGGTATGGAGCGTGGTGAGGCCATTGAGAGCAAAATGGTCACAAACTCGATCGAGCGCGCTCAACGCAAGGTCGAAGGGCGTAACTTCGATATTCGTAAGCAGCTGCTGGAATACGACGACGTGGCGAACGACCAGCGTCAGATTATTTACAAACAGCGGGATCAGTTGCTCGACGGCGACGATGTGGCCGAGATGATCACCAACATACGAACCGATGTGATTCATGCCGGCATCGATCGATTTATTCCACCGATGAGTGTCGAAGAACAATGGGATGTTGCGGGTTTGGAGCAGCACCTGCGCACCGAATACGCGCAAGATATTCCGGTTGTGGCCTGGCTGGACGAGGACAATGACTTGCACGAGGAATCTCTTCGAGCGCGCATTGTCGAGGCTGTGCAAGCCGCGTACGACGAAAAAGGCGCATCGATTGGCGACGCCATGCGTCAAATTGAAAAGCAGGTCATGCTCCAAGTGCTTGATGGGCTTTGGAAGGACCATTTGCAGACTATGGATCAACTGCGCCAGGGTATTCACTTGCGCGCCTACGCCAACAAGAACCCCAAGCAGGAGTACAAGCGCGAAGCGTTTGAGCTGTTCGAGTCCCTGTTGGAACGCTTGAAGCAAGAAGTCGTGCGTATTCTGAGTCAGATTCAAATTAAGCGTGAGGATGAAGCAGAGGAAATTGAGCGTCGCCGTCGCGAAGAGGCCGCTCGGCAAAAGCTGGCGTTTCAACACGCGCAGGCTCAAGCGTTACCCGAAGCAAGCCAAGGTGAAGCGCCAGAACAAGCAGAGGCGCCGAAGTCTCCGGTTGTCCGAGCTGCCCCGAAAGTTGGGCGTAACGACCCGTGTACCTGCGGGAGCGGCAAGAAGTATAAGCAGTGTTGTGGAGTGCTCGGTTGAGGTTGCCGGCGTTGTCGATCGCAGGTATCAGGCTTGGCGTTGCTCAAGCGGGTATTAAGTACGCGGGTCGCGACGATCTGACGTTGATTGAGATTGCTCAGGGCAGCACCACTGCGGCGGTCTTTACGCAGAACGCGTTTAGAGCCGCGCCGGTTCTTGTTGCCGAGCGTAATAATGCGGCGCAAGACGCGCGCTACTTGCTGATTAACTCGGGCAACGCTAATGCGGGAACCGGTCAGCCTGGAATGACGGCCTGCGAGCAGAGTTGTGACGATGTGGCTCGACTCACCGAGAGCGATGCGCGTCGCGTGTTGCCGTTTTCGACCGGTGTCATTGGCGAGGTACTGGATCCTGCGACGTTGGCGGCGGCACTGCCCTCCGCCATTGCCAATTTGGACGAGGGGAATTGGGAGCGTGCAGCGCGGGCCATTATGACCACCGACACGCGCCCTAAAATTCGAACGCAGCGTGTTGAGGTGAACGGTCGCTCCTGTTGTTTGACCGGCATGAGCAAAGGCTCGGGCATGATTCAGCCGAATATGGCGACGATGCTTGGATTTATTGCCACTGATGCGGTGATCCCAGCGAGCATGTTAGACGGCATGTTACGCACTGCTGTGAACCTGAGTTTTAACCGTATTACGGTCGACGGTGACACGAGTACGAATGATGCCGTGACGCTCAGCGCGACCGGGCAATCAGACTTTGTTGTCTCGCCGACGGCTTCCGAAGAGGCGCTCGCTTTTCAAGCCGCGCTCAACGCACTGGCCATTGCTCTGGCTCAAGACATTATTCGCGACGGTGAGGGTGCGACCAAATTCGTTGAAATCGAGGTCTTGGGTGCGCGGTCGGTCGATGAGGCAGATCGTGTTGCGCGGACCATAGCCCACTCACCACTGGTCAAGACAGCACTGTTCGCCTCAGACCCAAACTGGGGCAGGATTTTAGCTGCCGTGGGGCGTGCGGGTGTCGAAGACCTTGACGTTGATGCGGTCTCACTGACGCTCAACGGTGTGCTGATTGCCGAAAACGGGGCTCGCGCACAGCACTACACAGAGCAGGCGGGTGTGGCGGCCATGGCGCCCGAGGACCTACTGATTTCAGTCAATCTTGCACGTGGCAACCAGGTAGCAACGATTTGGACCACTGACTTCTCTTACGACTACGTCAAGATTAATGCCGAGTACCGCACCTAGTGAGTCACATTATTCACGTGGCAGTGGGCGTGCTGATTGATGACAAGCATTGCGTACTGTTGGCTAGACGTCTTAAGGGCACGCATCTTGAGGGGTTTTGGGAGTTTCCTGGGGGTAAGGTAGAGCCCAAGGAAACCGTGAAGATGGCACTGGACAGGGAGCTTCGCGAAGAGCTGGGCATTACAGTGGATAAAACGTCGCCACTGCTGACGATTAGCCACGACTACGGCGAAAAGCAGGTCTTGTTAGATGTGCATCGTGTTGAGGCTTGGCTCGGTGAGCCCTTTGGTGCGGAAGGTCAGCCGATTGCCTGGGTGGACGCGCAGTCGCTGGGCGACTTTAAGGTCCCCGACGCTAACGCCGAAATCATGGCGCGGGTGGCTGAACTACTCAACGCGGGCTAGCGTCTGCCTTTGCCAGCAATTCAACATGCAAGGCCTCTACCTTTTCGTGCAGCGCCTCCAAGCTCGCATTATTAGTGATCGCGGTGTCGCCGCGAGACAGTCGTGTTTCTCGATCAAGTTGCGCGGCCATAATTTGCTTGACGAGCTGTTCGCTGTTGTCGTCACGAGACATTGTTCGTTTGAGCTGAACCGCTTCAAGGACATCAACGACCACGACGAAGTCTGCAAAGGTGCTCTGACCCGATTCGAGCAGCAGTGGCGATGACAGGACAACGTACGCCGAGGTGGCCTCGCGCAACTGACGACCGATTTCGTCACGAATGCGAGGGTGGGTGATGCCCTCGAGTACTTTTCGCTCGCTGGGGTTATCAAAGACAATTTTGCGCAACGCTGCGCGATCGAGACCGCCAGAGGGCAGCAAAATATCGTGACCAAAGTGGTGTGCAATGGCCGCCAGACCCGATGTGCCGGGCTCCACGACCACTCGTGCGACCTTATCGGCGTCGACCACTGTAATGCCTAGGGTTTCTAAGTGGTCGGTCACCGCAGATTTCCCACTGCCAATGCCCCCTGTAATGCCGACAACGAACACGCTAGATACCACCCGTTATCCAGCCGAGAAGGGCGTTGGGGTAAAGAAGGTGAATGAGTCCAGCACCGGCCAAAAAGGGTCCAAACGGCATCGGCGTCTCGCGGCTCTGCTTGCCGGTCAATATGAGCGTGAGCCCCAAGGCCGCACCTACGAGCGATGACAAAAGCACAATCGTGGGTAAGGCTCCCAGACCAAACCAGGCACCGAGCGCGGCCAGCAGTTTAAAGTCGCCGTAGCCCATGCCTTCCTTGCCCGTGACGATTTTAAAAAGCCAGTAAACGCTCCAGAGACTCAAGTAGCCAAAGACCGCACCGAGCAGCGCACTTTCAAGCGACGTAAAGGTGCCCATCATGTTGAGTAACAAGCCAATCCACAACAGTGGCAGTGTGAGGCTGTCTGGCAACAGTTGATGATCAAGGTCAATCGCCGTTAGCGTCACTAAAACGGCGGTTAGTAGTAGCGCGCCAGCCAGTGCGTTGCTGACCCCAAACGACAGACCACAGATTACCCAGATAAGGGCCGTGATGATCTCCACGAGTGGGTAACGTATTGAAATAGCAGCCTCGCAGCTCGCACAACGACCGCGTAGAACGAGGTAGCTCACGACTGGAATGTTCTGCCACGGCTTTATTTTGGTGTTGCAGTGCGGGCACTGCGAGCCGGGGTACGCCAGTGACAGCGGCTCCTCACTTGGAAGCGGCTCGTCGCGGTAGTCGGCGCAGTCTCGCGCCCACTGCGCCTCCATTATTTTTGGCAGGCGGTGAATCACCACGTTAAGGAAACTCCCCACCACAAGGCCGAGGGCTGCGAGCATTAAAGAGAGCCCCGGTTGGGCGCGAATGAGTTCTTCGAGTGGGTCCATGAAGTGAGTTTACATGACTGAGCCGAGCATGAAGATGGGTAAATACATCGCAATCATCAGTCCGCCGACTAACACTCCCAGTACCGACATGATCATGGGCTCAATCAGCGAGCTCATGGATCCCACCGCGTTGTCCACCTGCATCTCGTATTGGTCAGCCACTTTGCCCAGCATTTCATCGAGCGTGCCCGACTCCTCACCAATCGACGTCATCTGAACTAGAAACATGGGAAAAAGACCCGACGCACGTGTGGCTTGAAGCAGCGACATGCCGGAGGTCACATCATTACGAATCAGCTTAATGGCGCGGGTGTACACGGCGTTACCCGCCGCGCTCGCCGTGGCATCAAGCGCCTCAACCAAAGGGACGCCGGCAGCAAAGGTCGTCGACAAAGTCCGCGAGTATCGCGCGATTACCGCGTCGTGAATAATCTTTCCAAACACCGGTGCTTTAAGGAGTGCGGCATCCACCTTGGCTGAGAACCCTCGGTTGCTTTTACGAAGCCGTGAAAAACTCACCACTAATGCAGTGATCGCGCCGGCAATAATGCCCCACCACGCTTGCACCAGTTCAGAAAGACCCACAACAAACTGGGTAAAGCCGGGCAGCTCGGAGCCAAAACTTTCGAACGTGCTGGCAAACTGTGGGACAACATTAATCAACAAAATACCCGTGACGACAATGGCCACCAAAATGGTCGCGATCGGGTAGGTGAGGGCTTTTTTAATGGTGGCTTTCAGGGCCTCGGACTTTTCTTTATAAATTGCAATGCGGTCAAGCATCACCTCTAAAGTCCCTGAGGTCTCACCCGCTGAGATGAGGCTACAGTAAAGTTCGTCAAAATATTTGGGGTGTTTTTTTAGCGCTATTGCCACGGGCGTGCCACCGGACACGTCGTGCCTAATTTGTCGCACTAAGTCTTTCATGAGCGGTTTTTCGGTGCTGTCCATGACAATGTCCATCGACTGAACCATTGGCACACCCGCGCGCGTCATCGTCGCCAGCTGGCGGGTAAACACGGCAATGTCGTTTGGGATAATACTCTTACCAAAGCTGAAGAGTGGCGTGGCTTTTTTCTTCACGCGTTTCGCATTAATGCCTTGGCGGCGCAACTGCGCTTTAGCAATCGCAACACTGGGCGCGTTTATTTCGCCCTGCGTTGACCGCCCGGTCCGGTCTGAGCCTGACCAAATAAATGTGAGTTCGCTTCCTGCCATAGTGTGTTGCTTTGCTATACCTCAATATTTACCATTAGATGACACAAGCCCCTGCGCCCAGAGAGAACGCGATTTCACTTTTTCAGTCAATGGTGACGCGACTGACTTCTTCAAGGCTAATCAGCCCAGCCGCACACTTTTTAAGCGCTGCTCGGCGAAGGTCGTAAAACCCAGCGCTTCGAACGGCAGTCTCGAGCTCGTGAACATTAGCGCCGTTCAAAATAGTCGCGGCAATCTCGCGGGTGATCTTTACGACCTCATAAACCCCAACGCGACCGCTGTGACCTTTGCGGCACTGTTTGCAGCCGACAGGCTTCATGATCGTGGCACCCTTTAAGAGCTCGTCAGTAAACCCAAGCTCCTTGAGTGCGGACTCGGGCACGTTGGTCTCGGGTGCTGCGCAATATCGGCAAAGGCGGCGGGCAAGACGCTGCGCAATAATCAGTGTGAGCGAGGAGGCTATGTTGTAAGCAGGAACGCCCATATTCAAAAGTCGATTAATGGTTTCGGAAGCGCTGTTCGTGTGTACGGTCGAGAGGACCAGGTGGCCCGTTTGAGCTGCCTTTATCGCAATCTCCGCCGTTTCTAAGTCGCGAATCTCACCGACCATCAAGACGTCCGGGTCCTGACGTAAAAAAGAGCGCAGTACTTGCGCAAAGTCGAGCCCAACCTTGGCGTTCACGTGGACCTGGTTAATGCCTTCCATATTGATCTCAACCGGGTCTTCTGCGGTCGATATGTTGCGCTCAGGCTCATTGAGAATGTCGAGGCCCGTGTAGAGCGAGACGGTTTTGCCTGACCCTGTGGGGCCAGTGACAAGAATCATGCCCTGTGGTTTTTCAAGCGCTTCAAGATACAGCGCTTTTTGCTCGGGCTCATACCCCAGCGCATCCACCCCCATGCGGGCAGAACCCGGGTCTAGGATTCTCAGGACGATCTTTTCACCAAACAAGGTGGGTAATGTGCTGACACGAAAGTCGATCGATCGGTTCTTAGAGAGCTTTAACTGAATGCGGCCGTCTTGTGGCGCACGACGCTCCGAGATGTCGAGTCGCGCCATGACTTTGAGTCTGGCTGCTAATCTTGGCGCCAAGCCTTTAGGGGGACGAACGACCTCCTGTAAAATCCCATCGGCCCTGACACGCACGCGGTACTCGCGCTCGTAAGGCTCAAAGTGTATGTCCGAAGCGCCCTGTTTAATCGCGTCAAACAGTACCTTGTTGACAAACTTGACGACCGGCGCATCGTCCGCCAGCTTCGTGAAGTCGGTCTCTTCGAGTTCCTCCTCGACTTCCAAGTCAGGAATGTAATCTTCAGCAGACGCAAAGTCGGCAATGTCACCGTCGAACACTTCATCCTGCCGCGCAATGACTTCATCAATTGTTTCTCGCAGCTGTTGGTACTCAACAACGACGGTGTCGGTCGCAATCCCCGTGGCAAATTTAAACTCGGCAAGTGCAGCCGTATTCGTCGGGTCCGCAATAGCCACGAACAACCGGTTGCCGCGCCGGTACAGCGGCAGCGCCTTGTGCTTGCGAATCAGTGCCTGTGGAACAAGGTCGGTCGGAAGTTGTTCCTCAACGATTCGACTCAAATCAAACAGCGGCAGCCCATACTCTTCAGACACCAGGCGCGCGAGCGTGGTGCTCTCGACATGGCCTCCTTCAAGTAGCTCTTGAACAAGGGTCAGTCCTTGAGCTCGCGCTTGCTCGGCAATTTCGGCGGCGCCCGCAGAACTCACCAGTTGCTCACTTACTAAGCGTTCGGTGAGGCCACTGTAAAGCACCGGTCGTCGGTCGTTTATTGCGGGTGTGTTCATGTCACTACTGTTTACGCTCAAGCATGAAGTCCCAAGATGGGCAATTTGATCGGCTAAGTCAACCTTTTGGAGAGGCTAAAATCCGCATACCTAAGCCATATTTAGAGGGTTTTCGATGGCGCTCTCCCTGACGATTATTGTCGCTTATAAGCGACAACTGACAATATTTGTCAGTCTGTCCCCTGTCTAGGCGCAGGTTGGCCATTGCGGTCTCTCGAATCAAAAAAGGTGACAATAGTTTCTAAGGGCACAAGATGTAGTGGTTTAGTGGGTCAGTAACGCCTCTATCTTGTTGTATTTAAACGCCAAGTCCGGACGCTAAGTTTCTTGGCACTAATATTGCTCAGAACATCGTGGAGTTAATTTTCCGTTCTGTTTTTTTGAGGTAAATGGAGAGATATGATGAAAAAAAGTGTTCAAAAAGGATTTACGTTGATCGAGTTAATGATTGTTATAGCTATCATTGGTATTTTGGCGGCAGTAGCGTTGCCCGCTTACCAAAACTATACCAAGAAGGCAGCTTTTGCTGAGGTAATGCTCGCAGCTGGCCCCTACAAATCGGGTGTAGAGATATGTGCTCTGAGTAATGCTTTATCGGCTTGTGACCAAGGGGGTTCCAACGTTGCTGCAAAAGGAATTCCCGGAACATCTGCTTCACAAGCTGTTGCATCGGTTGCTGTAGCCAATGGCATCATTACGGTTACACCAAAGACATTCAAGGGGTTGACGAGTTCAGATACCTACATTTTGAGTCCCACGCCAGACTCTTCTTCTCACACGGCCGGTGACCAAATCACCGATTGGGGTGGAGTATGCACCAATGCTGAGCTGTGCTAGCACAGCCTGCCGCTAGATTTTGGTGAATCACTTTTTTTTCTGACCTTACTCGTCCTGACTGCCTTTCGGTTCAGGACGGCAGATCGAGCGTAACCAGGGCTTGCTGGTTACGCTCGAGGTGTTCGCGTATTGTGAGCTCATGTTAAAGCACGCGGGATTTACATTAATAGAAATTTTGGTTGTTATCAGCATACTAGGGATTCTGGCCGCCACAGCTGTGGGCGCTTACAGTTCTTACACAGCTCGTGGTGTTTTCACTGAAATAATGATCGCCGCTAAAGTTTACAAAAGGGCTGTGGAGGTCTGTTCTCTCACTGCGCCGATGGAAAGTTGTAATTTGGGTGAGAGTGGCATACCTGAATCAACGGCGCAGCAAGCGATCCTATCGGTCGCAGTGGATGCGGGAATCATTACCATCACGCCTAGAAATTATAGGGGTGTGACAGCACTCGACACGTACATACTGACGCCATCAGGTGGTGGAAATGGGGCGGCCATAGAAAGTTGGAGTGATAACTGCTCAACTCACCGATTGTGTTGAGATGGTAGATCGAAAATCATGAAGTACCAGTGCCTGCCTATGAGCAGTCGGGCGGGCCCCTTTTTTGCTATTGTGGAGATATGAGAGTTACACGGTATCTTGCAACATCAAGCCGTCACTCAGTCAAAAACATTTCCTCGACATATCTTTTTTGACGCCTACTTTGGTGCAATCGGGGCTCAGTATACCCACCCGGCTCTGTGCAACCTCGGGTAACTAATTGCCATGCCGCATCAAAGGCGTGACCCCGCTGTTCAATATCAACCACCATTGGCTGATAAGTCGGGTCTCCCTTGTTCTGTTCGTCAACCACTCCCGCCATACGCTGCATTGACGCCTTGAACTGATCCTCAGTAATGACACCGTGATGCAACCAGTTCGCAATGTGCTGACTCGAAATGCGCAGTGTTGCTCGATCTTCCATGAGCCCCACGTTATTGATGTCGGGGACTTTTGAGCAGCCCACGCCGTGGTCCACCCATCGCACGACGTAGCCCAACATGCCTTGCACGTTATTATCCAACTCGCGCTGAATCTCCTCGCGCGACAAGGTGCTGCAATCGCCCAGAGGAATAGTCAAAAGGTCGTCGATGCTTCGTCGCTGTGTTCCCTCGAGGCCCGCTTGAATGGCACTGACCGACACGTCGTGATAGTGCGTTGCGTGCAATGTGGCGGCAGTAGGCGAGGGGACCCAGGCGCAGTTGGCACCGGCTTTGGGGTGACCCAGCTTGGTGTCGATCATGGCCGCCATGAGGTCAGGCATGGCCCACATGCCTTTACCGATTTGTGCTTTGC
>Ga0206131_10001716_pt1 | contig 27628 bp, 48 predicted proteins | sample Helgoland_Spring_FD_148636 | JGI IMG/M metagenome (GOLD analysis project Ga0206131, IMG submission 148636) | Pelagic subsurface seawater microbial communities from Kabeltonne, Helgoland, North Sea - Helgoland_Spring_Bloom_20160517_1 | ecosystem: Environmental > Aquatic > Marine > Epipelagic ...
TGTCTATATGGTCACGCTGCTTTGCCCATTCAACTTCATCAATACCGCTTTCTTGTATTTCTTTAAGTTCGTTTATATCTTCTAAATAAACTTTCTTTTGTCTTAAACTAGCTTTGTATAAATTCGTATAAATTCCCCTTAAAACTTTGTAACAATAATAATGATTTATTTCATCATTATAGTATAGGTCTAAACCTTTTTTCACATCAGCATCAAGTTGTATGTACATTTCCATTACAACGTCCTCACTCATTGAGGGGTTGCAGCCAAAACTTTTCACGATATTATTCCAATCGTTATGTTTTTTATATGCGAGTTCAAGAATTTTCATTTATTTTTTTTAATTAAAAAGGTGCTTTTATTTGTTCGTTTGATTCTTGTTTTGGTTTGTTTGGTGTTAATTTTCTAGGTACAAAATATTCCAATGGGTCGTATATCTCACCAACTACAAAAGGTAATCCAAACTCGTTGATGCTAAAGCTAAACGTTTCAAAAGCGTAACCCCTAGAACGTTTGCAGCTTACTGTAATCCATTCTTTATTGACTGTGTTTATTTCCAGTTGTATTTGGTTTTCTGTCTTTTTTTCTAAGAAGCTACCTAAATGTCCTGTCGGCTTGTCGCTTCCATAATTACTATGTATTACTGTTATTATGTGGCAATCATATTTTGAGGATAATTGCATTATTTTTTGAACACATAGGTTTGATTCTTCTAAATTATTAACGTCCGATACTAAATCAGCAACGCCATCAATAATAACTAAACCGTTTTTACCTTTGTTTTGTTCTAAACAGTGTTCTATAAATTGTAAACGTTCCTTGTATCCTATTGTTCTAAGTGCGTATGTATGATAGCAACCCACCTCCTTTGTATTACTCATATCTTGAACACGCTTAAAAACTCGTTGAGCGTGCCAATGTCCTTGTTCTGTATCAAAGTGCATTAAACAACGTCCTTCACGATGTCCTTTTAATTTACCGCCAAAGTTATTGCCACCGCTTAAATAAACCGAAGCTAATAAACTGACAAAGAAAGTCTTTTTTGATTTTGGAGGGGCTTGTACAAAACTGAAATTTCCATAAGTTCCGATTGGTATCGGCATTGTAATATCACCGCCTTTCGCTTGTATTGTTTTCTCTCCTAAACTTATAGCCGTTGGAGGGTAATCTAAAACCACCGATGTATCAATAGCACATTCTTCTGCTATCAACTCCATCAACATATTATGCGTAGTTTGTTCTTCTGTTATTTTCTCCATTATTTTTGTATTGTTAATGTAAAGGTAATAAAAAAGGCGGTTATTACACCGCCCTAGTTAGTTAAAATGGTAAGTCGCTTGTTTCAGCTTCTTGCACTACTTCTTTGGTTTCTTCTCGTTCAGCCTTTACGATGTTTCCATCAGTCCAAACTACTTGACCATTTCCAATGTAGGTTCTTGGTTTCTTAGCTTCACGTTCTTCTTGTGTTTGGCTAATCATAATTGATGCGTTATTTCCGAATCGTGTTTCGTCATTTACTGACATTGTAAGGTTTACATAAACCGCACCATCTTTTCCTGCGATAAATTTCTCCTTTGGTAATTTGTCCACTCTTAATGAATAATTGATAATTGCTCCCATAATTTTACTTGTTTTAAATTTATATTAATTCTCTTTTTTGTTTTTTGTTTAGTTTAGTTCTGTCAGCTAAGTCGAAAAGAAATTCTGTTTCATAATCTCTAAATTCTGTATTGAATTGTGTCTTTAATGCAATAGAACACAATAGTTCAAATTCGTGTGTTTTTAATCTCATAATTTTTGTTTTTAATTGTTATTATTTTTAAAACTTTCGTATTAATTTACCGTTGGGCGTAATTTAAACAACATTTACCTTATCAAAGTAAAGTTTGCCTTCTTCAATTTCATTATCCCAATCTTTGTAAGTGTAGTTTATTTCGCATTTATCAAAATCTACATTTACATCAATTATACCCTTGCCAGATATAACAAATTCATCATCTTTTACAAGTTGTTTAATTGCCTTTTCACTTGATGCAAACTTTTCAATATATCCGCTATTAAGGTAATTTCCGTATCGTATCAAATAAACTACGCCCAACACAGAGTTATTATTTATTATTATTTTTAAAACTTTCGCTTTCATCTTCACCGAATACTCCCAATTCGTAAAAGCCTGTTAATTTTAAAACCGCTCGGCTCATTGCTCGTTTCTCTGCCATTTCTGGAACATACCAACTATTTGTTGAACCATCTTTATAGTTAGCACCTTTTAAGGCACTACCAAAGGTTTCAATCGTTGCCGAACCTTTATGGGCTATGGCTTTAAATACTGCAAAATTTGGCTCACATCTTACCACTTCGTAAGTTATTTGAATCTTTGCGACCGCTTGTATTTTTTCAATTCCGCTTCTAGTGATGATTAAATAGTGTTGATGTTTAAATACATCTTCTTTTTCTAGTTTATATTCTTTGTATAATTCTGTCAATTTTTCTTTGTTCATATTATTTGTTTTTGTTATTAATTTCGTTTACTGCTTCTAAAAATTCAACTCTTTTTTCTAATGCTTCAATACGTGCGTTTAAAAAATCTATTGTATCGGTTGAGGCTGCTCTGTTTACATCTTCTGAATAAGTCATATTATAGTTCGTTAAATAATTCGTAAGGACTTTCTGTTGTTTCTAGTAAGAATTTTAAATCACTTACAATTCCATAAGGTAAATCCCTAACGTAACTGTAACTTTCTAAATTATCAGTTATAAACCCAACTAATGAAGGGAATTTAAAATTTACTAAGTCTAATTTTGTTTTGTACTCTGGTTTTAATCTTTCTAATAAATTCATAATGTATTGTTTTAATTAATATTAAGGCAAATATAAAACAAATAATTCAATAAAAAAAACTATTAACAAAAAACTTTAGTTTTAAACAAAAAAAACCACCCTTTTGAGGTGGCTTAATTTGGTCATTACAACCTAGATTAAAACAAAAACAATACTCTACAAATATACGTTAAGTATCTAGTTCTTTAATTAACATTTTGTACTTTTATATTAACATTTTAAAAGTTTTGTTGGTTTTTTAATTGATCTAGTTTAGCTTTGTAATTATTAAATATATCTAACCACTCATCGTCTGATAGTTTATGTATCTCACGTGATTTTATTAATAGTTCTTCTGATAGTTGTTCTCCTAACGCTAAAGAATATTCATATTGACGCCCAAATTCAAAACGGTTACATTTTCGGCATTGACTAAAAACGTTCCTATCGTCGTAGCGAGTAGATAATTTACCCCTTGATATAAAGTGACCTGCATCGCTTTCTGTAAAATGTATAGGTTTTTTACAGGTTATACAATTACAATAGCCAGTATTATTATCAGCATCTCTACGCCTTATATATTCGTGAAATACTTTGTCAATTTTATTTTTCCAGTATTTTAATGTTTTTTTTGCCATTTGATTAGTTCCCCTAAGTCTTATATTTTATTTTACTTTTTATATCTATTTATTTTGTATTTGTTTTTTTTGCCTTTAAGGGCAACAAAACATTTAACTAAATGTCTAGTTTTAATAAAAAATTCAAAGTTATATATTTTATTTTAAAAAAAAAAGTAAAAAACTATTTATTTTTCCAATGCTTAGTTATCTTCTCTGCAGAACGCATCCCGAAATAACCGCCATAAACCAAAAGTAATAAAGAACTTAGTAAGTCAATCCAATCAGAAGATATTTTAAAGCCCTCTAATGAACTATCAAGAATAATATAAACAAATAGCGTAACCGTTAAAAAAGCAAGCGTTAAAGGTCTTATATTGCGTGTTAAATAACTGTCTGTATTATTATCTGAAATCCACCTTTTTGTGGTTTCTTGCATTTCTATTTTATCGAAGTTTAATTCTTCTAATAAAAGTTGTTTATCCGCTTCACTTAAAGCGGTATCTGTACTTATTTTATTTGCCAATAATTCTAAAGCCTCAATTCCTGTAACGTTTGACGCTATTTTTAAAAGTTCTGGCGCAACTTCTTTGCCTTGCTTTAATAACCAACGTAAAGCATCACCTACTCTTGTAGTTCCGTTTTTGTCTTTATAGTCTGGCATTAATATCTATTACTTATGTTTTCGTATTCTTTTTTAGCATCAAAACTAGGGCATTCTTTAGAACTAAAATCTCTATGCCCATAAATAACTGCATTATAAAGATCTTTTAATTCGCATAATAAATCCACTAAAGATTCTTTTTGCTCTTCGGTTCTAGTGTCTTTTGCAAATTTCATTTCTGCATCCATACCGCCAACATAACAAACGCCAATACTGTCCGAGTTATGACCTTTAACGTGCGCACCAGCTCTTTCTATCTCTCTGCCCATATGCACAACTCCGTCTAATGTTATAATAAAATGATATCCAACGTCAGACCAACCATTACCTTCAACGTGCCACCTTGTGATTTCTTCTGGTGATACGTCTCTACCTTCAGGCGTAGCGGTACAGTGTATTATTATTTTATTTATTTTTCTCATTTTTATTAATATGAGTTTCATATATCTTTTGAGCCGTATATCCTATGGATAGCAATAAAAGTATAATTTTTAAACTGTTTTCTATATGCGTAAAGCTGACCCCAAAAGTGATGGCGTTTAAAATTCCTATTCTCAAATCTTGTACTGTCATTATATTTTATTTTCTAAATACGAAAGACCAAAAGTATGTAATCCTTCATTGTCTAAATCAATCTCATAGGTTTTCCAACCGTAGGGATTCTCCTCAATATCAATCCAAAGAACGTCTAAACGATAAACACCATAAACAGGGTCTTTTATCATTACACCGTTTTCAAATTCAGCATCTTCTATAATGACACTCCCCAAGTGAGTGATAATGTGTTTATAAGTTGGGTGTTTAATTCCATCAACATCAGCTTTATGAGGCAATCCTTCAATTTTTGATAGAGCCTGTTCTTTACTTTTGAATTCGTATTTTCCTATTTTCATTATATTGTTGTTTTTTGTATCGCTTGTGATTCAGAAATAACCTCATCAAAATATTGAATATTATTTACTTTCCCTAAAAAATTACTATACTGCTGCCCATTTGCAAAACTTATTCTATCCTGTTGAACAGGGACTGAACCAAGATTTGTTCTAGTACCTACCAAAGCGCCATTTATAAATAATTTAAAATAGTTTACGTCCCAAGTAGCTGCAATTTTAATACGATTTAACCTATCAAAACCGCCTATTAATATATCTGCAACGTTATTTCCGCTTGCTATAACTCTAGCTCTTAATGAATAAGTTTGACTTAATGAAGATTCTGGTGCAAATAAAAATTGAACCGCATCATCATCATCATCGGTTGAAATTGATATCATTGATTCTGTAACGGTTTCTGTAAATTCAACTTCCTCGAGTTCAACGAAAAAAGACCCAGATAAATTGTTACTAAAAATATCACTTATTGCATTATAACAAAATTCATTCCCCTGTGTTACTAAAGAACCCTCTGTTTTCATAAAACTATGAGACAAACCTTGTGGACTTAAATTCCCATTATAAGGCAGTATTTCAGCCATTGGAAGTGCTATTTGAAGCCTAGCCCCACTTCTTTCTTCTGGTTGTATTTCAAAAGTGCAATCATTATATCCAGTTGTTAAAACGGATAATTCTAATCTATACCAACCATTACTTGCTTTTATAACACGTGTTTTTTCGGGTGTCCAAGTACTAGAATCTTCAAGTGAAAGTTGTTCGTTATTAAAATCAAATTTCATAGTCACTCTATTGCCTAGAGAGTCTTTTAGCCGTATATAACAAAGGTTATCGTAAGACACTATCCTTTTCACATAAACAGAAACAGTTGCATATCCCCTAACATAACCATAATTTCCCCAAAATTGCTGTTTAATACCAAAATCCCCACTTGTAACTGTTCCATTATTTGTAAGAATAAAACCTTTGTTTTGATTTGTTGGATCTTGTGCTACTTGTAGAGCAGAAATTCCACTTGTTTGCCATATCCCTAAATTTATACCGCTAATTAAGTTTTCATTCCATAAAAGTCGGCTCGTTGCAGAACGCTCTAGCCACAAAGTAGGACAAGTTTTCCTATCCTGCCAATCTAACCTAACATCGTAAGTACTCTCTAAAACCGTATCTTCTGGTGTTACATAGGCAGGTGATAATGAATTTCTCCCTGCTAAAAAATCAGCGTTTGGCGAAGCCGTTGGAAGTATTGAATAAACTTTTTGATTACTTGGATATATTCCTATATATTTATAGGCTGCTGGAATCATTACAAATTTTGGGTCTATCATAGTTTTATCTTTCTGTTATTATTGATGTACTTACACAATACCACCACTGACCATTTCCTTGAAATCTTAATGTTACTGTTTCACCTATATTGATAGGTACTTCTTGACCAAAATTAAATATTACCGATTCTCTTACATTTGTAGAATAAGGTTCAAATTTAGTCGATTTTAAAACTCCATTTACATAAACTTGTAATTGCGCTAAGTTTCCACTTGGATTTTGTCTAGTTGAATAAGGCATTGAAGCCATCATAAATTTACTAAAATAACCATTGTAAGGAACTGCAATACCGCCATAAGCGTAAGGGAATGTTGTGGTTGCCCCTGTACTATAAAGAGTATAAAAACCAGTTCCACTAATATAGTGCCTCCAGTGAACGCTAAGTTTCTGGCTTGTATGTCCTCTTTTAACGGCTTCTGAACTTGCCGACGCTATTACATTTGAAATCATTACTTTCTGTATTTAAGTTTCATTTCATTATAAAATCTTTTAGCATCTTCTTCATTTGCCTTTAATCCTATATATTTTTTTAAACGTTTAACGTTTATTTCTTTTACTTTGTACCTCATAAAACCCAACCATTGAAAACGGTGTCCGTATCTGGACTTATATCGTTGTCGCTATTGCTTGTATATTCAGGGAATTTAGATTGGTTGAAACATAAATAATCCACTAACCTTGTACTGTAATAGTTTGCGTATTCTCTAGCTTTACCGACTAAATAATCAACTTCGTTTTTATTAACGTTTTCAGCGGTTTCGCTTGAATGCTTAAATACGCCACCGTTCTTTATTTGATAGGCTGCAAATGGAATATAATTAACTTGTGCAAACCATATAAGTGTCGGTTGTACATAATCGTTTACAAGCGCTAAATAATCCCCAGATAAAGTACTGTTTTTAATATCTGTACTTATTCGGTTATATAAATCCGTACCTAGTAAGTTTTGTATATCAATTTCTTGACCTAGTTTTATGAATTGTATAAATTTATCAGTATCTACATTCCCATCTAAAATAGAATTGCGAACTAAGTCCGTTCTTGATATAAATAATGCTGTTGCCATTTAGTTTTTGAATTTCATTTTGTTCCAATATTCAGCGGTATAACCTTTATACTTCATATCCTTTGGTGCTACGGGTACTTTTTGAGCATTTTTAGGCATTTTAAAACCTTTGCTTTTAGCTTGACCGCTTGTTATTTGGCTTTTTTTTCCTTCTTTAATTTGATAAGTTTTTCTAAACCATTTATGATTACATCTTGCGCCGCCTTTATACAACCATATTGAATAAATATCAGAACCGCCTTTACCAAAACCGCTATTTACCGCCTTGTTTCCCATTGCAACGATGTCCTCTTTACGGTATACTTTTTTTGCATCCACCATTTTCTTACAGAAATTTCTTGAATTACCACTATAAGTTTCTGGTGCATAAGAATAACGTACTAAAAATTCAACACCTTTTTGGCTATCTTGTTTTGATTTACCATCTTGTGTGCTTTTTTCGTTTGGTTTTGCCGTTCCTGTGCTTATAAAATTCCATATCTTAGATAATGTAGTTTCTTCTTGTTCTGGCTCGGTGTTTAAGTCTGTTATAACCTCGTCAAGTTCATCGTTTAGTTCATAATCAACTTCGCTTTCATCGACTAAATCATATTCAGATAATAGTTCATCTTCTGTTTGTCCTAAGTCGATTAATTCATCCGCAATATTACTGCCTACGTCATCTGGCAAATCTTCGCTTAATTTAACTCCTGTTTCTTCTTCTCTTGTTTCAGAATCCTCAACGTTTTCTAAGTCTGTAAATTCTAACGGCTGAAGCGTTTTAAAGTACAATTTAAGGCTCATTTGATTAAATGCTAATATACTATCAAAAGCATCTATTAAAAGCATCTGAAACGGTCTTATAACGGTGTTATCCATTAATGTACTTGCAGTTTTTAATTCTTCTGCATTATTACCCAAACCACTTGAATCCTTAATTCCTAAAAGCATAGGACTAACAACCCTATGAGATACCATAACTTTTTTAGAACTTTCATCAGAAAGGAATTGATACTGTTGGTGTGCTTCGCTTAATTGTATGGGTTCAATAGTTGCTGCGCTTTCTGGATTGTCGTTAAAAGCTAAAATAAATTTTCCTGCATTACTTGAACCGCTAAACTTTTGATATATTCGATTTTCTAAGGCTTGGCGTTCTTCTGCATTTGGTGTACCATTGTTAAAATTAATCAACATCGAAGGCGCTAAACCGTTCAGGATATTGTTTAAATGATAGTTGCTTATTTCTTGCTCTAGTTCGGCATATTGCAAACCCCCTGCATAATCTGGACTTGAATAATATTTATATCCTGCTCTGTAAGGTTTTACATAAATAATTTCTATATTTTCTTTGCTACTTCCAAAAGAAGGTATTCTAGTTGTTTGATTTACGTTTTTAACCTTTGACCAATCATCTGAATAATAATATCCTTGAATTTCACCTTTTTCGTTGCATTTTTCAGCTCTTAAATTTTCAATTGGAATGTGTTCAACTTGTGCGATTGTTTTTCTATCCTTAGAGTAAATGACTTGCATAGAACATTGCCCCATTAATTTAAGGTCATAGCATAATTTACGAACCATATCTTTATGGAACAAAGAAATCATTTTAGCGTATTGCTCTGGCTTTTTATTTGAATTTAAAGCATCCAATCCACGACCGTAAATCATTTCGCTAATGCCGTTTATAATAGCGTTGTTTGTTGGACTGCCATTGTAACGGTCAATTAAATACTTAAAATAATTATTATCAGAACCATACGACACCCAGTCTTTATTGGACTTCTCAACAATATCAGGCGTTGTGTAGGTACTTAAATTTACTATTCTTAAATCGTTCATATTTATATTATTATAAATTCGTTATCCGAACTCTCTTCACTTATATATTGGTTTTTATTAACGCTGTAATATTCATCATTACTTTGGTTAATAGCTTGGTCGGTGCAAAAAATCTTATCTTTATAAATTATATTGTTTAAATAACTAACTTCTAATATATAAAAATCGCTTTCAGTTAAAGCGCCAAAAACCGCATCAAATGAAATATAATTACCATCAATAACCGATGTAGCATCAACTGTGATAGTTTTGTTTGTGCTTTCGCTCGTTAATTTTAGGTTCAATGTACCTACCGTAAATTCTCTTGGAATTATTTTAAAGGTTTTGTTTCCGCTTGTGTTAATTAACTTCATATTAATATATAAATAAAAAACAAATATTTTGTATTGTGTAGGTATAAAAAAAGGGCTATCCGTTAAGATAACCCCATTTTACAAGTAAAAGTACTATTTAAACCGTTGGGTCAATTTGAACCGCTGAAGCATCAGCAGTAATAACCGCAGGCGTCACAAAGTAAGGCGGTGCTGTTTCCTGTGCGTTAACCGTTAAGGTATAACCTGTGAGGTCAGCCATCCCAGATCCCGTTACAATTGTACCACCGTTTACATCGCCACCATTTTCAAGTCCTACTAAAAAGAAATTACCGTTGTAATCCTCAATCGCCAAGTGAGGACGTGCGTGAGCGATTAGTTTAAGTTCTTCTTGTGTAGCTTTGTCTTGAAATGTCAAAGTCATATTAAGTGTAGTATCATAGAAAGTAGTTCCGTTTTCTCGGCTTGAAGTAATAGCAGTTTCCATTGAACTGTTGCCTTTTACATCAAACTGATACCAAGTTGGAGTTCCTGATAAACTCGTAATTTCTCCTGCTACGATTGTTGCATCCCCTAAAGTTCCGTAATCTGCAAAGTAGATAGTTTTAATTCCACCTACTGCCGATTTACAAGGTACTTTACGACCGCTTGTTATTAAGCATCCCATATTTTTAAAGTTTTTTTAAATAAAAAAGGGTAGGCAGAACCCACCCCTTTAAATTTGATTAGTTAATTGATTATACTGTCGTTCTTAAAACGATGTCAGTTACTTGTGCATACTGAACTCCTGCTGTAAATCTCATTACGACACGAACGTTCTGTGAACCGTCATTTTCAGCCATATCAATCACTCGTACTTCGTTTAGGTCGCTTGTAAGACCAGTTCCGAAAAATAAGTTAGATTTTTCTGCTGCAATAATCGTTCCTGCATTTGCTCCTCTCGCTGCTACAACTGGGATACCATCAAAGTATAAAGAACCTAACGATTGGTTATTTCCTTTGTTTTCGTATCCGTTTGCACCTTGACCACCAGATTGGAATCCTCCTAAAGCACGAGTGTAAGCACGTACTACATCAGACGCTGCATAGATAATTAAATCTTCTGAACCATAAACTGCAGTTGGAATTGCATCTGTAACCTCACCTAAGAATCCAATTACATTGTCAGCGGTAACGGCTGCCCCTGTTAATTCTTGTGCTGCAGGAAGGTTAGCATCGGCAGCTAATAAAGTTTCAAATCCATCAAATTGTCCGCTTGTTGCAGTTGTTCCAGACCAGATATTTTTTTCAGTTCTATCGGCTACCTTAGAAGCGACGTGAGCTAAAACGAAATCAGCAAAGTTTGGTGCTAAACTATCAAAAGCGCTAAAACCCATTTGTTCAGCTTCCCAAGAATCGTGAAGTGTCTTTTTACAAATATCAAGATTTACCTGAAATTCTTTTGGCTCAAGAATTGCTTCTGTTAAAGTTAAAGTTCCTGCATTTGTTTGAAAGTCGCAAGTTGCATCTTTTACGATGTCGTCAGTTGCTGCTTTTTGAATTACAGATTTGTACTTTACATTTGGCATTACGGTAATTAAACCTTTATCCAATGTGTCAGCAGATAGTAAAGCAGCTGCAATATATTTGCCACTAAATTCACCTGCATAAGTTGTTGTTAATGATACACTCATTTTATTTAATTTTTAGTTGTTATTAATTATTTAATCTTGCCATTACTCGGTCAATTGTTGTGCTTTTTCTGTTTGGAGAAACACTAAATTTCGAGATGTTTTTATTACCTTCTGGGTTTGAAACGATAGGCTCTGCGCTTGGCTTTGCTAATTCTTTTTCAATGCTTAATTCGTGCTTAGAAAGTTCTTCGGTTAAAAGGTTTCCTAAGTCCTCGCTTAAATCCTCTTTTGGTTCTAGCATTGCTTTGATTTCTTCAATCATAGACTTAACCTCTGCTAGTTCTTCTTTAGTAGCGTAAGTCACTTCTTCTTCTGCCGCCTCAACCTCAACTTCTTCTTCTTCGGTTTCTTCAACTTCTTCTTCAGCTTCTTCTTCTTTGATTTCAGATATAACCCCTTCTTCAACCACTACTAATAATTTACCGTCCTCTAATGAATACTCACCTATTGGTAAAGCTACTTTTTCATCTTCTGTAACGATAAACACTTCAACACCTGACTCAAAAGAATCGGCTTCAATTACCGTCCCATTGTCAAGTTTAGCTTGTTCTAGCTTAACCTCTTCGTTAAGATTTAAAACATTTTTGATTTGTTCAATCACTTTGTTTGATTTCATACTTATATATAATTTAGATTAATTTAATTTGTATTTTCGTTTAACTATCCTTTTTTCTGAATTATAAACCACTCGATTCCATCGCTCCAAACTTGGATTCCTTCATAAGGTTTATTAATCACATAAGCTGCATTGACGCCATCAAGTAATTCTGTTCCCGTTGGTGTTAAATTCACTCTTGTTGCAGTCGCAAACCCCCCATTTGAAATGAACCGCATCACCCTGTTTGGATGTTGTGCTGCCGTTGGTAGGTTTAAAGTCATCGTACCATTTGCACCATCCCAAGTCATTCGTATTAATTCTGCTTTCTCATATGTTTCATCCTGTAAGCTTATTGTTTGACCATCTGAAACGACTAAACTAACTGGAACTATGTAATTAACTATATTTTCAATCGTGCTCTGTTTGGTTGATCCATCTTGAACAACCGCTATAAGTTCCCCACCCTGTAAAGGTGTTGCTGTTGGTAAAGCACTAATCTTTGAATTTGCCATTATTTCTCTATTTTATAATTATCTTCTTGTAATAAAAAACCTCCGTTTTCTAAAAGTATAAAGTTTTCGTTTTTAGAAGTTTCGCCAATTCCTTGTGCTATAATGTCACCATTGCAACACTCAATTGAATAAGCGTCTCTATCCCTGCATAAGCAACCCCTACGACCCCCATTCGGGCTTGTTCTACTTGGCGTAAATAGTTTTGACCACCTATTCATTTTCTAATTGTTTAATTTTAGCTTCAGCCCAAGTCTTAGCTGATTTGCCACCCCATAATAAAAAAGAGATAGTCCCACAGGCTTCTGTATCTTTAGGATCATAATATGCTTCTGCTCTTGACAAATAGCTAAACATTCTTTTTATAGTTTCTTTGCTTATTGGTTTTCCTTGTGCTAATTGTTGAGCCCTCACTTTACCGACTTGTGTAGCGCATTTATTATTTACAGCCTCATTAAGTTTCAACCCTCTTTTAGCGTTGTTACTTACTGAACTCGGATAATCAGAGTAGCTTTCTAACTCCATTTTCTTGCCACCTTTTAAACGTTTGTCGTTTTTAATGATGGCTTTAACTTGACTAAGTAAATATTCGGCTTCGGCTTCTTCAATAGCTGCAAGTTCGTCTTTTATTGCTGCATCGTTTGGGCGTTCCATTTCCATCTTATCCGCAAAATATCCTTCAATACTAAAACCTTTTACTTTACCAGTTTTCACAAACTCATTCCAGATTTTATCGTTGTTCACTTTAACACTACCAACCCAAGTTCCTAAAGGTAAATCCATCCCAAACTTTACGCTCTTATCGTGTACCTTATCTTCAACTATCCAACTTTCAACTAAACTTAAACCTTCCAATTCGTATTGGTGTTCTAGTGTTGAATTGTTTTGTTTGCTATTCATTAAGTACATTTGGGACGCTTTTAAGACAGTATCTTTCGAAAAATATATGTAGTATTCGTCCTCGCCGTTTCGTCTATAAATTGGCTTGTTTGGTATCAATAAAGCACCCATCAATATCCTACGTTCGCCATCAACTTCTGCAAGTTTAAATTCTTGGCTTTTTAACGCCACAAAATCTTCTTCAATAGCAGGCGATTCTACAACGCTTATTGCCTCAATCCCCAACTCGCTTTCTTCGTCTAATATCAATTCAACTATTCTCATAATAATATATAATCAAAGTTATTTATTTTTGTTTTTTAATCTATTGTTGAACCTTCCACAATATTGTTCTGTAAACTTTGAGCCGATGTAACGTCATTCGCTACAACGTAAGCCTGAACTGGTTGGTTTTCTTGACCTGCAACCGCATCAGCTAATTGATTAGTGTCACTTGCTCCAACTATATTAAAACTTGGTGGTTTAGGTGCTGCCGATGCTGCTGCTCCTGCCCCTCCACTAGCTCCACCGCCACCACCACCCTTTGGTACTTTGACGCTTTTTATTGCTTGTATTTGTTTAAAACCACCAACGACCGCTGCTCCTGCTGCTGCAAAACCTAATGCCGGGCCAACATAAGGGATAGAAGCTAACGATGCGTAAGAACTTTGTGCGCCTTGATAAGTGCTAATTAAAGCCTGCGATATTGCTAAGGCTTTTCCTGCTGCGGTTTCTTTTCCTGCAAGTTCAGCAAATGACCCCAAAGCATCGCCCACTTTTGCTAAATTATCTTCTTTTGTTTTGGCTTCTAAATTTGATACTTGTGTATTAGCATCCGATATAACTTTTTCTTGTTCAGCAATCGCTTTGTTATTCTCAATATTTGTTTGCCTAGATTGTTCCATAAAATCATCCAGAGCAATTTGAGCATCTATTTTAGCTTGTGTTTCCGCATTTGCACTTTCAACAATTAATTGAAGTCTTGCAGTTTCTTTTTCTGCATACAGTAAATCTATTTGCTTTAAAGCCTCCAGTTTAGCTAATTCATCATCTATTTGTTCCGCATTAAACCTTTGGCGTTCTATTGATAAATTGCTCTCGCTTTCTAATTTTGAATTTGTAAGTTCTATTAATTCCCTATCTAAAGCCAAGTCGTTTGCTTTCTGCTCAGAACGTAATCCCTCAACTTGTGCTAAAACACCTAAGCGATTTGCTAAGGCTTCCGTAACAGCTACTTGATTTTCAATAGAGTTATTTTTAGCGGCATCTGCTTGAGCTGAGGCTAATTGTGCATCAGCCGTCAAAAGCATTGCTTTCTCTTGACTTTCTAAAACCTCTAATAAATCGTCATTTGCTTTTTTACGATCTGTAATTGAGTTTCTTTCTTCGTCTCTAATTTGCCTAAGTTGTTCCGCCTGTCTATCGTATTTCTCAACTAATAAGCTTTGTCGTGCTGCTGCTAATTGTGCGTTATTGGCTAACTCAACGTTGTTCTTAGCTGCTTCTAAAGTTTCTTTTGCATAATTGCTAACTGTTTCAGCTACGCTTTCAAAACTATCATCAACCCCTGTGAACACATCAACGGTTTGTTTGCCTGCTTCTTTTATAGTATCAAATGCATCGCTAAATTCTCCCTTTACAAGTTGCCCAATTGCTTTGCCCGCCAATCCTAAAACCTCAACTAGCTGCTCAAACCTTACTACAACACCATTATAAATACTTTCTCCTAATCCTTTAATCGCTTCGGCAGGGTTTTCAAATATAGACTTAAAAGAATCAACAACTCCGCTTGTATTATCAGCTACAAAACTCACAAAGTCATTAAAGACAATACTAATCGCTTCAAATGTAGTGTTAAAGAAATCTGCAAACTTCTGATTTTGACTAAAAACTTCACCTAGTTTTGAAATTCCTGCTATTACCAAGCCAATCCCTGCTGCTTTCATTGCAGTACCAAGTCCCTTAAAACCTTTTGATGCTGATTCAGTTCCTTTTTCAACGTCAACCGTTGCAGAACCTAAATCAACTAAACCAGAATTAACCGCTTCAATTCCTTTGACTGCACCTTTAGTGTCGGCTTTTAAAGTAATTGTTTTTTCTATGACCATTTTATTTCTTGTTTAAGTGCTTTGTATCCTTCCTTAAAAGTGGTAGGTAATTTGTATTTGCCTTTTGCGATTCTAAGGTTTTCAGTCTCACCATTTGCATACTTTAAATTCTCAATTATTAATTTTATCATAACTTTTTTTAAATTAATGTTTGCGCTGCCACCATTGAAGGTGTTGACTCGTAAACCGTTCCCCCATCGTCATACACCTTTGATACTCGTATTTGATAAAAAGTATTTGCATTAAATGTTTTGCCAACTAAATTTCCTAAAACCGGCGACACCGCTTGACCAGTTGAAACGTTACCGATTGTCAGATAATCCGAATCGTCAACTCTCACATAATATTCTCCTGTTTCTTCAACACCACCATCAACCCCTGTGAAATCAATTGTTATTGATCCGTTTGTTATATTAGACACCCTAAGATCTTCAACTTGTGCAACGGTTGGATTTACATTCCTTTGACTGTCTTGTGAATTAATAGGTCTTTCTGTATAAAGTTCTAACTCTGATTTGTTAGTAAGTAAGTTGGTTTTTATTTTATTTAAAATATATGGTTTGTTGTTTATTACAAAAGTATCATTCATTTTATAAGTGTTTACAATTCCCAAAGGTAAATGTGCGGTCACTTTTAAGAGCCTACTTTGTTTATCAAATGCGGTTTGAACATAATTCAAATATCCTTCTGAAAATAAATTCTTTCCAGTACCTTGAACCGCTTGCAAATATTCATCGGCTTCAACACCAAAATTTAAAGATGTTCTATTAGAGAAATCCTGAAATGTGAATGGGGCTAATTGTGTTGGTCTATTGTATTGGTTTACAGATATTGCATTTGAACCGCTTTCATCAGTTATTTCTAATGGGTTATCAGCATCTTGAACCTGAACATAAAACAATAAAGGCTTTCCTATTGTTGGTTTAAAATCTTTATCTAACATTGCACCCTGACCAAACGAAGATAAAACTCCTGTATCTTCATTGTTTAATCTTTCGTACATCATTTTCTCAAAATCAACCTCAACTATGTAATCTCCGCCATCCCATTCAGCATTTCCATAACTTTCTTGTGAGAATTTATTCCCTTGTATATCATCAGAGTATTGAACTAAAAAGCTTTTTTTACTTTTATAATCAAATACCATATTCTTATATTGAAACAACCGCTCAACCGTTGCTGAACTCATATCAACATATTTTGTAATATCAAATAAATTATTCCCTGATTGCTGCCAATAAATAGGTGTTGATACTACAATATTATTTCCCTCTTTATAAACTACAAGATTAAATAGTTTAAATAAATTACTCAAGAAATCTATAATTTTCATTTTAGGCATCTGAGATGGTACTACGATACTATTATCAAGTGCTTTAACATCTGTTTCATATTCGCAAGAATCCCTAAAAACGAATTTCCAATAATAAAGTTCATTTCTATTAACTAATAAATTTTGCTGTATATTTAAAGTATTTTCAGACTCATATATAAACATTATATCCAACTCCTGAACCCCTAAAGCATCAAAATCAACTTCATATTTTAAGTTTGTTTTATCCCCTTGTTGACCATCAAACCGTATGAGTTCCGCATTGGTTTTATTGTTAAGTAATATTATATTGTAAGAAACATTCGGGTCTGAGACAGTAACATCTAAATAAAGGTCATACCTCTGTTTCCACCCATTTGCGCTTGTTGATTTTAATTTTCTTTGTTCTGTTCCTGAGATTTTATCCCAGTCTCTATCCTTGTTAAGCATCCCCGGACTTCGATAAAACCTATTGTATATTCTTTTAATTCCACCACCTTCTTCAGCATTACTCATATACCCTTTTTCCCTGTGAAGCCACAAATAAAGGCTTGAAAAGTTTTGACTATTAAAGAATCCGTTTTCAAACTTAAGTCTTGGATATTCTTCTGATATCGCTTCAATTATTCTCTGTACTTTTATAGCAGGCTTTAAATCTGTGAATTTAAGTCTATCCCCCGTGATGTTGTCTCTATAACCGTTATTAGTAAAACGCATATTTGCGCTATGATGAATATTTGGAAATATAACATCACTTCCACCACCGCCTCCTGTCTCATTATCAAATTTCCCCGCAACAGTATTTAAGTCATAATCAAAATCAAATTGTGTAAGGGTTTCTAAACTTGATAATTCATCCTCTCCTAATATTTCTTTTAACTCAACTGTTTCCCCATAAAATACAACCTTGTATGCGTGTGGTGAATTGTCTTTTAATGATACACTTTTAAATAGTATTTTTCCTTTTTTATAATCAACACCATTTAATTTAATTATCGCATCGGTTCTATATCTTGCATCAAAACTATTTTCAATATCTGAATTTTCGTAATGTCTAAATATTTTATTATTGTTTTTAGAAGCAGGCAAATTAAACTGCTGAGAAAATGGACTGAATATTTTCTTTATATCTCTAATGTTTAAAATACTATCAGTTATAGAGACGCTTTCATCTTCAAATAAATCAACCCGAATATAATCACTTGATATTGTGTAATCGTCAACACCATTTATAACATCAGCGTCTAGTTGTAAAGTAGTGTCATTTATTACTGAGGTGACCTTAGCCGATTGATTAACCGTTGTAGAAGTGAATATATCCCCTATCTTTACAGAAGCGTTAAACAACGCACTTGAATCAGTTATAGTCAATGCGCCTGTATTTGTACTTGTAGTAATACCGCTTATTCTGGTACTACCTTTCATATATAATTCAATTATTTGCATCTATCGGATATTATTAATTGTATCAAAAGCGAAACTTACATCAACTGTATAATTTATTAATTTGTCATTTAATTGTGTTTTATATTCGACACCGCTTGACTCAACATTAATTGGTAAAACTTGATTGTTTATAGTGATCCAAACATCTTCACTTAGTTGAACTTCTTTGAAAATATCGTTGTATATTTCTGGATAAAAACCTGTGTTTAAAGATAATTTTTCAGAACCGTTTTTAGTTAATACCTTTGCCTGATGGTTACTTACATTATAAGCCCCGTTTACAATTATATTCCTTTTAAATACTTCTTTTTTAGTTGACAATTTTTTGTTTGTTCTTTTAAAGAACCATAAATCTTGCAACGCCCCAAACCTATTCTCAAAGGTTAATTTCATTGGTTCATATTTACATTCCTCAATGTTTTTAATTTTAACAACTGTAACATCTCCTGATATAGAATTTATATAAACCGTATCTGCATCAAAATTGCTCCCATTTTCAAAAGAACTAATACAATAGCTACTTTGATATACACCTCCATCAGCTACAACACGGCTTTCAAGGTCTATAAAAGAAGCTCCATCACTTTGAATGTATTCAATTTGTTGATCTGATTCCACACTTGATGTAACATCGTGAGAATAAACAAGTTCGTTATCTTCGTAAAAAGAAACATTTTCAACAAGCTCTGTGTCAACTGGTATTTTAAGCGGTTCAGTTGGAGACTTTAAAATAGTTAAGTTTGATTGAAGCCACCCCAACTCTAAAGAAGGGTTTGCCCCATCTTGAAAATATCCATAACCATAAAACCCCCTATAACTTGACCAACTTGTGAAAGACTGAGCAACACCCCCAATATAGTTTCTAGTTCTATAATCAATCCAAACATTATTATTGTAATAATCGCCTGTAAAGTTTTGTTGAATAAAATCCTTTGCTATTTCTGAAATCTCAAAAGTACAGTTATCAGAAACGGCAGTTGAGGTTAATTGAAAAAATGATCCATTACTAGAAGTTCTATCAGTTGTCTGTGTACCCGTGTAAATCCATAACTCCATATCAACCGAGGTTAATCTAGTAGCGGTCAAGTTTACATAAAAAGGACTTCTTACATTAATTTTTGCCATAATTTATTTTTTTATCAAGTACAACGTATTTTAAATTCCCAACCAGAAAACCCTTGTTTTTCTAAAGGTGCATATACGTAAACTAAAATATCTCTATTTACGTGAAAGTCTATAATATTGCTTGATGGTTGTGTAATTGTTTCTAATGGTAATCCCCTTTCACTTAAATATGAATCTAGTTGTGACTGCCAAGTAGAAGGAGAACTTGATCTATATCCTGTATCTACCAAGGTAACCCCGCTTTGAACAACAACAAATTTAGTAGGTCTGTTATAAGCCTCAAAGTCTATGTATGATTCCCCTGCTTGATTTATTGAAATATTAAATACTTTTGGAAATGAAGGGTTTAAATCATCCCATTGATATACAACACCACAAACGCCATCTTCTACAACGGGGTTGCAAGTTGCAGGAAATTCTGGAACTGATTTTTTATTTGCTTCATCCCCCCAATTTGAATAACAATATATTTCGCCCCAGTTTATTTGATTTGCCATTTTATTTTTGTGTTAATTTTATTAAATCTTTTTCTAGTCCTATTGAATATGCTTGTAATAATTCATCTGGTAATCTTTTAAATGCTGCTTCAAATGGTTTGGTAAAAAACAAACTTGCCTTTGTCCCCTTTTGATATATGCTCCTAGCAATTAAAAATGCAGTACTTTTATAAGTTAAAAACTTGCCTGTCTTTTTATCTCTGAATTGTATTTTACGTCTTTTAACATAACCTTCCATTGCCTCGGTCAAACCACCTTTCCTTCCAGTTCCACTACCAAACCTAAAAGGACTATTAGGAGCTTTTGAACTTGACGATTTACCACGAACACCTTTATCTTTAAACTTACCGTAATCAGCCATTTCAAAGCTTAGGTTAGCTCCTTTTTTATTTACCGATACATTACCCTTTAAACTATTATAAAGCCCCTTAGTATCGTTATATGTACCATAATCAGGACTCCCTTTTGTTAAGTTGCTTCTTGATTGTTGAATAACGTATTTAGCGAACTTATTAAGTTCTTCTTGTAAGGCTTTATCTGCTAGCATATTTCAATGTCGTTGTTTACAAACACATCAAAAGTTGCCGTCCATCCTGCTACCTTATTTTCAAACCTATCAACAAACGGCTCTAAATTTGCATCACCAGTTAATTGGTATTTATCATTATATAAATCGCCACGCCTTAAAACTTGTACTAACTTATTTAAGACCGCTAGTTGTGTATTTAAAACGTCCTGCTCATTATTGTTTCCTATAAATATATCTGTGGTTGGTTCTTTACTTTCATCTACTATATCCATTGATAAAACAGAAATGTTAAACCTCAATACACTTTCTTGAGCCGCTACGGTGTTCACTATTAAATGCGACAAAGGAAATATTGATTGCTTCGATAAATCAACGTCGAACAAATCACCTTCTGTAACGGTGTTAACATTTACGTCCGCTAGTAATTGATCTTTGATTGCTTGGGTTAATAAATAAAAACCTCTTACTCCTGTTTTTGCCATTTAATTAAATTTACTTTTTATATTTCTTGACTCAATTTCGTTTTTCTCTTTTGTGTAGGTTAAGTATGTCAAACATTCGTGAACGTTTAATTTAGTGATATCTTCAAATCTTGTAATATCTCCGTCAGCGATTGCATAGATTGAATTGTACCATCCCCATTTGGAAGTGAACCCAGATATTGCGCTAAATTGTCCTCGTTCTGTTTGCTCGAAGAGTTCAGCATAGCTATCGACAAGTCCTTCCCTAAAGCGTAAAAAAAAACCATCGCACCAAAACAAGCGTCCAAGGGATAATCCTTAGCAGCTTCGTTTGAATCTGGATCGTAATCTTTTAGTGTATAACGTGCGCCTTGTTTTAAATCAATCGGTCTAAATAAAACATTCATCGCTCTGTGAAGGTTATCCGTGTCACCTATAAAGGTATCTAAATCCACATATTCACCAAAGCTTATATTTTCTAAGTCTGGTATAAAACCAAAGTCTTGACCACCTAACTGAAACCTATTTATCAACTGGTGTTCTACGTCAAACATTGTATTAATGACTTCGCAAATATCTTTGATGTCATTTGCTTTCATTGACCGAACAACCTCAATAGGCACTTTGCAGAATATCTCAACCATTTTCAAAAGAACATCGGATTCCTTTTTAGAATCTAATTTTGAAAACTCTTGGTACTGTCCTAATGTGATTTCGTTTAGGGTTGTTGGTATCTGTATTTTTACTTCCATACTAATATATAAACAAACCCTTAATATTTTAGAAAGTATTAAAACAAATAATCGGCAACAAAATTAATTTACTGCCAATTATTAGTTTGTTCTTAGTTATAACGACTGGCAAAAGCCAAATTTGTCAATTTCTTTTTCTGGTAATTTTTTTGATTCAAAGTTCCAATAGTATTCACAACCCGAATCCTTAATCGGGGATTCTATAAAATACGCTTGTCGAAAAGTATTTGGTTCAGCTTTGTACCTGTAACAAGTGTTTTTGCTTTTGCACCCCTTACCTTCACACATTGTAATATCTGCCATCTTGTTTGTTTTTATAGGCGTTAACCTATGTTATTGTTATTAATGAGTGTTTTTATTATTAATTAGTGTTGTTTTTGTCCCCTATAAAGGTATAGCTTTTTTTGGATTAACAAACATTTTAATTAACTTTTTTTCAATATCGTATAAATGTCGGTTATATATCGGTTGTATATGTAGTACAGTTTTGCGGTTGGATTGCATAATTGTATAGTTTTAACCTTACTTTGATACAAACAAATTATATATTTGCCTTTACTTTATGACACCGCATATTTGCCGAAGTTTGGTCTGCTCATTATTGAGTAAGTAGCATATCGCACCGCATCAATCAAGTGATTATTTTTATCAACGGGAGTGTTCGTTAGTTTTCCCGTTTTATCTGTAACCCATTTGTAATTCCTAAACTCCATTATCAAATTATCGTTAGAGCTTACTAAGTGTATTTTAAAACGTTTTAGTAAGTCAATCCCTGCATTAACCGAATCCCTTCCTTTTAAACTTGGTTGTATATTGTGACCCATCCTTCTGAGTTCATCTATTAAACGGGGTTCTGCTGCATCAAAATAAATCGGGTTACGTCCTACACCTTCCTGCTTAAAATGTGTACTTAAATCACTTGTGGTCATCATAGTCCTGTATAGGTGTTCTTTGATATATAAGTTGTGGTCTTTTTTATAAACGCTTACTAACGTGCTTGGGTCATTTGTATATCCTGCATCTGCACCAAACGAAACAAGTTCAGCATCAATTGGAATGTGTGGTACTTCAAAATAATTAAATATCGTTGCCTTACTTATTCCTTTTTCACCTAATCCATATATCTGCCAATACTGTTCGTCTGTTTCTTTTAGCCTTTCAATCTCTTTGATAATGCTAGGGTCAAGGAATGTATTGTCTAGGTATGTGGTTTTGTAAAATTCTACATCGTCCCTGTTTAATACCTTGTCATATATCCAATGGTATTCGTCCGATGGGTTATAGTCAATTACTATTTTTTCTGTGGTTCTGAACACTAGCTGTTGCCAATCTTCAAAGTCTAGCTCGTTACCTTCATTGATAAAAAGAAAATCCCTTTTACGCCCTCTAATCTTTTGTGGTTGGTCAACACTTATAAACTCAACTATGTTCCCATCTAGTGTATATTCGCTGTTTGACTTATTGTGGTGGGCTTCGTCATATTTGTTATGGGTCTTTAGTATATCAAAGAAATCACGCATTACAGACGACCGCACGGCAGGAAATGTTTTACGACAAATGGTTATCGTTTTACCTTTGTTCTTTTGACAGTAGTGGAATATAATATACATCAATATATTGAAAGTCTTACCAGACCTCGTACCACCTTGCTCAACAACTATCTTAGTCTTGCTGTCTAGTAGGTGTTCAAATACTACGTTTACATCTATATCCAATTATCTTCGAATGTTTATGTTAATCTCCTTATCGACTGTTGTGTCTTTAATCTCACGCTTAGTACCGTTTAGTCTGTGGGCTTCGTCTTCGTCTGCTATCAGTTTCATAAGGCAAACCTGCAAAGTTGCGTTCTCACTTTTATACCATTTATCCCTCATTGATATTTTCATATTAATTCGGTTATTTGATAGTTCGTCTTTTATAGTGTTACTTTCGTGTAATTTGTGGTCGTAAAATGTTTTCCTTACAAAAGGGGTATATGCAAATATATCATTTATAAATATAAGGTTGTGCGTTTTTATAGCTGCTAGGCTTTGGTCAATTAAATCTTGTGTTTCGTATGCCATAATTATAATATTAAAAAAGGATAGCTAGATAGTTATCCCTTAATAATATATAAACAAATGCGTTTTATTTTGCTTAGAACATTCTCAATTGCTGTTTGTGTTCTGTTAACCTACGCATTGCTGCATCGTAATACTCTTTATCAAGTTCACAAGCGGTTAAATCAAATCCTAAGTTATGACACGCTAATGCTATTGAGCCACTACCTAAATGTGTATCTAATATTTTATCTCCCTCTTTTGCGTAATTCATAAGACAAAACTCATATAAAGATACGTGTTTTTGTGTAGGGTGTATTCTATTTAATTGGTTTGGATTTTTTTTGTAAATCCTTGTACCACCTTTACGAACCCAAGCAAATTCAGCTTCTGCAAAATCTCTACCATACATTGTTTCTCCTTTATCCCAAATACAAAAGTATTGACTGCAAGGCAATTCAAAATAATTACCTCCCCAAATTATTTGATTTTTAGAAACTCTAAAAAGTTCTTCAAAATATTCTTTAGTTGGTACTGCATTATCCCAATTCTTTTCTTTATCTTTTTTATTTCTTTTTCTACCGCCCATTTCCATCTTTGTAATATCAATCCCATAAGGTGGGTCAACTATTGCAAGGTCAAAGTGGTTATCTTCATACCTTTTCATCAGTTCCATATTGTCTTCGTTTGTTATTAGCATAGTACAGGGTTTTTATATTTACTGTTTACTAGTGCGCCCTTAACTTCCTTTATTACTTTAGGCTTTACCCTATGCTTTAATGATGCGTTAAACGGGTCTAGGCGTGTTTGTTTAAACTCTTGTAGTGTTTCTATGTCCCATTCGCTTATAATGTCTGTAACGCTCTTAATACGGTTTAGTGTTTCGCTGTCTGTTGTACGGGTTATTTCTTTTTTAATTTTGGCTTTCTCTATGTCAAAAAATGGTTGTGATAAACCTAAGCCCAATTCATCTATGAGTTCATCGTGTTTGTCTTTATCCTCATACCCTATTGTGTCTATTGTATTAACGTGGAATAATACGTTGCAATGTTTTGTATTTATTTCATCGCCTATGGCTTTAAACGTTGCCCCTGTATCTCTAGCGAGTTTACAAAAGACTTTCTTTGCAAATACATATTTTCTTTTTCTTGAGCTGTTGTCTAAGTCTATTTTAAATTTTTCGCTTACTGCTTTTTTTAATATATTTAATCTCATTTTATTTTATTTTGTTTTAATATTTTTTTGGTTTTTTGTCCCAAATATTGGTTATAATTGGGTCATATTTACTTAGTAAGTCCCACGTTTCTGTCATTGTTTTATTGTATTCTTTTTCGTATGTAGGAAGTGGCGAACCGTTTTGGAGTTCAGCTAAATCTCGTAACAACCTAATCGCTTCTAAGGAATCCTCTTTTAAAATCATATTTTGTTATCTATGGTTTCTATTAAGTGCCTAAGCTCTGAGCGTTCGTAAGTGCCTACCTCAAGCCCATCAATCCATAAATTATAATAATCTTTTTTAACTGTGTCTTTTATTTTTATATCCATAATTAATCTAATTTTGTAAACTCTGCGGTTTGGTTTTTATTGTGTTCATCTTTGTTTGTAAAGTAACTATCTACTAATGCGTCAATCATTACCAGTTCATCAATAGAAGCCGTTTTAATCTTGTGTGTTAAGCTATCTATTTTATTTAATACATTGGTGCATATTTCAGGGTTATTACCGTAAACGGTATTAAACCCTTCTTGATATATTCCCTCCAATAATTTTGATGTTTTATTCACTTGCAGCTTTACGTTTTGTTTGAATCCTACGCTGCCTTTTAATTCATCGTTTGCTTCCAATAGTAATTGACTAATCAATACGCATTTTAAATAGTTTAAATGCCTTGGTGTGATTTGATCTTCCGGTTCATCGTGTATCCCCCTTACTTGTTCTTGGTGTTCTAGTTCTTTTTGTTCCATTTCTTTATAATATTCTATTTGTTTTTTTCTATCCATTGTTGTTGTTGTTCTCTCATATATTCTATTTCACGCCTCAGGTAGTCAGCAGCTTTTTCTAAGTCTTGCAGTTCCGTTCCTTTGTTTGGGGCTCTGGTTATGTATTTGATTATGTTACCTCTATTAAAGTTAAGATTGTAATCTTTAATAAAATCTATTACGTCATAACCTTTGCCGTTTTCGTAATGTAAATAAGTTGCTCTCATAGTTTTTCTTTTTATTTTAATTTATTTAATTCGTTTTGATATGCTTGTTTGTAATTTTTCATTTGTTCTCCATATAACTAGTTGTAGTGCACTATGCTTACCTATGTTTCTCGCAATTATATCTGTGTTCAGTATAGGCAATATGTGTAGCTTTATTTTCGCAACACATTTCATCGCATAACGTACCCTTCGGCACGACAACACTATGTATAGTTAATGCTTTAGTAAGTGCTTTATCTGCAAGTTTGTAAACTTCTGTGCTTCTTGCTAACTGTACTGTTTGCATTTGATGTTCTTTAATTTCTTCAAGGTATTTTATAATTTCTTCCATATCTATTAATTTATTTTATTAATTCACGCACTAACCATACACAATTCAGATATACTCCTATAAACAGGGTGTTTGTTCTCCATATAACTAGTTGTGTGTAATTATGCGCCTTCAAACATTTCACACCAACAAGTTAAGCTACAACAAGGGTCGTATGCACTTTCTACTGGCTTTCCGCAGTCGCATAACTGTTCGCTTTGCCCTACAACATCACCTAACCGTAATTGCTCTAATCCGTTCAAAGCATTGTCCTTCATTTCACGGCTTCTTGATGATCGTAGTTTTCTTTTAAATGATCTTCTAAGTCTTTGTGATTGTTTGCTATAAGCACTATATCACTTCCAAAATCGTTTTTTAATGTGAATACTAATTTGTTCATAATTTCATTATTTTTTTGTTTTTTAAGATACTGCAATATAAAACCTTTTTTATTTATAAACTAATTAATTAACGTTTTTTTTAATCTGTCCTTAATTTTAATAAATTCCAACATTCTATATATTTCTGTTTGGCTTTCCCCCTGTATTCTTCCCTGAATAATTCGTACATTCTTTTTGTGTACTTATATTTAGAATCGCACCCTGCAAACCATTTTCCTGCAAATACTCTTCCTTTGCCTTTAAAGTATTGTACATTATCAGCTCCATCCCCTATTATCATTTGCTCATAAAAATTAAACAACGCTTCTTGTTCTGAAATATCTAAAACAACTTTATGTTTATAGTGGTAATTATACATCAAACAAGGAAACTGTTTGTAATCTTTATCAATGCTCACTATCATTACGTTGTCCCTCCCTATCTCATTTGATAACTCAAACCAATATCTTGCAACCATATCATCTGTCTCAACACCATAACCCCAAACGCTTTCGTATTGGTCTTTTACATAATCGTGCATTTCGTTTAATAATGGCGGTAAGTCCGTTGCTTTCCTATTTGCTTTATATGTATTTGTAATGAGCTTTCTAAAGTTTCCCTTGCTACCGCTAAACGTTATTACTTTGTCGACTGAATACATATCTTCTAACTTATTTACGATACTCATAAACTGTTGGTCGAACTTTGCCTTGCAATCATTTATATTCGTGTAATACCTTTCGTCTGTGGCGTATTCCCTTTTTTTGTAACACGCTGCAAATATTAAACTATCTGCGTCTATTAATAAAATCATTCTATATCTGCGTTAAAACATTCAGTTGAACAATAATAGTTGCCTTGTGTTTCTGTTGAACAACAGGCGCAAAATGTTTGTTCGTCTGGTTCATCTATATAACTATCTAACCAATTCATAATTCTTGTGTATTAATTTGTTCTTTTAATGTTTCTATTTCTTTTTGAAGCGATTGGATTGCTTCGTTCTTACCTTGTCTAATTAAACCGATGCGTTTTGTTAGTACGCTATTTTCTATATTTAATTGATTAACGTATTGACCAATCTCATTAAGACCTTTTATGTAATTCTTTAAATCTTTATTTGCAGGCTTGGACTTTGCCCATTCCATTGTTTTGTCGGCTATCCAGTTAAACCAAAGATTATAAGATTGTTTTTGAAGTAACGTCATTATCTTGCTCCGTATATGTAACCCGATACAAAAGCTACAAAAATTAAAAATCCAATTAAAATATTAAAATTTCGTTTTTTGTTTTC
>Ga0206131_10001718_pt1 | contig 27587 bp, 14 predicted proteins | sample Helgoland_Spring_FD_148636 | JGI IMG/M metagenome (GOLD analysis project Ga0206131, IMG submission 148636) | Pelagic subsurface seawater microbial communities from Kabeltonne, Helgoland, North Sea - Helgoland_Spring_Bloom_20160517_1 | ecosystem: Environmental > Aquatic > Marine > Epipelagic ...
GTAAATAATTTGTGAGCCTCATCTATTATTATTAAAGTATTTTTGAAAGGATCTTCGCTACCGTTTATTTTTACTAAATCTTTATAATATTGATTCTTTTTAGCTATTAAATTGGTAAATTGTTTATAAGATATAATTGGAAACCAATTTTGTTTTATTATTTTTAATTTTTCTTTTTTATCTTTAACATCGCCTAAAATACTATTACATACTTTATCAAACATATTTTTCCATACATCTTGTTTTAATGTATGTCGTGTAACCCATAATATTGTATAGTTTTCTTTAACAAAACTAACAGATGTAGAAATCGCCGCACAAGTTTTACCAGTTCCAACCGAATGATTTAAAAGAATGCCTTTATTAATATTGTTAGGTGTAAAATATGTTTTAATAAAGGTTTGTGTAGGTGTTAATGTTATATCATCTTCTTCTTTTTTAATACATAAGTTTTCTATTTTTGTTTTAGCCCAAATTAGTTTTTTGAAATTAATCTTAATATATCGTTGTAAATCTAAATAATTATAAAAAATAGATGGAGGTTTTAAATTATTTTTAGTTGTGTTTAAGAGTTCTATATTATAATATAAATTAATGAATTCCATAATATCATTATAATTTTTAAAACTTATTTTCTTTTCACTTACTAACATATCTATTTTATTTATTATTGATTTTCCATTCTTCATTAAAAATTGCACAGGTTTCATCCATAACTCATTTACATTTTTACATAATAAATCGTCAGTAGGTAATTTATTACACAATGTATTTTTAGGATATTTATCATTCATAACATTATAATAAGTGTAATTAGTATTTATCGCCGCCAATAATAATAAACCATTATGTGTAGCTTGTAAAGGACCGTGGCATTTTAATTTACATTTAATATGAGCATTATTATGATATAATTTACCATATACATTTACAGTTATGTCTTTTTTATTAGAACTTTCACTGAATAATTTATCAAATCTAGTTTTAGGTGGAATATGTAAATTTTTAATTAAATGTTTATCAACTGCCGATATTCTTAACAGATTTTCTAAATCTGTTGTCAAATTAATATAACTTAAATCTATATTAGAATGTTTTAAATATAATTGAAAACTATCCATATCATTTGAATATTCCATATTATATTTAAAGACATTTAGTTTCCAACCAGTATTAGGATTAAAAGGTAATCCAGCTTGACCGCAAAATCTTAATCCTCTTCCTAATACTTGTATTTCTTCTGCTTTAGTTATTAAGGGTTCTAATATATGAAAATATTTAACATCAAATAGATCAATACCCTCTTTATAGCCACTGTCTATTATAATAAATCTTATTTTCTCACCATAAATATTATCAGGTCTTTCGTTAAATACAGAAAGAATATCTTTTTTTAATGTAGCCGGAAAAGGTTTTCCATAAATTACAGAAGATGTTAATAAAGCAAAACTATTTTTATTGTTTGATAATAATTTTAAGTTTTTATTATAACACATTTTGTAATCATTTGCTGTTAAAACACTTGCAACCATTTTAGAACCATAAATACCCTGAACATCTGAATAAATTACGTGTTTAAATAATTTACCATTTTCTTCTAAATCTTTTTTATCTAATTCTTGAATATTTTCCATTAATTTTAACATTCTTGGTGAATATGCGTTTAAATTTTCAATTACTTCTGTTTTTTTAAAACCAGGAGTATCAAACTTTTGGTTTTTTTCTATATGTGACCAGGTAGATGTATTACGAATACATTTTGCTTTTTTCATTATTTACAATTAATAAATATAAAAAATGATTTCTTAATATTAATATTAGCAATGGACAATAAAATTAACGGAATAATATATGGACACGCTTTAGGTGATGCTTTAGGTGCTCCTGTAGAATTCTTTCCTTTTGCACATTATACTGGTATTTTAGATGCTCCTATTACACGATATACTAGAGCTTACGGAAAACAAGTTTCTGCTATAGGACAAATAACAGATGATACTGAAATGGCTCTAATTCTTTTAAATACAATTAAAGATGGATATACAGAAGAAAAAGCTGTTGTAAATTATATGTTATGGGCAAATAATAATTTTGAAAATTGTAAAGGTAATTCACCTTTTATGGGTAAAAATACTAGAAATTTATTTATAGCACCAAAACCTACATATAAATTATATTGTAATCGTTTTAAAAAATATTATCCAGATGATATTACCAAAGAAAATTCACAATCAAATGGTCCTTTAATGCGATCATATCCTTTAGCTTTTGTAGAAGATGATGAAATAATTAAAACGGATGTTTATATTACTAATCCGTCTAAACTTGTATATAATGCAGTATATACGTATATAACAGCTATACGAATGGCAATGAAAAATACATCAAAAAAAATAATACAGAAAACTATTAGAGAAATGATAGAATTTGATGAACTTTTAACAGTATTTGATCAAGCCGTTAATAATATTTTTAGAGATGTTACAGTTAATAGAGGTCATATATTACACGCATATTATTGTGCATTTTGGGGATTATTTCAATTTAATAATTATAAAGATGCAATTGATGCTATCATTTGTTTAGGACCAGAAGAAGGACAAAAAGCAAAAATAGGTATTAAAGGTAAATGGAAAAAAACCGAAATAATCGTAGGTGATACTGATACAAATGCTAGTATAGCTGGTGCATTATTAGGTGCTTTCTATGGTTATGAAAAAATTACAGAAAATGAAATAACCAAAGAAAATATGAATATTATGATGAATTGCGATTCAATAAAAGGAGATATTGTTAGACCTGTAATCTATAAATTACCAAATATAAACACTACTAATTAATTTATAATAAAATGTTAGCTATTTGGATTAATGTAGATGAATGTATTAGACGTAGAGATTTAATGATTAATCAGTTCAAAAATATTAATTTTATTACTAAAAATATACGTGTGTCAGCAATAACACCCGATGATGTTGATGATTACGTAGATGATCGTGATCTTCCTTATAAATGTGATCCTACTGACAGATATTTTAAAAATTGTAAAAATTGCAAGGTTGAGCATTGCACATTAATAAGTCATATGTTAGCTATTGAAGAAGGTTATAAATCAAATGAAGATTGGTTTATAATATTTGAAGATGATACAATTATACCTCACGAAATAAATGTAGAAGCATTATTAAAATCAATTCCAAATGATGCCGAAGTATTACAATTACATTGCTGTATGGGTCCAACCGTTGAAAAACTACATAATGCGTATAAACAAAATGTTAATTGGATTCAATGGAAAATGATCATACCATCTGGTTCAGGTTATATTGTTTCACGTAAGGCAGCCGAAAAAATGCTATCATTATACAAAAAGAATGATAGATTTTGTTTTAAAGATAGCAAATCTTGCAGACTTGCTGATGTTATGACATATGAAACTTGCAAAACATATGTTCATACCTATCCCGTATTTTATTCTAATACAAATTACGGTTCTTTAATACATCCTGATCATTTACATAGCCACGAATATGCAAATAATATTATTAAGAAAATAATTAATGAAACGGATTCACATATATTTTTAATTAAGAAATTATTATAATCCTACAATCATTTAATAGTATTAAAAAATCTTTATATGTTTTTAAAACCTTATAAATAACAAAAAAAATTATATATAATCTAAAATAAATGGAAGATATATTAGATAAAAAAACTATTATTGTTAATGGTAGTAATATTTCAAATATAACACTTGATATTGATCCTATTAAAAATGTTAATAGTATTAAATTAGTTGAAACATATGCTATTTTAGCAAGTAATGCTACTGAACTTACAAAAATATATATTTGTATAAATGATTATGCTTTAAAGACTATATATAGTACAGATTCTAATAATAACACTATTGCTACCAATATTTTTAGTAATATAATATTTTTTAAAGGTTTAAATAAAAACGAATTAAATGGAACAGGTATTATAACTGATTTTAATTTAGATCCACAAAATTACGTATTTAATCCTATTAAAGGTGAATTAAATAGATTAAATATTTCTTTTAAAACATTGAATACTAACAATGTTTTAGTTGATTGCACTTTAGATTTCAATTTTTCTTTAGAATTATGTATTTATTCTAAAAGAATGAAACTAACTATGTTTTAATTTTTTTAACCAAATAATAATATAAGAATGCCCTATGAATTAGGAACTATATGGAATGTTACAAGTAAATATATATATAATACCTTGGATAAAAATATTGGTATAGGAACAACTACACCAATATGTGAATTAGATGTATATTGTAATATTGCAGAAAACGGGATCAAATTAGAAGATAAATATCAACTAAAACCCGAACACAACAAAAAATATGATCTTATAGTTCGTGAGGATTTAGATGAAGATCATCAACATTTAATTATTTGGTATAAGTTTAATAAAGATGATTTTACTAGTAATTTTACTAGTAATAATTATAACACCGACACAGAATACCGTAGATTAATTATTGAGGGAACAGGAACAATTAGTAATTTACAAAAAGAATATTATGTAGGAACTGGATCTGCTGAAATCAATGATGAACTTTATTATAAAATTGAAATGACTACTAATAAATTTAGTTCAGCACAATATACTTTTTGTTTTTGGTTGTTTTTAAATGAAGAATGTGAGAATGATAGATATATTTTAAATTTAAAAGATACAGCATCTGATTTACATACTAGTATATTTCATTTTAAATATAATACTGATAAATTAATAATTTATAAAAATTATCAAACTAACATTGAATACCATTATACCTTACATAAAAAAAAATGGCATCATATTTCTATTATAATCAATAATATTATAGAACCAATAATTTTAATTAATGGTATAAAATTAACTAATTATACTCCAACTGCAAATAATATTTATTTAAGAGACGGAGTTGAAAAACAAAACAGTGCAGATATATATCTTGGTTATACTAACAATTCAACAATTAATGGATATATTGATGATTTTCGTATTTATAAAACTAATTTACAAATTAATTATATACAAAACAACATTATTGGAAAAATAACTAAAATAACACCAGGTAATATTAGTGCAAATGGTAATTATGGTATTGATATTGTTAATTATTCTAACATTGTTAATATTGGAGGAACAGGACCAAATGATAATGTTAATTTAAGAGTATTTGGTGATCTAACAGTTGATGGAGATTTAAGTATTAGCAATCTTAATATTAATACATCTACATTTAATACATTAACTGTAAATAGTAATTTAACTGTTAGTAATGATGTTAATATTGAAAAAGATCTTACGGTTAATAAAACAATCACAGAAAACCAAAGAACACTTGCACAAAAATACGCATCTATTAGTCAAATTGACAAACACACCGATGTAATTATTTCAAAAATGACTGATAAAGACGATGTTGAAGCATTATACAGTAATATGCCTGAGTTTTTTCAAAGTAATTTAATATTAGCATATGATTTTGATTTTAATATAGATGATATAGATAATCCGGACGATTTTTTTAGTAATAATGTATTAAAATTAAATACTAATACTGATTCAATTTATTCTACTTTTAGTGAATATAGCATTGTTCCAAATAGATCTAAAAATTTCCCTATAGATTATTATGGAACTAAATATGTAAAAGGTAATAGTTCATTACATTGTGGTAGTAATATATTTAATTCAGGTGGTATTGATTATTATAGTTTTACTACTTTAGATACAAATCAAGCATATTTTAGTTCTTCCAAAAGTTATACTATAGCATTTTGGATAAGATTTAATGAAATTGATAGAAATCAACATATTTTTAACTTTGGAGTTCCTGCTAATTCTGCAACTACTGAAAAAAGTATTAATCTATCTTTAAATAGTAGTAATAACTTAAATATTGATATTATAAATGAAGGTGCTTTTGAAATTTCAAATATTATAAATACAAAATTTAAAAAAGATGAATGGTATCATATAGTTCTAATTCTTAAAAATGGTATTGATATTAATTCAATACCTACAGATATTAATACTAATTCAAACTTATTAATTCAGTATTTTGCAAATCTTGGATATACTAATCATACATCATCAAGCTCTACCTACTTTGATTTTAGAACACAAGCTAATAAAGCTACTATATTTACTTATGTGAATGGTATTGAAGTAGATATGAAATTGTATGACACCGATGTTAGTATATTTGGTAATACTCCAACGACTTTTATTAATTATTTTGGTATTTATGATTCATCTACTACTGACTATCTAAATGGCTATATAGATGATTTTAAAATGTATGAAACAGTTGTTCCTATAAACTATATTAATGAAAATATTATTGGTGATGCTTTAATTATTAAACCTGGATTATTATCCGCAATTGGTAATTATGGTATTAACATTAAAAACTTTACAAATACTGTTTCTATTGGTGAATACAATAATGATGTTGATTTGCACATTTATGGTTTATTAAAAATAGAAGAAACTAAATTAACAATATCTAATTGTGATATTGATGTTATAGGTGATACATTAACAACATCAAACTTTAATATATTAGAAACATTAGATGTTTCTAATATAACTGTTAGTAATATTGAAATTTATGATTTAATATCAGGACCTGATTTTCATTTAGGATCTTCAAACTTTATTAGTGATATTAAAATTGACCACTTAAGTAATATTAATTTAAACTCTAGTAATATTACTGCTAATACTATAACTGTTAATAATGAATTAATACTTAACACTGCTATATTATCCAATATTAAAATTTATGGTATTAATATTGATGATACATTTTCAATTAGTAATAGCGATATAAAAATACGTAGTAATCTAATAATTGGTGATAATAGTTCTAATGTTCGTAGATATGATTTAGATTTAGGAAGTGTGAATATCGCAAGTGGTGTTCTTGATACTTTGAGTAATTTTACTTTATATAATGCTGCATATCCTCATCCTTCGCAATATGCCTTGACTACAATTACAGATACAGATGATATTCAAGTATTTGATAAATCTATAATATTCTATGGTAATACAGACCAACAACATTATGATATTCATTTTAAAAATAATTATATTCGTGATGAACATTGTAATATTATAAATGAAATTAACAAATCTTATTCCGGAGGTGTAGATCGCAGTAGAACACGTATTAAATTAGATGTAGGTAATATTAGCTTACAAAATGGTTTTATTCAATTAATACATCAAGATATTTTAGAAGATAATTTAAAATTAGCAACTTTATCAACTTTAAAAATAGAAGAAAATCAAATTAGTATAAATAGTAATCATAATACAACTATTTTAAATGATTCTTTAATGTTAAGTAATAATGAGAATTATTGTAATTGTTTATTAACAAATAGTAATTTTATGTTTAATAATGGTAATGGTTTTACAGATGCTGAAACACTTAAAATAAATACAATTGAAATTACAGAAAAAATTGAAATAAAGGAAATTAATACTACAAATTCTAATAGTAATACAATTAGTATTAATACTTCAAATGCAGATAATCCATATGGTAAAATACAAGGTTTCCTATGTAGTAATAGTAAAATAGATATCCAAAATGAAATTAAAACTGATAGTAATATTATATGTGAAGAACTACATACTTCTAATATTAATGTTAGTAATATTACTTGTAAATATAAAATAGGATTTACACCAGATTCTACTAGTAATACAACGATTACTAGAGAAAGAATTGAAGTTAATACCTTACAAATTTACGGAAGTATTATATTAGGTCATCAAGCATCCAGTGGAAATGATAATAGTATTGATGGTGATTTTGGTTCTTTAAGTATTAAAACTATTAACACAACAAATCCTTATAGTAATGCTTTAAGTATTGATACATTTTATGCAACTAATCTTGGTAAAATACGTGGATTATTATCAAGTAATAGTAAAATAAATATTGATGATGAGATTAGAACAAACAGCAATATTTATTGTATAGATTTAGAAAGTAGTAATATTTATGTAATTGATTTATACAGCAGTAATATTAACACAAGTAATATAACAGTTGAAGATAAATTAAATGTTTATAATATTATAGCTATCAGTATTGACGTAAGTAATTTGAAGAGCAGCAATATTAACACAACTAATATAACAGTTGAAGATGAATTAAATGTTCATAATATTATAGCTAGTAATATTAAAGTAAGTAATTTAGAGAGCAGTAATATTAACGTAAGTAATATAACAGTTAAAGATGAACTAAATGTTTATAATATTATAGCTAGTAATATTGAAGTAAGTAATTTAGAAAGTAGTAATATTTATGTAAGTAATTTAAAAAGCAGTAATATTAACGTAATTGATTTATACAGCAGTAATATTAACACAAGTAATATTAACACAACTAATATAACAGTTGAAGATGAATTAAATGTTCATAATATTATAGCTAGTAATATTAAAGTAAGTAATTTAGAGAGCAGTAATATTAACGTAAGTAATATAACAGTTAAAGATGAACTAAATGTTTATAATATTATAGCTAGTAATATTGATTGTAGTGATACAATAGAATCTTTTAATATTATTAGTTCAAATGTTACTGTTAATAATACATTATCTGTAAATGATATTGCAGTTAGTGATACAATACGTGCTGTTAATATTAGAGGATATACTACAGAACATTGCGAAATATTAGGTATATTATCTAGTAATAGTTATATTGATATAAATGGAGAAATTAAAACAACTTCAAATATTTATGCATCTAATATTATTACTGATACTCTAGAAATTTGCAATATTTTGAATAATAACAGTGATAGTGGTTATTTTATTATATCAAGTAATAGTGGTATATTAATTAATAATATTAAAACTACATCTTTAGCTGATTATAGTATTGATACATTAGTTGATGGCAGTCTTGGTAAGATACGTGGAAAATTAGCAGATGATAGTGAAATTCATATTGATGGTAGGATTGAAACAACCAGTAATATTAGTGGTAATATTTTAGAAATTAATACAATTATTGGTTCTACTGGTTCTACTGGTATTAATATTAATAATGATATTAATTTTAATTGTAATATCACAAATGATGTTACAATTGATGATAAAAAATTTCAAATTATTACACATATACCTGGTATTGCAGAGCCTTCATCCCAAATAGAATTAATAGGCAATCGTATTAAATCTTTTGGAGATATAGAAGCAGATAGACATATATATATGGAATTTGATTATAATGGATTACGAAGAGTAGAAGATGGTAATACTTGCAATATAATAAGCTATGATGAAGGAATCAATGGAATAGTGCTTAAATGTAAAAAATTAGAAGTTGAAAACTTTGATCCTGGAGATGGATCACAGTTTAAATTTCCAAATATAATATCATTTAGTAGAAATACTACTGCAAGCATACCAAATGTTTATATTGGTTATAATACAGATAATATAAATATTGATACTGATAAAGATGTTTTATATATTGATACTGATACTGGTAATGATACTGGTAATGATAAAAGATTAAATGTAGGAAATATACTTGTAAGAAATAATATAGAAATATCGCATAATAGAGATGCTGCAGATTCTAAACTATTAAAAATAACAACTATGGAAACAGTGGAATCTTCACGTACAGCACAATATGCATTTTTTTTTAATCAAAATGATGATGAAATGTTAACAATTGATCTAGATAGTGGCTCTATAGGTATTAATACACGTCCTTTAGCAAGTGATGATCAAATTAAATTATTTGTTAATGGTGGTATTAAATCAAGCGGAGACATTATTGGTTTTGCAAATGTATCTGATAAAAGATTCAAAACCAATATTAGATCATTTGATATTAACGATATTGAAATTGTTAATAAATTAAATCCAGTAAAATTCAAATGGAAAGAAGATCTTTTCAATTCTAATATGGCTAATAAAAACGATATTGGATTTATAGCACAAGAAGTTAAACTATTAATACCAGAAGCAGTATCAACTTTCAAAATTGAAATGGATGATATTGATTATAATTATATTAAATATGAAAGGATGATTCCGTATTTAATTAATAACATTAAATATTTAAATAATAAAATAGTAGAACTAGAGAATAAATTAAATGGTATTTGATAGTTTTAATTTAGGAACGCAAATAGAATCAAACAATAGTATAAATTATACATCTTATTTAGATCAAGTTAATTGTAATTTGTATATTATACAATCTTCAAATATCAATATATATAACATTGTAGGATGTAATTTAACAAATAAAGATAGTAATATATATATTTCTTGTAATATAAACTTATACAATGATAAACATTTTTATATAGATACTGCTAATTATTTAAACATATATTCTGTAGATTTAAGTTGTAATTTTATAATTAATAAATTAAATTTAGAAAATAGCGCATATACTATTACTAATACTGATAGTTGTAATTTTATTTCAGGATATTATTATAATAATAAATATCTAATAACTGAATCAGGTAAAGATGTTTATAGGATTAGTAGTAATAATACTAGTATTAGTCATCATATACTTTTAACAGATAGTGCTGTTATAAAAAATAGAAATAATAATGTTGTAAGTATATTAATTGAAAACATATTATATGTTATTATTGCGGATTTTAATATAATAATTAAGTGTGATATTAAAGATGGTTCAAATAAAACAAAATTTATAATTGAAAATTATGGAGATACTATACATAAATTTAGTAAAGCTGTATATAGTCGTTTAAAACAAAAAATATATTTAATTCCTTATAATCTTAAATATTTATGCAGTATTGATACGGTAGCAACAGCTAATATACAAAAAGGAGAGATATTAACTTTTAGAAATAAACAATACTTAGTTAATACAAATATTAAAGAAATATTTAGCACTGCTATTGAAAATCAAGGATATATATATATGATACCTAAAACACTTAATTTAATATTTATTTATAGTCTTTACACAGATAGCTTACATAATATTATTGATATTTCAGCATTTAATACAAGTTTTTTAGAAAATAATAAATTTGTTAATGCACATTTATATGAAGATAAAAATCATAAAAAGATTTTTATGATTTCTAATAATTCTGAAAATATAGGTGTTATTGATTATGATGTTATGGATGGTGCAATATTAGAAAATGATTTTAGTTTTGATATTATTACTAAAAATATATTTAATAGTGATTATCAGATTGAAGATGGATTTATCGAATTAGGTAGTAAAATTCAATATTCATCAAGTTATAAAAATGGTTTTGTTAGTTTTAAACTGAAAAGTGTTGATCCTAAAACTGCAGATATATTTGAATTTAGACCTAAAACAAATATATATATGAATATTAAAAATAAATTAATTGCTTCTTATAAATTTGATGGAAATACAGAAGATTCTGAAAATGATTATGATCTTACTAATTCATCTGTTCAATATATTGAAAGAAACTCATTAGATAGTAATTTACATCTTACAAATCAAACATTAGAATTAAGTGCTAATAAAGCAAAATTTGCAAATAATTTTAAAGATAATGTAATTGGTATTGGTTTTGAATCTTCTAATTTAGGTGAGGCTGGCGCAATATTTACATATAAATCAATTAAATGTAGTTATATAGATAAAACTACTTTAAAAATTAAATTTAAAAATATAGAATCTAATATTCAAAGTACTGGATTTGATCATATTTTTTTAAATGCTGATCAAAATAGTTTAGATATTTATTTAAATGGTAATTTAGAATGTAATATATCAAGTTCAGGAGAAACTACTAATAATGATTTAAAAATTGGTCCTTATACTGGTTATTTAGATAATTTGTTTATATTCAACGCAAAATTAGGAGATTATGAAATTAGTGTATTGCATACTGCTACAGAATTTCATAGTGATATTTCTCGCAATCAATATGATAATCTTACATCTACATTTAGTGATGAAAATGGAAAACCTATATTTAAATTTTATACACCAAATAATGAAAACAAGTATCAAGTGGTTAATATTGAAAAATTATTAACTAACAATAAAATACAACAAATATCTGTTAATAATATTTATTCAATAGAAAATGATACAGTTTATTTTATTCCATATAATTATGATTATTTACTAGCACTTGATGTTAAAGAAAATGTTATTAGGGTAATTAATATTGAGAAAAGTGAATATACTAATTATAGGAATTTGATATCTAATTATATTGACAATGTATCAAAAGGTAAATTTAAAGCATCTATAATTGTTGGAGATAACTTATATATAGCACCTTATATTGAACATAAAGATGATTCTACAAATCCTGCAATTATTCTTATTTATAATTTTGTAAATGATAATGAAGACAACTTTGTTAATATAGAAGCTGTTGATATTAGTCAAATACTTAATAAAAATGCAGGTAATGCAGAATTTAAAGAATTATTTTCAACAATTTTATATTATTATGAAAATCCTAAAGATTATTTATTTTTAATTAACGAAAATACTTTTCCTTTAGTAGTATATAATATTACTGATAAGGAAGCTAAAGAAGTTAATAAAACAGATGACTATCGATACATAGATGGTTATATTAATGGTAATAAGATGTATTTATTAGATCACTATGGTAGTAATTTATATGTATATAATATTAAAATTGATAGAACAAATATTGATTTAAATTCAAATAATCATATTAACTTAAATGAAAATAATGAAGTTAATTATAATACACCTTTATTTTCAAAAATATTAGAACATAATGATGTATCTTATTTTATTCCTTATAATACTAATTATATTGCTATATGTAGTAATACTTCAGTTTCAAGCAATTATTTAAGTGATTATACTTCAAACCAAGAATTGTATAAAGGTGGAACTATAATGGAATTAAATGATAATGCATATTTGATTATGGTTCCTTATTATGCTGATAAACTTTATATGTATAATATTACAGACAATACGTTAACATATATTGAAGATGTTATATTTAAAACAAATAGATTTACAGGTTGCACAGTTGATCTTAAAGGCAACTTGTATATGAATACAGTTTACGGAGATGTATTATATTATAGTTTATCAATAGCTAAATTTTATAAACAACCTAGATTACCAGTATTGATAAAAAACAAACAGGAAATAAGTTTTAAAGATTTATATGAAAAGTTTCATACCGATTATATTTATCCAAATTATAATTATAATAATAAACAAGTTAAATTAAGTGATTATTATAATAACGGTGGTGCGGAATATTATACAGTATCTGCTATTAATGATAATAAATTTATTCTTGATGAAAATGATATTAATACTGCTATAAATGTTGATGTAAATATATCTTATGAAGACTTTGTTGATAGACAAAGTGAAGCGTGTAATATATTAGAATTAAGTAAATTTAAAAAAGCAGTATCACAAAGATATGAATATTATGATAATTATATTGAAAACGTTTCATATACAATTACAAGTATTACAACAGATAGTATTAATAGATATATATATTATATTAAAGAACATAATGATGGTATAGTTGAATTACATTTTCAAGCTACGAATAGAGATGAAGATGAAGATATAGACTATATTCCTATATCAAAAGGTAATCCAGGTATATTAGCGGAATATATAATTGATATCAGTCAACAGTCAATAAAAGCTTATGTTGAGACTAATACTGAAAATTTTAGTACTTATACAAAAATTGTAATTGATCTTAAAGATGGCGCAAATTTTGATAACACAATACTTCTTGATTCTTCAAATTTTATTGAAAATACTATCAGTGATACTGAACCAAATCAAACAATGACAAAAGTATCAACAATAGAAATGAATATTAATGGCGAAGTTACGGAAGGAATTAAAATTACATTGGATGATTTTGCTAGTAATTATTTAGCTAGTTTAAATTCAATTATTATTAACATCAATGATAATGGAATAATTAAATACTATAAGGATACACTAATTGAGTTAATAAATCCAAAAACTTTACCTATAGATAATGATATTAATATTACTATTAAAGAAGAAATACGAAAAAATGAATTATATTGTAATAAAAATGATAATTATCAAAGTCTAATTACAGAAAACAGTAATAAAAAAATAAGTAAATTAACAATAGAAATTACGGAACCTACAACAATTAATTTAGATGATTTTATTGACTTAATATATTTACGAGAAATTGTAATAATATCCTTTAATAATAAAAATGATATTACTATTATAAATGGTGATGGTTTAAAACAAGATATTAATATTATAATATACGAAAACTTTGATAATTTAATTAAGTTGGAGTATTTATTTAATGTGTCTTTATTACCTGAGTCATTTAATGAATATCGTTTAATTCATAATGGTGATTCTACTGTTGGTTATGATACAAAAAATGGAGAGTATCCTTATATAAGATTAAACGGTCTAAATCAATATTTAACTTTATCTACTATTGATTTTGATATTAAATCATTTGGACTTGGATTTTATTTAAGTGATGTTAATGTTGATAATTATTTACTAAGATTTGATGAAGATTTTTATATTAAAGTGAATGATAATGATTTAGATATTCAAATTAATGCTGAACCTAATTGTAATATTACTAAACAATTTATTGCTAATACTTGGCATAGTATATTTTTTAATTATAATGATACTAATGATGTGTATGATATATATATTGATAATGATAAAAAAAATAATACAATACCATACGATCCTTTTATAAATAAAGAATTAATTATAGGTAAATATACTGAGTCTAATGTGGCAGATTATTATAAAATAACTGGGTTATCAAGTTCACATTATGTATCAGATCTTACAGGAACCTACACTATGCAAACTATTCAAGGTTCTAAAAGTGTAGGAATCAATAACAAAATATATATATTCGGTGGTAATAAAGATAGTATCTTGTTTCATGATGAAATGTATTTAAATTATTTATATGAATTTAACACTACTACTTGTAATCTTGCTAAAATTGACTTAATACCTATTGATAGTGATGAGAGTAATGTACCATCCGGAAGAAAGGATCATTCTATGGTAGCAATTGGAAGTAATATCTATATATTTGGTGGATATAATGGTACATTAACCTATTTAGGAGATTTATATAAAATTGATACTACTAATAGTAATTCTACTAAAATTGACTTAATGCCTATTTATGAATATGAGAGTAATGTACCATCCGTAAGAAAGGAGCATTCGATGGTAGCAATCGGAAGTAATATCTATATATTTGGTGGTTATACTTATAATGTTGGCGGTCGTGATGATTTATATAAAATTGAAACAAATGATACAAATGTGTATAATTCTACTAAAATTACCTTAATACCTATTGATGAATATGAGAGTAATATACCAACTCTAAGAACTCAACATTCTATGGTAGCAATCGGAAGTAATATTTATATATTTGGTGGATATAATGGATATAACTATGACAGTGTTTTAGCTGATTATAACAATGATTTATATAAAATTGAAATAAATGATACTACTACTTTTAATTCTACTAAAATTACTTTAACTGGAATAGGTAATGATATACCAGAGAAAAGAGCAAATCATTATATGGTAATTGTTGATAATTATATATATATATTACTCGGATATAATAGATATTATGATTCTCGTTTCACTAGAACGCATTCCACATATTTTAAAGATTTATATAAAATTGATACATATGGTAATTCAAAAAAAATTCCATTATCATATTTTAATAGTTATGTGAACTTTAACGACTTAAGTCAAAATTTTAATATTACAGCAATTAATAATGATATTTATGTATTTTATTTAGATTTAAAAGTGAGAACTCAGCATAATACTATAGAATCAACAACTGTTTTCTCTGGTAAAATACAACCTCATAGTTTATTAAAAATAACACCTACCATTCGATATCATCATCTTAATGGAAATATAGCAGAATTAAGAATAAATAATGTTATAACTAGTGATAGTGAAATAATTGATAATTATAATAATCTTAATAATAACTATAACGTATAAGTATAAAAATATGAAATAAAGACCTATAATAATTTTAAATGGTACCTACAGATATTGATAATAGACCGAGATCTTATGAAAGACCAACACTCATAGTTAAAAAGCCTAGAGATTCTATTGCTGCTAAAGATTATTCAATAGTTGATGAGGGATCTGGACCTAATGGTGGTGGGTCATCTGGAACTAATGATGGTATATATCTACAATATAGGTTTGAAGAAGATGGTAATGAAGAAACACTTAAGTATAATTTAACATCTTATGGTTCTCCTAATTTTAGTAATTATGTAGAATTAGATGGTGTAGATGATTATTTAAGTGTTGGTATTAATTTTGAAGTTAAAACTTTAAGTTATTGGTTTAACTTAACAGATGTTAATACTGATAATTATTTATTATCATTTGATAATGATTTTTATATTAAAGTTAATTCTAATTCTTTAGACGTTCAAACTGATAATGAAAATAATTGTAATATATCTAAAGATTTTTTTAATGGTATATGGTATAATTTAGCTTTAACCAGTAATAATGAAAATTATGATATATATTTAAATAATACTAAATTACCTGAAACAATTATTTATAAAGATTTAAGTAGTTCTACATTGAATATTGGTAAATATATTAAATATCTAAATGGTAAAATAGCAGATTTACGATTATATAATACTATAAAAACTGCAGATGAAATTAATACTATTTATAATGAGAATATTTATGTAAATATTTTTAGATATACCGGTGATTCACACGGATTAAACGGACAAACAGAATATAATATAACATTTACTAAAGATACCTTATGTGAAATACTGATTGTAGGTGGTGGTGGTGCTGGTTATGGTAGTGCTAAACAAAATCATTATGGTGGTGGTGGAGGAGGAGGTGCAATTTTATATGCAACTAGTTTACAAGTTACAAGTGGTACTTATACAGTTAAAGTTGGTAGAGGAGGAGTAGGTGAATTAAATGATGGAACCTTAGCTGAAGATGGTTTCTCGAGTGAAGCATTTGATGCTATTGCTAAGGGTGGTAGCAACGGTAAACGTTCAACTTCAACTTCAATAGCAAATGAAATAGCTAGTGGTGGTGAAGGTGGTGAAACAGATATTTCACTTAGTAGTTTTGAATTTGCACAATATAAGGGTGGTAATGGTGGTACAGGTACAAATTCTACGGATACTACAGTCCATACATTAAATGGCGCTACTGGTCAATTAATTAATATTGTAGGACCTTATTATTGGGGTGGTGGAGGAGGAGGAGGTGGTTGGTATAATAATTTCGGTAGTGGCGGAAAAGGTGGTGGTGCCGGTGGTGGATTTTTTAGTAATGGGTATTATGGTCCGGCGACAGGAGGTAGTGGTATTAACAATGGTGGAACTAATTATGGTGGTCAGTCAAATAATAGTGTTCCTGGTAGTGATGGTGGAGCATTAACTGGAGGTGGAGGAGGTGGTAGTTTTTATGAAAATGGAGGAGCTGGCGGTTCAGGTGTAGTAATAATAAAGACACTTACTTCCAATTTAATAGTCTACGATTTTTCACATATTACTAGTTTAGCTGATTGGAATATTTATGCAACTGATTATGGTTTTACTTCTACGTTTGATGCAGGTTTTGAAGAAGCAAGTAGTATTTATTATGCCGGTGTTTGGTATCACGGTGCAGATACAGGATTTATATCTAAAGAAATACCAACTGGATATACTAAATTAAGAGTTGAATATCAGGTATTATGGGATAATACTGTATCCATTTATATTACTCCAGAAGAAATCACCGGAAAAGGTGATATTACACAAACTGCTAGAGATACAGCAACAGTAGCAGAAGGTTTAAAGATATTTGAAGCTGATATAGACCATACTACCGATAAATATCTAACAGTTGCAGAAAGATATAGTACTCTTAGTACTAATTTAAGAATAGTGTTTTATTAATACAATATTTTTATTACAATGTAATAATAAATGAAATTACTTATTATATTAGCTCTTATATCTTCTGTTTATTGTGGTATTAGAAATAACATTACAGTAGTTAATAATAATACTGTATATCTAGCGCACACTCATAATTGTGCAATTTATAAAATTGATATTAATACTGCAAAACCAGAAATAGTTGTAGGTGATGTAAATAGAAATTACTTTGGTGATAGAGATGCTTTTTTAGGAACAGATGCACTTATTAAAAATCCTACAAGTATTATTACCGATTATGATAAAAAAGTTTTATTTTTTGTTGATGATAGTAGTAATATTAAAAAAGCTGATATAATACCACAAAGTATTAAAGGTGTAGAAACTGGTATTATAGAAAACAATATTTCAAATCCTGGAAACATATATAACGGGTCTTCGTATAATTTTGCAGCGTCTCCAAACACTAACAGTATATATTTTGTTACTCCAACGGATATATTTTCTATTGAATTTGATACTAATTCAAATTCTGCTATACCTAGTCAAAGTTCTACAACCCTTCCAAGTGGAACAAAATTTATTGATATTGCATTTTATGATGGATTTTTATATTATTGCTATAGTAATGAAAACGGATATAATATTAACAAAAGAGCTAATAATATATTTGATATAGGTAATGATGTTCCAATTACTATAGATACTAAACCAACTAATATTACAGGATTTACATTTTCAAGTAATTTGTTAGTAATAGCAGGTAATATAGCAGGTAATAGTGAATTATATATATATAGTTCTAATGCAAATGATAATTATTCATTTAATAATAGTATACCAACAGATAATAAATATACTGTTTTATGTGATTATAAAGCTGTAGTATATAATGTAGAATCAACTAATAATTCTATAATTGCTAGAGCTGTAAATTCACAATTTTATAAAATTAATATTACTAATGGAAATGCTACAAATTTTGATATTCAAGAAATAAAAACAATAGCTGTTAATAGCACAGATAGAGCAATTAAATCTTATAATATTGATACTGATTATTTATATAACTCAAAGTATAATGAGAATGTAATGTTATATTTAAATCAAAATCAATCAAATCTTAAGGTAATTAAATATACACCATCTAATTTTAGAACAACAAAATTAAACTTAAATAGTAATCTAAACATTAGAAATATTACAATAAATAATACAAATATATTATTTTTGGCAACTGATAATGATATTTATTATTGTAATAATATTACAGAAGATAGCGAACAATACAATTTATGTAATGTAAATATCAGTTTTACGGGTAATATAATTTCTTTAAACTATGTTAACAAATCATTACATTTTATGACTGATCAACATTATTATAAATATGATATTAAAGATGATGATAATAATATAATAACAGCAGATGGTAAGACAGAAGACGAAAATAGTAATTTAGAAAAACAGGAACGTGTAAAAAAAACAAATGATACTGATAGTTTAGAAAATATAAATGATTTTGTAATTGATAACAACTATGAAGTAGGTTATATAGCATTTAATACAAGATTAAAATGGTTTTATGTTTAATTTATAAATAAATGAAAGACAATGTTGAATATTAACAATTATAAAAACTTCATTATTATTTTTATAAATATATAATGGCATTATAGAATATAATAAATTCTTTTTATAAAATGTTGAACTAACACTTACTATAATATTATTTAATGTTGTTAATGTATCATTATGATCAAAACATTTTATTGGAGGATTAGGTGTATTACTACAATATTTAAATTGTAATTGATTGGATATTTTAATAATATCTAATGTATTAGGATCTATAAAATATACAAAAGTTCCTTGATATTTTATATTATTTTTATATTCTTTATGATAACATAAACCAATATACATATCATTATGAAATATTAAATTACCTTTTGGATAATAATTATAATTAATATTTTTATTTATTGTAATATCATTATTATAATCATAATATGTTAAAGGATTAAAAGATTTTATAAAATATAAATTATCATTATGTATAAAAGGTATCCAGTTTTTTTCAATTATTTTATTTGATTTTAATGGTATTAAGGTATCTAAATCTGTTAAATACATTTTACGATGACAATTATTATTTTTAGTTAATCCATTAAAAACTATATGTAATTTATTATTGTAATATATTGGAACTGGATCATATGGATCTAAATTATTATAATATTCTTTATTATCAACAATAATAGAATAGCGATCCTGACAATATTTTTGTTCAATTAATATATCATTGTATTTTATTGTTTTTAAAGCATCTGTTGATATATTTTCAACATATTCAGTTGTATCAAATATAGTTGATAAATATAAATAATCTAAAGACGGTATATTATCATAATGTCGTATATTATATTGAATATCTAAATATTCAATATTTAATACTTCAAGAAAAGCATTGAATATTACTATTTGATAATGTAGGTTAATGTAAGATACTGATAACCAACCACATAACTTTTCAAATATTTTAATAGGATAAATAGCATTAATTGACATTGAGAATGGCATACGATCTAAATATTTAATGGAATAATTAGTATTGAAATAATCATTATAACTATTAATTATTGGTTCAATATCTATTGATATTAATGGTAATATTTTATTATTAATAGCTATATACAAATTAGATTTATGAATATAGATTGTATTATGATCTAAATATTCATAAATAGTATGATGATCATATTCCTTTGTAAAGATACCTATGAAATCATAATTTTTATATAAATTTTTATTATTATATATGGATAAATATATATTATTTGAATCTAATTTATGAATATTAATATCAGTTTTATTTGATGATATAAAGTTATAATAAAAATTAGTATTGGTTAGTGTAGTGGCTGTAGAAAATACTATTAGATTAGATTTATTATAAAATCTATTTTTATTGAACTCAGTTATCATTCTTTTTTTTGTTAAAGAAATAGAAAAATGACTGATAAACTTATTGATAGTTTTGATATAGGTAGTAATATTAAAGTTAATTATAAAAATATATTAGGTGATGAACACCCTTGTATTGTAGATATTAGTGCTTGTGTTAATATAGAAGATATGTTAATTGAAATTGAAAACTTTAGAACTTGTAATTATAATTCTGTTGATGTAGATGCTATTACTAGTTTTAATACTGAAAATTGTATAGAAATTACTAGTAATGATAGTGTTCCTGATAATTCAACCGAAATACAAAAAAGAGGATATTTTGATTTTAATAGTTTAAGTGATACAAGTAATATAACATATTATAGTAATTTATATATTGATGGTGAATTAATTGTTCAAAGTAATATAACAGCTTATTCAACTATGGAATTTTTATCAGATAGTAATTTAAAATACGATATTTATAAAATTGAAAATTCATTAGAAAACATAGAAAAACTTAGACCTGTTAGTTTTACTTGGAAACATAATAATGAATACGAAATTGGTTTTATTGCTAATGAACTTGAGGAGATCTTCCCTGGTCTTATAAAAGAACGTAAATATAAAATGATTACAGAAAATAAACTTATACCATATTTGGTAGATTCCATTAAAACTTTAAAAAATCGTATTACAAAAATAAAAAATGAACGTAATAAATAATTGTAGTAATCCTAAAGTAAAAGTATTTTATAAGAAAAACACAGAAGATCATACGGATATTAAAGAAGATAATGATCAATTAACAGATGGTATTTTAATACAAAAAGGTTGTAATTTAGACTATTTAACAAGTGGTAGTACTGATTTTATTACTTTTATTACAAATACAGACTACACTAAAAGATTAACTGTGAAATCACATTTGCCTAATATAGGTTATTATGATATTGGAATTGATAATACTAATAATATTAGTAGTATTAGTGAATCTGTATATTTTAATAATTGGTATGATGAAGATAGTAAATTAAAAGGCTTAATTATTGGAAATGATAAAAATAAACATTTTTCGGTGCAAAAAGAAGTTTATGTTCAAGGAAATATAACTGCATTTGATCTTCGTATTCCATCAGATATTAGATTAAAAAAAGATGTTAAAGATATAACAAATGGATTGGAAATAATAAATAAATTACGACCTGTAAGTTTTAATTGGAAAAAGAATAATAATGAATCTATCGGTTTTATAGCACAAGAAATAGAAGAAGTATTACCAGAGTTTGTTAGAGATACTAGATTAAATGGGGAACTAATAAAAACTATAAAACAAGATAAATTAATACCGTATATTGTTGATAGTATTAAAAATATAAGTAATAGATTAAAAAAATATGAGTCATCAAATTGAAAATCAATATAGATTTATGTTAGAATCGAAAGAAAGAGTTACAATTAACTATCAAGTTGATTTTAGCAATCCTACTGAACCTAAAATTGATTTTGATGATAGTATGCATTATCCTTTTGATGATACCTCAAATCAATTAAATCGTTTTATTGCTGATAGTTTAAATCAGGAACGTGTAAATACATTTGGAGATCATCCAGCTCAACCACCTACACATATAAATAAAACAGCAAATATTAAGTTTAAAATACCTTGTGTTGGTTATTTTAATGATGATAATGATAAATCTACTAACAAAAATAATGTATTACCCGAATTTTTTATAAAACACTTTGAACCATCAACACGAGATGGTGTTTTCAATCCATACGAATACCCTTCCACACTTGATATGGAATCTAATTTATGGGTTAATTGTAATTTAAATGTTTACGATGATATTACTGCTTTTGCTACATATCATAGTTCTGATATAAATCTTAAAACAAATATAAATACTTTAACAAACTGTTATGATGTTGTAAATGATCTTAACCCTGTTGGATTTAAATGGATAAAAAATAATAAAGAAAATGTAGGATTTATAGCACAAGAAGTAGAACAAGTAATACCTAGTATAGTTAGTGATAATGATAAATATAAAGCTATAGCAGAAACAAAGATAATAGCATATTTAGTTGGTGCTATTCAAGAATTGGATAAAGAATTAAAAGAATTAGAAAAAGAATAAATTATTATGGATTATAAAAATAAATGGTATTTAAAACAGAATTAGCACATCTATTGATGGATAAATTAAATCAAACTGAATTAAAGGATAAAGGTATCCTAAGACAGATAAAAGAAAAAATAAAAGAATGTAGGGAAGAATTAAAAAACGCTAAAATAAAATGATATGGATACCTTTAGCGATCTTAAGAAGTGTAGTAACTACCGGATTAATATTATTTCAAAAACTTGATAAGACAGATAAGACAGATAAGTTTTTATTTCCAACTATTACAACAATATTAATTGGTTTTATAGCATTAATATATTATATTATTAATTATAATACTAATAATTTAGATGAATTATATAAACCAAAATATTATATATATAGTATAGTAGTATTTGTTGTTATATTGTTATCATATTATATAATTAAAATATGTCCAAATCCTGCTTATTTTAGAAGTTTTGTAGCTTTAGAAATAATTTTGTTATTAATTTATAGTATATATACAAATCAATTTCATATTAGTAATATAGGAATAATAGGAATAGTTTTAATTGGTTTAGGTATTATATTTGTGTCTTGTGATCAAGTATAATATTTTTTAGTTGAACTTGAGAACTTTAAAGGATATTGTTAATTTTTAAGTTTTGTAAAGATTTTTATTGATTCGAGTGATGATGAACTAATTGTATGTGTTGATGAATAATATTGTGGTGTAATTTCATAACCTTCTTCATCAAATGTAGTAGGATCAGTATTCATAATAAGGTTTTTACTTGATGATTTAGCTTTCTTTGGTATTTTAGGACTATTTGGAGATAATTGTTTATCTTTTCCTCCTGTTAATGGCATTTTATTATTTATTTTAGTAATTAAATCATTTCTATTTAGGGATAACATATAATCTACTTTTGCATTAAAATATCTTTTAATAATCTCTATAAATATTTGTAGTTGTTTATATTCGTCACTAGTATGTGGAATATTTAAAACATTATTAATAAAAAATTCAAATGAAGTAATAATTTTATCAAGAATATTGTCTGTTTTAAATTGTTGTATTAAATCTATATATTTATTTACAAATGGTGTAATATCTGTTTTATTATTGTTAAAAATTATATTTGTTTCAATAATAGTATCTATATCTTTTTTAAATTTAGCAGTTAATTCAGGAATATTTTTACTATCAGTTTCGGTAATAGTTTGACAAGCAACACCATTAAATATACCAGTTGTTTTAAACCAAACTTTTTTAACTTTATTATCAGTTGTTAATAAATAACTTAAGTTATTCGCTATATCAAAGTTATTACACAATAAATCAATAATTAAGAAATCATAATCATATTTGTAATTCGGGTTTGTAAGGGTTGATTTTAAACTACTGTTATAATTCCATCCCGTTAAGATATTATTAGTAGTAGTTATTTTTGTATCAGAATATATTATACTATACTCAAGAATTTTATCATCCATAAAATAACTATATATATTATTAATAATTAATTGATGAATAGTATATTTAAGATTTAAAAATAAATTATGAATCGAAGAAGCTTCATATAATAATTCAGAAGCTAAATATTTATTATCATTAGTTAGCTTAATAGTATCATTACCATATTTAAAATCGATTAAATCATCGTGTCTATATTGAGCAATTTTAATATAATCATCTGTGTAATCTTTTACATTAAGACCATATTCTGTAATAGTATATCTACTATTGTATGTTTTAACATTATGTAAAATATTTGAAAGATAAGTTGCATTTGTCATTTCAAGATCACATATAATAAAAGTGTATTTATGATATTTTAATATACATTGTTCAATTATTTTTGTTCCTGGTAATAATAATACTTGATGTAATCCATCCGCAAAATTAATATATTTAATAATATTATCATTGATTCTAAAAACATACATATGTGGATTAGAATTATTATTACTATAACGGATTGCTATATCAACATTAAAAGAAGTTGATAAAAACGAAGTTAATAAATTTGAATTTAATTTATTTGAAGTTCCGTGAAATAAAAATAGCGATTTACTATAATCATTATTTTTACCTGTTGCTTGCATATTAGTTAATATAGTAATTAATCGGTGTTTAACTGCATCACTTAAGTTAAAATTAGGATCAAGAATTAAATTACTTAATTCTAAATTAAGATTTTTACTTAATGGATGTCTTCCACCGTTTTTATACTGGTGTTCAATTTCAGATAGCTTATCTCTATTTATATTATATGTTTGAATATCTATTAATTTAAATAAATATTGAAATGCATTTACTGAACTTCTATTTACTGTTCCATTAAAAACACCTACAATAGGTGTATTTGTGTTATCATTATTAAATATCGCATTATGATATAATAATGTTGCAAGATCATAACATTCATTTCGTTGTATATTAGGAATTTTTTGTTCTAATTCAGTTATTTTATTTGCTGAATCTGGTTCAATTATTTCAATATTAGATACAAAATCAGTAGCAAATGTAGTTAGGAATGCAGTAATATAGTTAAGTTTATTATTAGTTTCAGTATCACCTTTATATGAATGTGCAAAATATTTAGGAACAGTTTTATTACTATTTTTAATAACTGTTGAAATTTTATCTAATGCATCTAATGATACACGTGATTTACCATATGGACAGAATTCTATGTTTTTTTGTGTATAGGAAAATATATATATTCTATTAAATATGGAATTCTGTAATATTGCTGATTTATCAATAATATTAATAGCATTATATTCTGAAACTATATCGGTATAATTATATAAATCACTATTCGTTGTAGATAATTTATTATCAACAATGAAGTTAGAAGGATAATTAGCATTACTTAAATCGTCTAAAAATCTATCATCATACAAAGCTATTGTAGATTTACTACCAACATTTAATAAATTGAATATAATTTCAAAATGTTTGCAAACTGTATCAAAGTCGATAGTTTGTTTTTTTTCAATTAATTTACAAGACATAATATAGTTTTTAAAATAAGGTAAATATTTAACGTCAAGTTCGGTTTCTACAAATAAATTATCTAAATTAGATTCTGTATAATTTAATTTCAGATCTTTAAACTTAGTAAGAATATCGTTATAATCTTTTTTAATAGCTGGTGGTTTATCAGCTAATGTGTTTATTTCTGCAACATCTTCAACATCTTTTATATTGTTATGATAATAACAAGAATATAATATATATTTTGTAATTGGACTGTCAGTATATATCCTTTGCTTTGTTTTTGGATTTATAATTTGTTGTCTATTTACTTTACTATTTTTTTCTTGTTCCTGTTTTTCCAATACATCTTTACATTGTTTGATAACGCTATTGCAGTGTTCGTAACTTAAACTAGCATATTTTTTTTTATCAACTGCTTTATCAGAAACACCTTCAAAATTTAGTCTTAGTTTTCGTTTTGGAGGTGATTGTCTTCTTGCTGCAGGTGGAGATCCTGGTGGTGATGTTGATGGTGGAGGTAATGGTGATGATGAAAGTGATGCAGATTGTTTTCTTGCTGCAGGTGATGGAGATTGTTTTTTAATTTTTGGAGAAGATGGAAGTGAAGATGGAGGTGTTGGTGATTGTGGAGGACCGTAGGATGATGAAGAAGGGGATGTTGAATCGGCGGTAGCACTATCTGGTGAAGATGGTTGTGGAGGTGAAGATGGTTTTTTATTTGTTTTAGCACCTGGTGGTGATCCTGGTTGTGGAGGTGAAGATGGTTTTTTATTTGTTTTAGCACCTGGTGGTGAAGATGGTTGTGGAGGTGAAGATGGTTTTTTATTTGTTTTAGCACCTGGTGGTGAAGATGGTTTTATTGCCACACCTGGAGGTGAAGATGGTTTTATTGCCACACCTGGTGGTGAAGGTAAAGATGCAGGTGATAATTGTGGAGGTGTTTTATTACCAAATAAATTTCTAGGATCAATAACATCTGGTAATTTTGTCATTTTATGGGTTTTATAACAGATTCTAAGTATTTTTTGTGTAATAGGACTATCATAGTTAATTGGGTAGCCTGAGTTTGGATTAAAAATAGGTAATTTCTTTGTAATATTATCATAGATTTCTTCGCATTGTTCTTTAGTTGGATTTGCATATGTGCTTGCAATTTTTTTATTATGCGATGGAATTGACTTAAATGTAATTTTTTTTGGCATTATTTTTAATTATATTAAATATAAAAAATAATTTATCTTAAAAATAGGTAAGATGACAAACTATGTTTTACCAAATCGTGTAGGATATATAGATTATATACAAAATAAGTTTCATCCTACTAAAATAGAAGAAATCAAAAGTAAATCATTTGAACATCAGATATTAATTGATAAATATTTGGATATTAATAGTCCTTATAGAGGATTATTGTTATATCACGAACTTGGAACAGGTAAAACAGCAACGTCAATAACATTAGTAAA
>Ga0206131_10001722_pt1 | contig 27555 bp, 27 predicted proteins | sample Helgoland_Spring_FD_148636 | JGI IMG/M metagenome (GOLD analysis project Ga0206131, IMG submission 148636) | Pelagic subsurface seawater microbial communities from Kabeltonne, Helgoland, North Sea - Helgoland_Spring_Bloom_20160517_1 | ecosystem: Environmental > Aquatic > Marine > Epipelagic ...
ATTCCGGGCCGAATGCACACCCGGCTACTACAACAACGAGGGTGTCGCCGAGAACCCGAACGGTTTCTTCAGCGCTAGCTACGGCGAAGGGCCTGTCAGGTTCTTCGAGATCCTGAACGACTGGCGCGAAGCTGGCGATCTCGACGGCTGCGAAGTGCGCTAATGACCATCGCCGACGCAACAGACGTAACGCAGGACCTAGAGGAACAGGGCCGGTTTCGGTCCGCACGAGGTCGGTTCAAGATCTTCAAGGCGCCCAAGATCAAACGCCGCCGCCAGATCCCTGAGGACTTCGATACCTCTGCGATCATCGACGGTTTCGACTACAGCCCGCTGCTCGTCGACAACGACGAAGCCGACGTGCGCACCAAACTCGACGGCATGATTCGGGCCATTAATCCTGGGGTCTCCGAAACGCTGCTCTTCTCCCAGAAGGGACCCCAAGGCATGTCACTCGTCCATGTCTGGTTCGGTGCCAACATGCCGCTGTTCCGCCACAGCCATCCCCGCTTTGGCGACTGCTTGTATTACATCATCACCGGCGAGGTCCGGCTGGGTTCACAGGTGTTGGGCGCAGGCGACGGGGTATTCATTCCTAATGAGATGCCGTACAAGTACACCGCTGGCCCCGAGGGCGTTCAGCTGCTCGAGTTCCGGGCCGGTGATGGCATCACGGGTGCGCCCGGCATGCTGCTCAACGAGCCGTCGCTCGACTCGATGCAACAGATCATCGATGTTTCCAATGCTCAGCACGACACCTGGCTGGCGACGTCACCCGAGGAGATCGCCGGGCGCTAGCCGCCAACCAGGCTCCTTTTAGAGCAGACCCTGGAGGAACTCGCGGGTGGCGGCCCGTTCGGATTCGTTGCCGAAACTGCTGGCTGCGAACGTGGTCATGCCGCCATCTTCGAAGACGGCGATGCGATCACGGATTTCGGCTGGGTCACCAATAAGTGCCAGATCCTCGGGCCCGCCGAGGCCTTCGTTGTCAAGCATGGCCCGGTACGACGGCAGCTGGCCGTAGATCTGGAACTCCTTGGCGGCGCGTGCGCGAGCCGCATCGACATCAGCGGTGATGCAGATCGGCAGGCCAACCACGATCTGGGGAGCGGCCTTGCCGGCTTCCTCGGCGGCCGCAGCGATAGTCGGCACGGTAAGTTCTGCGATCGTTTTGGCGCCGGTCATCCAGGTGATCGTGCCGTCGGCCAGGCGGCCCGTGACCTTGAGCATCTGCGGACCAAGCGCAGCCACCAGCACCGCTGGCGCTTCGGCGTCGGGGATATCGAGTTGACCGCGAGCGGTGAGGGTCTCGTAGGAGGCAGACACACGTTGGTCACGAAGCATGGGGCCTAGGAGTTCCAGATATTCGCGCATGTGCCGCACCGGCTTTTCGAATGGCATGCCCCACATACCCTCGACAACCGGTTGGTGCGACAGGCCGATTCCCAACTGCAGCCGGCCGCCACCGATGACCTGGCTAACGGTGAGTGCCTGCTGGGCCAACATCATTGGATGCCGCGGATAGGTGGGGATCACCGATGTGCCCAGCTTGATCTCCGGAACCTCGCGTCCGGCCACGGCCAGTGCCGTGAGGGCATCGACGCCGAAGATCTGCGGGACCCAGAAGCTGGCGAATCCCTGGCCAGCAGCGATGGCTACCTCTTCGACGATCTTGTCGACCTTGGATTCAAATCCGAAAATTCCGACCTGCATGGTGCCCTCTGTTGTGTTCTTCGATGTGACTGTGTGGCTCGACTGAGTAGGCGAACCTAGTTCGGGGAGCCTTGAATCACTACCACCGACATAGAAGCAATCTCTTCAAATACAAGCTCTTCAGATACAGGCTTGGGCTGCTTGGAGCAGAGCCACGGCACGAGGGTCGCTGGCGATGCCGCCGCCCTTCTGATTCATGACGTACCCGAAGGCCATGCCAGTTGCGGGGTCGGCGAACCCGAGCGAGCCGCCAGCGCCGTAGTGACCGAACGCGCCATCCTGGGTGAGTACGAGTTCATCACAATGCAGCATGAAGCCATACCCGAAGCGAGTCGGCAACACCAACGACTGATCAGGACCAAACACCTGCTCGGCTCGAGCCTTGTCAACCGTGGCTTCGTCAAGCAACCGGACACCATCGACTGTGCCAATCGTGGCGGCATACATGCGGGCGACCGACGCGGCGTTGGTCACGCCGTTCGCTGCCGGGATCTCGCTGGCGCGCACGGGTTGGGTGTTGAACGGGTCGACACCGTCTATCGGTGCGAAGGCGCCATCCATAGTGAGTGCTCGCCCACCATTGGTGCCAGGGCTGGCGATCTTTCGCATCAAATCGAGCGCTTCGCCTGATGGCCGAGGCGCACCTCGGAGCCGGGCGACCCGCCACTCTTGGTCCTCGGGCAGTCCGATCCAGAAGTCCAAGCCAAGGGGTCCGGCCACCTCTTCGGCGAAATACTGGCCAATCGTTCGGCCGTCGACCCGTCGCACCAGTTCGCCAGCCAACCAGCCATAGGTGAGTGCGTGGTAACCGTGATCGGTGCCCGGTTCCCACAGCGGTGCCTGGGCAGCGAGTGCCTCGACCACCGGCGTGACCTGCAGGATCTCATCCAGGCTCAGCGGCGGGTCCGTGCTGATCAGCCCGGCCTGATGACTCATCAGCTGACCGACGGTCACGTCTTGTTTGCCTGCCGCTGCGAACTCGGGCCAGTAGGTCGCCACGGTCTGGTCGTAGTCGAGTTTGCCTTCTTGCACCAGCCGAGCGATGCAGATGGCCGTCGCGCCCTTGGTGGTCGAGAAGACGACGATGGCGGACTCTTCCCGCCATGGTTCATTCGTCTTGTGATTCGCGGCGCCACCCCAAATGTTCACGACCCGCTCACCGTTGACGTACACACAGGCCGAGGCGCCGGTCTCGTTGCGGTCAGCGAAATTGTCTACGAATACCTGGGCCACCGGTTCGAAACCTTCGGCAACCTGGCCATGTACGCCCCCGTGAGCGCTCAACCAATCAGTCATACAACCGACCGTAGATGGCAGTGGACTCACCGTCACATTTTGGCTGACCGGCGTCTGTGCCCCAGGATGGGGCAATGAAGGCTGCTGTACTAAATCAGATTCCAGGTGAACTCGTCATCGAAGACGTCACGGTTGATAAGCCGGGACCGAACGAGGTGCTCATCCAAACCGTCCACGCAGGGTTGTGTCACAGCGACCTGCATTTCATGGAAGGCCACTGGGAAACCAAGTTGCCAGCGGTTATGGGCCATGAGTCCGCTGGCATCGTCCAGGCCGTGGGCGACGACGTCGCTTACTGCAAACCAGGCGATCGCGTGATCACCTGCCTGTCGTTGTTCTGCGGCACGTGCAACATGTGCCTGACCGGTCACCCAAACGTGTGCACCAACCTTCGGGCTGTTGGCCGGGCCAGGGATGCTGCACCTCGGCTGACCAATGCCGCAGGCGAAGGCCTGGCGCAGTTCGCACGGCTCGGCGGCTTCGCCGAGGAAATGTTGGTGCACGAAAACGCAGTGGTAAAAGTCCACGAAGACATGCCACTCGACAAGGCATCACTCATCGGCTGCGGTGTAACCACCGGCGTTGGCGCTGTCTTCCGCACCGCACGCATCGAACCCGGTTCGACCGTAGTGATCTTTGGTTGTGGCGGCATCGGCCTCTCTGCACTCCAAGGTGCACGCATCGCTGGTGCCGGTCGCATCTTCGCGGTGGACATCACCCCAGAGAAGCTTGAGCTCGCCAAGATCCTTGGCGCAACCGACATCATCAACGGTGCCGAGACCGACGTCATCGCTCATGTCAAAGAGGCAACCGGAGGCCAGATGGCCGACTACGCGTTCGAGTGCATCGGCCTCAAACAAACCGCCGAGCAGGCATGGTCTGTCACCGGCATTCGGGGCACGACCGTCATTGTTGGCATGATGCCATTCGACGCCAAGGTCGAGATTCCTGGTTATGAGATCTTCATGATGGAGAAGACCCTCAAGGGTTCCATGATGGGTTCAAACGTGTTCCGCAAGGACATGCCCCAGTACGTAAACATGTACCTCGACGGACGGTTGATGCTCGACGAGATGGTGAGCCAACACATCCATCTCGACCAGATCAACGACGGCTACCAGGCCATGCAACGACGCGAAGGCACCCGCACTGTCATCGACTTCTAGGATTCTCGGATACTCCGCAGGGTCGACAAGCCTTGTTTGAGCCAACGACTCGACGGACCCAACCGAGACACCTTGTCTCGGTTGGGTCTTCGTCTTCTGAACCCATGTGAGCTGGCTCACCCATGCTGGCGCACGGACCCGACGAGGCCGGCGCTTGTCTTGTTTTCGCCTAGCTGGTGAAACTGGCCACCGTCTCTAGTGGCTCGCGCGTCATACGCACGGTGTTGATGTGGGCGTCGGCGTCTTCGTAGCCGAACGACAAACCACACAGAATCTCGTTGTCTTCAGGCATGTCGACCATGGCACGCACCGAGTCTGGGTAATTGGCCAGCGAACCCTGAGCGATACACCCGAGTCCCTTCTCGACCATGACCAGCATCACCGACTGCAACAAGATGCCGACATCGAGAGCTTGCGGGAACTGGAAACTACGGGGCATCGAGAAGAAGGCCACGTGGGGCGCTCCAAAGAACTCGAAGTTCTTCCGGGCGATCGCTAGCCGGCCATCTTTGTCGTGGCGCTCGACGCCCATGGTTTCGTAATACCCGAATCCGCACGCCCGGCGGCGATCGAGGTACGGACCTTCCATCTTGGCATTGGCAGGAAAGCCTCGGTCCTGGGCGACACCGTCGTCGAAGTTGGCGCACAGTTCATCGCGCAAGCGGTTGCACGCATCGCCTGATACGACGGCCACGTGCCACGGCTGAGTGTTGGTTCCCGAAGCCGCCAAACGGGCGACGTCAAACACCTCTCTGATCAGCTCTTCGGGCACGGCATCGGGCAGGTAACCACGGACGGAGTAACGGGTACGCAAGGCGTCAGACACATTCACTCTGCCATTGTGACATCTCGCCATTGCGTTCCGGCTACCCGTGAAGCACCAAACTGCGCAACAATTGGTTTCACATCATTCAAGGAGGATGCACGTGGACTATGTGGCTCCAACCACCATCGAGGACGCCGTCGGGGCGCTGTCGTCAACACTCGAATCGCGAGTTTTCGCTGGCGCTACCGATCTCATTCCCCAGATTCGCTCTGGCCGCCCCGAACCTGGCCTGCTCGTCGACCTGAAACACATCGATCGACTCACCGCCGTGACCGAAGGCGCCGACGGCTGGACCATCGGCGCAGCCGCGCCAACGAGTCGTCTTACCGAAGATCCTGGCTTCTCCAGCCAGTTCCCTGGACTCAGCGAAGCCGCAGGACTCATTGGTTCGGATCAGATCCAGAACCGCTCGAGTTTGGGTGGCAATCTGTGTAACGCCTCGCCCGCTGCTGACTCGGTGCCGGCAATGTTGGTAAACGACGCCCGCGCCGTTGTTGCGACTGCCGACGGCACCCGCACCGTCGGTGTCGCCGAAATAGCGACCGGGCCAGGCCGAACCTCGCTCGCACCTGGCGAGTTCATCGTTGAGTTCGAAGTCGACAGACCTCCTGCACACACCGGCGACGCCTACCTGCGCATGACTCCTCGCACCGAGATGGATATCGCAGTTGTCGGTGTCGGCGCTCGCATCACTCTCGACGCTGATGGCAACTGTGCCGAAGCCCGCATCGCTGTTGGGGCAGTCGCACCGACCGCTCGCCGAGTAGCCGATGCCGAGGCAGCCCTTGTCGGCCAGCCCATCAACGACGACACACTCGCCGCAGTTGCACTAGCTGCGAGCGCTGCGTGTGACCCCATCGACGACAAACGGGGCACAATTGCGTATCGCAAGCAAGTTACGGGTGTCCTGGCCAAACGAGCCGTCAAGATCGCTGCGGCACGGGCCGCAGGCGAAGACACCGAAAATGCAGCAACCACGAACGGAGCCCACTGATGAGCCGCACCCATATCAATTGCACGATCAACGGCGACCAGACCGACTTCCTCAGTGAGTCCGGCGGGTCACTACTGAATGCACTTCGCGACGACGTCGGCCTGATGGGCGTCAAAGAAGGCTGCGGCACCGGTGACTGCGGTGCTTGTTCGGTGCTCATGGACGACCGGGTTACCTGTGCATGCCTCATCTTCGCCCCCGAAGCCGAAGGCCGCACCATCGTCACCATCGAAGGTCTCGCCAACGCCGACGAACTTCATCCGCTGCAGCAGTGTTTTCTCGAAGGTGCCGCTCTGCAATGCGGCATCTGCACTCCCGGTTTCCTCATGGCAGCCAAAGCGTTGCTCGACAAGAACCCTCACCCGACCGAGACCGAAGTCCGCTACGCCCTAGCGGGCAACCTCTGCCGGTGTACCGGCTATGACAAGATTATTCGAGCCGTGCTCGATGCCGCCGAAGGCATGCGAGCCAGCGCACAGACTGGAGACGCAGCATGACCATGATCGAAGAATCCCCAACCGGAGCACCGAGTTACAAGTGGGTTGGCAGCCGCTCGGTCCGACCCGATGGGCTCGACAAAGTCACCGGCAAGGCTCGTTTCGGTGCCGACCTGACGCTTCCGGGCATGCTCGAAGGAGCCGTGGCTCGGTCGCCACATGCTCACGCTCGTATCGTGTCGATTGATACGTCCGCAGCCGAAGCCATGGCAGGTGTGCATGCCGTGATTACCGCTGCAGACCTACCCGACCTGGCCGAAGCCGGTGCCAAAGCCGACGACGTCTTTATGTCCGAGAAGATCCTGGCTCGGAAAAAGGCCCTGTGGGAAGGCCATCCAGTTGCAGCCGTCGCTGCGACCAGCCGCGAGATCGCACGAGCTGCCGCTGCTGCAATCGAGGTTGTCTACGAACAGCTCCCCCACGTGCTCACCGTCGACGAAGCACTTGCCGACGGCGCCCCGATCTTGCACGAAGCGATGATCACACGTGGTGTTGACCCCGCACCCGAAACTGCTTCGAACGCAGCGTCTCGTGTGGTCCACGAACGTGGCGACCTCGATCAGGGTTTCGCCGATGCCGACGTGGTTCTCGAACGTGAGTACACCACCAAACCCGTGCACCAGGGGTACATCGAGCCCCACGCCTGTGTTGCCGACGCAGGCCAGGACGGACGAGCCAACCTGTTCGTCTCATCACAAGGTCACTTCTCGCTCCGGGCAATGACCGCTACAACCCTCGGGATGGAACCGTCAGCGCTTGTCGTTGAAGCGGCCGAAATCGGTGGCGGCTTTGGCGGCAAGACCACGATCTATCTCGAGCCCCTTGCGGTTCGGTTGTCTTCCAAAGCTGGTCGCCCTGTTCGTCTGGTCATGGGCCGCGACGAAGTCTTCAAGGCCACCGGTCCGACCTCAGGCTCACGCATGAAGATCAAGATGGGCGTGACCAACGATGGCAAGATGACCGCCGCCCAAGTCTGGATGGCATTCGAGGCTGGCGCCTTCCCTGGCTCGCCTGTAGGCGCTGCTGGCATGACGGCAATTGCTTGTTACGACATTCCGAACTTCTTCGTCGAAGGTTTCGACGTGGTTTGCAACAAACCAAAAGTCGCTGCGTACCGAGCCCCCGGTGCGCCAATAATTGCGTATGGCATCGAGAGCATCGTCGACGAATTGGCCATGTCGATCGACATGGACCCCATCGACCTTCGCCTGGCAAATGCTGCCGTCGAAGGCACCCAGTCCTCCTACGGCCCGGTGTTCCCTCGTATCGGCTTCGTTGAAACGCTCGAAGCGATCCGTGACTCTGACCACTATCGGTCGCCTGTGCCCGAAGGTATGGGTCGAGGTGTCGCCAGTGGCTTCTGGTTCAACATCGGAGGAAACTCGACCGCCACGGTGAATATCAACGAAGACGGCAATGTCAATGTGATCGAAGGGTCACCTGATATCGGTGGCAGCCGGGCATCGATGGCATTGTTTGCCGCTGAAGAATTCGGTATTCCCGTAGATCGAATCTCGGTCAAGATTGCCGATACCCAGACCATTGGTTTCAACGATGTCACCGGTGGAAGCCGAGTCACCTTGGCAACCGGCAAGGTGATTATCGACTGCTGCCGGGCCATCAAGGAAGACCTGCGTCGCCGTGCGGCCAAGACCTGGGACTGCGAAATCGACGACGTCGAATGGGTCGAGGGCCAGGCACAACACGCCAGTGGCACCGAAACACCACTGACTCTTGCTGATCTGGCCGCCAAGGCTCCCCGCACCGGTGGGCCGATCTCGGTGACCAAATCCGACAATGTGCGTGGCGCTGGCGCTGCGTTCACCACCCAACTCGTCGACCTCGAGATCGACGACGAGACCGGTGTATGTCGCGTCGCTCGGTACACGACCGCACAAGATGCGGGCAAGGCCATCCATCCCAGTTATGTCGAAGGACAAATGCAGGGTGGCGTCGCCCAAGGCATCGGCTGGGCGTTCAACGAGGAATACATCCACAACACCGACGGCACACTCGACAATGCGAGCTTCCTCGACTACCGAATCCCGGTTGCATCGGATCTTCCGATGATCGAGACGATCGTGGTCGAGGTGCCGAACCCCGGTCATCCCTACGGCGTGCGTGGCGTAGGCGAGGCTGGCATCGTGCCGCCGATGGCTGCCATTGGTAATGCGATTCAACGTGGCGCAGGTGTGCGACTCAACGACCTCCCGATGTCACCGGTACACCTGCTCGGCGCAATCAATCAACGGGATTAGCACTCGTGATTACCGTCAAGTTTTCTGCATCGCTGCGTGACCTGACGGGCGACGACGACGAGATCCAGGTCGACGCACCCTCGGTGCGTCGACTGATCGCGCTTCTCGACGACCGTTACCCCGGCATCGGTGAACGCTTGCGCGATGGTACATCCGTCGCTATCAACGGCGAGATCCTGCCCGACGCCATTTACGAAGACATCCCCGACGGCGCCGAAGTCCACTTCCTCGCCACCCTCGCCGGCGGATAACGAATCCGTGCCAGGCACGCGTTCGTTATCCCACGATGTCACACCTCGGTTCTACGGTTGTGGCATGCCTCGACCACCTCGCAACAATCCTGACGGCGGTATTCATCACGTCACGAACCACCGTGCTGGCGATGCGGATCTGTTCAAAACAGACCGCGATCGTTTTCTGTTCCTCACGCTCATGAAGGAAGCGAGTGAAGAAACGGGCGTTGAAGTCCTCGAATACTGCCTGATGCCAAACCATTACCACTTGATCGTGCGGTGCCCATTCGGAACGCTCGATAAGTTCATGCACCATCTCCAAGGCAACTACGCCAGAGCGTTCAACTACCGGCATGCTCACAAAGGGCCCGTCTTCCGTGCCCGGTATTACAACGTCTTGGTGACCACCGACGAGCAGTTTCAACTCGTGTGCCGATATGTACATCGCAATCCTGGTGAGTTGGGCTTCGACATCGGCACCTATCCGTGGTCGAGCTTCGCTATCTATAAGCAGCACGATTGCTCAGCGCGCACCCTCGTGCGGGTCGAACAGACCATGATTATCGGCATGTTTGGCTCACGGGCCACCTACGTAGAATTCGTCGAGACAGGCATGGGACACGACAAGTTTTCACTGATTTCCGGTACGAGATCGATCTCCATGGGCACATCCACCACGGAACAAGACCTTGAACGCCTCTGCGATGTCGTCTGCCAAATTACCGGCACCGACAACCAAACAATTCGCTCCAGCACGCGTGGCCGACGAAATAATCCCAGGCTCATCACCACCATTCTCGCCAACGAGTTGTTCCCTGCCGAGACGAGCCAGATCTGCAAGACGCTCGGTTACACGTCGACGACCACGTTTCGTACCGCGTTGGCCCGGGCCCGGAGCTTCCGCGACGAAGACCAGAGCCTCGCCGCAGACATCGACGCGGTCCGAGCAGCATGGAACACGCGTGACCGGCGTGCCGCGTAACGGTTCGATAACGAACAGGTGCCTGGCACCGATTCGTTATTGGTAGTGGCGGGCGGCGACGTCGGGGTGGGAACGGAGGCGGGTGCGGAGGTTGTTTTCGCCGAACAGGGCGTGGATCTCGTCCTCGATCTTGTGGTGTGCGCCGCCCGGTGCCTCGGCTGCTAGCTCAAGGGGCAGGTCGATTGCTTCGAATACCGTCTCAAACCGGGGGTTGAAGAAAAACGCAACAGAGATGCGCTCGCCGCCGGCAGGGCTGATGACCCGATGCGGCGTTGCCTTGAGGTACCCACTGGTTGCACGTTGCAGCATCTCGCCCAAGTTCATGATGTAGGCACCAGGCATCGGTTCAGCGTCCACGAAACCAGCTGGCGTCTCGACCTGCAGACCCATGCCGTCCTGAGCAATGAAGGTGAGCACACCAGTGTCGTGATGGACACCAACGCCCTGTTCGGCCTGTGGGGCTGGCCGTTCGGGGTATCGGATCACCTTTACGTGCACGTCAGACTCGGGAAGAAACGCGTGATCGAAGCAGTCCATGGTCTGGCCTAGGCCGAGGGCCAGTGCCCGCAGACAGGTGACACCCATCGCCTCCATCTCGTCCATCCAGGTGAGAACGGCAGGTTTCATGGCCGGCAACGTCTCGGGCCATTGGTTCGGTCCTCGGAGCCGATGCCATGCTGGGCCGCTGAGATCTGTCGGCGCTGGTTCCTCAGGGCCGACGTCGAGCTGTTCACGCCAGTCAGCCTGGCCGTTGGTGCGTTCATCGCCCAACGTTGTGTACCCACGGAACGCTGCGTTGTTGGCAATGGCTAGTGCTTGTCGTTCGCCCAGCGGCAGGTGAAAGAACTGGCGGGCAGTATCGAAGAGCGCCGTATCGAGGGCGGCATCAATGCCATGGCCGACGATGTAGACAAAGCCGGTCTCGTGGCATGCCCGCAGCAACTCGGCAACACATGCCTGGCCGCCGAGCCCAAACGGGTCGTGACGGAAAGCAGCGATATCAACAACAGGAAGTGATCCCATCGCCCATACGGTACTGGCCGTTGCGGGAACCTAAGCTCGGCCCATGCTCACCCGGCGTGGCGTCTATTTACGGCATCGAAGCGAACCAGCGTCTTTGGCGACCGAGCAGCTCGAACGCGACGGTTACACACTGCTGACGGGGGCTTTGTCATCCACCGAGACCGATGCACTTCGGGCCGACATGGACCGATTGTTTGCCGAGCCAGACATCGAACTCCGTCGGGCCAACGATGCCGACGAGTACCGGTACGCCGTGCTGAACCGCAGCACGGTTGTGCAAGACCTGATAGCCAGCCGGGTGATCCTTGACGCCATCGAACCGCTGATCGGCGAGGACTGTCATGTCATTGCCAACACGGCATGGCGTAACCCGGCAGGCAAGGCCGTGACACATGGTGGTGGCGGCTGGCATTGTGATGCCGGACCACACATTCCTCGACCTGTCGACGTCTCGTGGCCGACCAATGTCCCCTATCCCATCTTCGTGGTTGCCGTCCACGTGCTGCTGGCCCCGATGACGATCGAGTCGGGGCCTACCGGTGTAATCCCCGGCAGTCACCGTTCCGGACAAGCCCCGCCGGGTGACCGACGCAACGACATCACGCTCACGTGCGATGGCCAGGCGGTCGTCCCTCTCGTCGCAGAGACGGGCGACATACAACTGTTCGTATCCGACATCTGGCATCGCCGTATGCCCACGATGGCTGGCGATCCAGGACGCGACTTCATCCAAATCCACTATGGCCGACGCGACATCGCGCAGCGCCTTCGCACGACCGACCGGGCGCACCAACTCTCCCCCGGCGCTGTCACCCATGCCGGAGACGATCCCCGCTCTCGAGCGGTCGTGGGCCTTCACGAGCCTCTCTTTTACGACGGGTAGAACCATGACGATCGCCGTACCTGCAACTTTTTCCGATGTCACGCCCGCATGGTTCCAAGATGCGCTGCGCGAAGGCGGAATGGCAGGCGTCGAACTCACGTCTGTCACCGTCGAACCGATGCACCCGAGCAAAGGGCTCATTGGTGACCTGGCGACCGTGCACGTGACATATCGCTCCGGCTCCGGACCTGACGCGTTCGTTATCAAGCTGCCAGCAGCGAACCCTGGCAGTCGCCAGATCGGCGACATGTTGCACGCCTACGCCCGCGAGGTTGCGTTCTACCGCGATGTTGCGCCCCAAGCCACGGCCACCCAGCTGGCTAGATGTTTCTATGCCGGAGCCGACGAACAGCAACACCGGTGGGCCGTGATTCTTGAGGCGATCGATAGCGACGAGTTCGACGTTATGGCGGGAGCCACAACCGCTCAGGCCGCTGCCGCCGTCGATGCTCTGGCCGACTTCCACGCTCGCTGGTGGGACGCAGACGTTCCGTTCGAGTGGATGCCAGGGTTCGATGTCACTGGTGTTGGCGGTCTGCAACCGTTCTGGCTGGCCAACCTGCCGACCTTCGTCGAGCGGTATCACTCAGTGCTCCCCGGCCCCACAGCTGACTGGGTGCTGGCGTTTGCACCCCGACTCTCGGCGTGGTCGGCGCGTGCCGCCCGCGAGCCGTTGACGATGGTGCACTCGGACTATCGCATCGACAATCTGCTGTTCCAAGGCGACCAGGTCACCATGATCGACTGGCAGACAGCCATGCGTGCCCCGGCAGCAATGGACCTGTCGTGTTTCATTACCACCAGCCTGAGTGTGGTTAACCGCAGGGCCAACGAGGCATCGTTGATCGATCGTTACCTGGCCAGGCTCGCCGTGGCCGGCATCGTCGTCGACCGATCCTGGTTCGATCAGAGCTACGACGAGAACGTGCTGTGGTGGATGGGACAGTTCGGCAACAACTTGTCTCACCTCGACCCGGGTGACGATCAGACCCAAGCGGCATTGGCCACGATGGTTCAGCGGGTCTACACCGCGGCGCTCGACCGAAATATTGGACGGCTACTGGAATCTTCAGACTGATCCCCCTCGGACTAAGTTCGCTATCGATGCGATTTACACCTACCGAGCTCGCCAGCGATGAGCTGGCGCTGCAAACCGAAGTCCGAACCTTTCTGGCCGATGAACTGCCTCCGGGCAGTCATGAACCTGGCCTGGGCATGTCCGCCCGTCATGACAAGGAATTCTCGAAGAAGATGGCCGAGCGAGGCTGGGTCGGCATGGCGCTGCCCGAAGAATGGGGAGGCAGCAACAAGAAGGCTGTCGACCGGTTCATCGTGGTCGAAGAGATGCTGCGATGGGGCGCTCCTGTTGGTTACCACTGGGTGGCCGACCGCCAAACCGGCAACATCATTAACAAGTTCGGCACCGACGAACAGCGGGAACGGTTCCTGCCGCCGATCTGTCGGGGCGAACTCGGCTTCTCGATCGGTATGAGCGAACCAGACAGTGGCTCAGATCTGGCCTCGGTCTCGACTCGGGCTGACCGCGACGACGGCGGCTGGATCGTGAATGGCACCAAGATCTGGACCAGCAACGCGCACACGAACGACTGGTTTATCTGCCTGCTACGCACGACTCCGCTCGAGGCAGACAGCAACAAGCGTGAAGGCCTCAGCCAGGTGCTAATCGACCTGCACAACACCGACGGCCTTGAGCTCAGCCCCATTCCGTTCTTGAATGGCGAGCATCACTTCAACGAAGTCTCGTTCACCGATGTATTCGTGCCCGATGAGAACGTTGTCGGCCAGGCAGGCATGGGCTGGAACCAGAACACGACCGAAATGGCCTATGAACGGGGCGGGCCTGACCGCTGGCTTTCTCCATTCTCTACCGTCGAGCAGCTGCTGCGAGAGACACAAGGCACCGATATCGGGGAACGAGCCACCGAACTCTTTGGCGAACTCACGGCCCGGTGGTGGTCGATGCGCAACCTTTCATTGTCGGTCTCTCGTCTGATCGACGACGGCGAGGCACCATCCATCGAGTCCTCCCTGGTCAAGGAGATGGGCACTCGGTTCGAGATCGAGGTGATCGAGAAGCTGGTTGAACTGGTGGACCATGAACTCACACCCGAGTCCGAGTCGCTCTTCCAGCGACTGCTCGCACAATGTGTACTTACCGGACCCGGCAACACGATTCGAGGTGGGACCATCGAGATCCTACGTTCGGTTGCATCCAAAGGACTTCAGGGGTTGCCAGCATGACCGTCGACGCTCTCATCACCGAAACCGCATCTCGCCTCTTCCGCGAGCAGTGCACCCACTCAGCCATCCAACAAGCCGAGGCCAACGGCGGCGCACCTGAGATCTGGCAAGCATTCGCCGAGACCGGGTTCCCATGGATCTCCCTTCCAGAAGAAGCTGGCGGCTCCGGCGGCACCTTGCTCGATGCTCTCGAAGTTCTGCGCCTGGTTGGCTACTACGCCGCTCCAATTCCTGCCGCTGAGACCGGCATCCTTGGTGGCTGGCTGCTGGCCAGCGCTGGTCTCGAGTTGCCCGAGGGCATCGTGACCGTCGCCCCGGGCAGCACATCTCAGACCAGCACTGACACGATCTCGGTCAGCGGCGACGGCGTCGTCACCGGTACCGCTCACATGGTCCCGTGGGGTCGTCACGCCGAACGCCTGGCACTGGTCGGCAACGGCATCGTTGCATCGGTTCCAGCTGCGGCCGCAACCATTTCACATGCAACCTCGTTGGGCGGCGAACCCCGAGACACCCTGACCTTCGACGGCGTTCAAGCCGACATCGCACCCGCTCCTGAGGGGGTCGACGCCGATGCATTGAAGTTCCGGGGCGCACTAAGCCGAGTCGCCCTCATGGCTGGAGCCATGGAGAAGATGAGCCAGCTCACGGTGAGCTACACGAACGAACGCGAGCAGTTCGGCCGTCCCGTTGCCCGCTTCCAGGCGGTGCAACAACACCTGGTCTGGGCCAGCCAAGACGCGGCACTCACCCGTATGGCGGCCGACAGCTCTGGCCGCGAAGCGAACCGCGGCGATGCCCGTTTCGAGATTGCGTCAGCCAAGCTGGTAGCGAATCAGGCGGCCACACGAGCAACCAAGGCTTGCCACCAAGCCCACGGAGCCATGGGCATGACCCAGGAATACGAGTTGCATCATTCGAGCCGCCGGCTGTGGACATGGCGTTCCGAGTACGGCGGCGTGCGCGAATGGTCGGCATGGGTAGGCCAGCTCGCTGCTGCTCAGGGCGCCGATGGCCTGTACCCGCTGATCGCTGGCGGATCCGCCCAGCTGTAATCCGAAGAAATGGTGGCACCCACCTGGCAAGACTGGGTGCCACCATCATCCCTGTGACAATCCATTCGGCGGTGCGGGACAAGCGTTGGCCGGTTTGGGTACCAAATTCGATGGCCTCGCTTCTGAAGGACGCAACTGATGTCGACCGACAACCTGCAATGGACGATCGGCGACGTTTGCGTTACCCGAGTCGAAGAAGTGGTGACCTACATCGACGCCACTGCGCTCATGCCGTCGTTCACGCCGGAGACACTTGCGCCTCATCGCGGTTGGCTGGTGCCCCACTTCTTCTCCGACCGCAACGACAAGATGGCGTTGTCGATCCACTCGTTCGTCGTCGAAAGCGACGGCATGGTGATCGTTGTTGATACGTGTGTCGGCGAACAGGATCGGCCGTTACCAAACGACCTGGGCTTTCCCGACCGGCTCGATTCAGCTATCGACGGCGGGCTCAGCGCCGTGGACATGGTGTTGTGCACCCATCTGCATTTCGATCATGTGGGATGGAACCTGCGAGCGGTCAACGGCCGGTACGTTCCCACGTTCCCGAATGCTCGTTATCTTTTCGCCCGCACCGAGGTTGAACACACCCGCACCGATGACCACATGGAGGTGCTTGCGCCTTCGATCGACCCGCTGATCACTGCCGGTCTTGTCGACCTGGTCGAAACGGACCACCAGCTCACCAAGGATGTTCGTCTCATTCCGACACCGGGCCACACGCCTGGCCATGTATCGGTGCTGATCGAGTCCAACGACGCTTCTGCCTTGATAACCGGCGACATGACCCACACACCACTGCAGTTCGCGGTGCCCGAGCTGGCCGCATCTGCGTTCGATACCGACAGCACTCTGTCCACCCAGACCCGACGCGAGATCATCGAGCGATTCGTCGATACTGGCACGTTGGTGTTGGGTACCCATTTCGCTCCGCCAACCGGGGGCCACCTCCGCCGCTCTCTCACCGGCGCACGCTTCGACACCTAGCTCCGGAAGGTCAGTTAGCCTGCTGCTATGGCGTCGGTTGAACTTGCTGATGAACAGCGCGCGCTCGATGATGCTCGCCAGGCAGCAGCCGACAAGCTGGCATCTCTGCAGACCATCGAACTGATGGCTGCGGACGACGTCAGCCAGGAGTACATGGAAGCTGTAGTCCGCGGTGCCGTCGAGAAGTTGTCACGAGAGCTCACCGTGTTCGGCCGCATCGACGACGAAGAGGTCTGGCGGGTCGGCCTCTATGGCGTTCAGAAGGACCACACGCCAGTTGTCATCGATTGGCGGGCACCTTTTGCCCAGTCCTTCTATCAAGCCGGATTCGACGACCCACAGGGGCTCCAGCGCCGCGTGAGTTATGTGGGCTCTATCGATGAACTGTTCATCGAAGAGTTCACCAACGGCCAGGTAACCGGGTCATCGCCGCTCATGGCAGAGCTCAGCCGCTCTCGGGGCGAGACCATGAAGACGGCCGTTGCTACCTTGCAGGCCGAACAGGACGAACTCGTACGCCGTGACCCCGACGAGAGCATGGTCATCCGAGGCGGTCCTGGAACCGGCAAAACTGTCGTCGGGCTCCACCGAGCAGCGTGGATTGTCTACACGGACCAGCGCCTGCTCTCCGCTGAGTTGATTCTGGTTATCGGGCCCACAGATAAGTACCTGGAGTACGTGTCGTCGGTGCTACCGACCTTGGGTGAAGCCAAGGTCCGTCAATCCACGCTCGCCCGCCTCCTAGGAGCAACGTCGGCGATAGGCGCCGCCATTGACTGGCCGACCGTGCTCGATCGATTCGAAGCCTCGCTCTACAAACGCGAAGAGGTCATGATCAGGCGTAAACGGGTGCCGGCCGAAGTCAGCATCGAGATTCTCGACCGGGTCGCGGCTTCGAAGCTGCCATGGCGCAAGAAACGCGCCGGGGTGGTTGCTGGCCTCGCCCGGTTCAGCGAACGACCCGATGCGCAAGTGCGCGAAGCCGCCGCGGAACTCATGCCGCCGATGAGTGCCAAACAAGCATTCAAGCGACTCCGCAATCGCGACGTGCTCCTCAGGTGCGGAGTCGAGGCTGAGCAGATCGACGCATGGCTGCTGGTCGAAGACGACGGACCGCTACGAGACGAACTCAAGGCTCGTTTTGAGCAGCCCCCGATGCAGTACTCCCATGTGATCGTCGACGAGGCTCAAGACTTAACCGTCATGCAGATGCGCGCGGTTCGGCGACGGGCCAAAGGTATGACCTTTGTAGGCGACGATGCCCAAACATCGGTCTCCGGTGCAGTCGGGCTTCGAGCCATAGCTCGAGAACTCAAGATCGAGCCGACAGAACTGGCCACGGCATACCGCATGTCGGCAGAAATCGTCGACTGGCTCAACGACGTTGCGCAGGCCACCGACCTGCCTGCAGTCGTGCTCATAGGCATCCGTCCAAACGGTATTGCTGTGCAACTCAACGAGCGATTCGACGTTGCCGAGAAGCGCCTCGACGCCGCGTACGACAACTGGCGGGTGCTCCGCCATGGCGAGGTCTGGAGCCACAAGGGAATCGAGTACGACGCTGTGTTAGTCGATGCCGCCGACATGAGCCCAGCCGAGCTCTACCTGGCGGCATCTCGCGCCGCCCACGAACTCGTTGTGTGCAACTTCGGTCCTCTAGTGTCTAGCTATGACCACGGAACGACCTGACACACTGAACGACGTCGGTGTACTGAAACGCCGCGAGATCGAAGCCCGCATCCTGGCGCCGATCATCGACCGACTTGGCGACGAATTCGGTCAAGAACGAGTTCGCGATCTTGCCGCCGAAGTCATCATCGATGTCGCGAAAAGCCAAGGTGCAGCCATGGCCGAGATGTTGGGCGGCAACGACCTGAGTGTCTTCGCAGACTCGCTAGAAGCGTGGACTCGCGGAGGTGCGCTGGAGATCGAAGTCGTCGAGCAGACCGACACCAAGTTTGCCTTTAACGTCACTCGCTGCAAGTACGCCGAGATGTACCGCGACCTCGGCGATGCTGATCTCGGTGCACGTATGAGCTGCAACCGCGACGGCACCATGGTCGAAGGTTTCAATCCCGACATCACCTTCACCCGCACCCAAACGATTATGAGCGGCGCCAGCCACTGCGACTTCGTGTACGAACTTCCTGAGAGCGAAAAGGCCGTCGACATCTAGCGCAAGCTCACTATCTTGAGCACCGCTCCATGCCATTTCTCGACGGAGTACGCGCCAAGATAGGGGTATGCGAGTCACACCCAGCGGCGGAGCCCTAGGCGCCTTCGTCACCGATATCGACCTCAGCGAAACGCCCTCAGAGCAACTCCGGCAAGCACTTCGTGCTGCTTGGCATGAACATCTCGTGCTGGTCTTTCCTGATCAACCGCTCAACGAGGCGGATTTTCTGGCGTTCGCGAAAACGATCGGTGAACCTGGTCGTTATCCGTTTGTCACCGGGCTTGCCGACTTCCCCGACATCATCGAGGTCAAGAAGCTCGAGCACGAGAAGAACAACTTTGGAGGTATCTGGCACAGCGACACGCTCTATCTCGATGAACCGCCCATGGCTTCCATGTTGGTGGCCCGAGAGATTCCGCCCGTTGGCGGCGACACAGAGTTCGCCAATATGAACTCGGCTTGGGAACAACTACCTCTCGAGCTGCAACAGATCATTGAGCATCTCACTGTGGTGAACCGGTCGGACCTGGCCGACGTGTCCAAGACCAGGTCCGACCGGCTCGCAGACCCTGGCCAGCCAACTCGGCAGGCGTACCAGTCCGAACACCCCGCAGTGCGGACCCATCCTGAGACAGGGCGCAAGGCCCTGTACGTCAACATCGCCCACACAAGCCATTTTGTGGGCATGACCGAAGCCGAGAGCCGGCCCATCCTCGAAGCGATCTTCGAACACCAGATTCAACCACAGTTCGTGTGGCGACTCACATGGAAACCGGGGATGCTGACGTTGTGGGACAACCGGTGCCTGTTACACAACCCAATCAACGACTACGACGGGCACCGACGGCTCATGCACCGAATCACGCTCGCAGGTGATCGACCCTATTGATCGACCCTATTGATGCTGACCAAGAACCGGCGGCCCACCACCACTCGAGCGGGCCCACGTCTGCGGGGCGGATGTCATTTAGCTGGCGGTGAAGTTCGGCGTGCGACGTTCGGCCATGGCGGCGACGCCTTCTTTCCAATCAGCTGTCGTCTGCAAACGGGCTTGTTCGATAGCTTCGTGATCGGTCGCAGCCTTTACCGCATCGGCGAGGCCCTCACGGAGCGTCGCCCGAATCGAACGAACGGCAAGTGGTGCCGACATGGCGATCTCGGCCGCCAGTTCATGGGCAACCTCTCGCACCGATTCGATGGGTGCGAGCTTGTCAGCGAGACCCATCTCAACGGCCTCTTCGCCCTTGACCCGGCGACCGGTGTACAACAGTTCAGCCGCGGCTTGGGGCCCCACGAGTCGAGGCAATGTGACGCTAAGGCCGAACCCCTGATGAAATCCGAGCCGGGCGAAGTTTGCGCTGAAACGAGCTTCGGGTGCAGCGACCCGGAAGTCGGGCATCAACGCCAGTCCGAGTCCGCCGCCGATGGCGGCACCCTGCACGGCAGCCACGATGGGAAGAGCCGACCGGAAGAGCCGCACACCAGCGGCATACAGCTGTCCCGAATTTTCGTCGTCGGACCGGTTTGCAAAGTCGGCACCAGCGCAGAAGTGTTTTCCTTCGCTACACAAAACGATGGCACGGGCCTCGCCGCCAGCGTCGAGCGCTTCGAAGGTATCGGCGATCTCTTCGATGAGCCGCATCGAGAAGAAGTTGTTCGGCGGCCTATGGATCTCAACCGTCGCGACATGATCCTCGCCGATGTCTACCGATACGTCTCCCACAATACTCCACGCTCTCTGGCTCAAGGCCTTCGTCTACTACGTAGCCAGAAACTAATGCGGTGACCGCGCAGACGCTAAAACGACCCGGCTCAACGTCCACGATCAACGAGCCCAGCTATCGTGCCGGAATGACATTCACAGATTTCGAGATGGCGTCGATCACCGGTGACCAGGTGAACTTCTCCCAATTCCAAGACAAGGTCAGTTTGGTTGTCAACGTCGCAAGCGCTTGAGGCCTCACGCCTCAGTACGCAGGTCTGCGTGCGCTTCAAGAACAACACGGCGAACAGGGCTTCAACGTCCTCGCTTTCCCCTGTAATCAGTTCGGTGGCCAAGAGCCTGGCTCCAATGCCGAGATCCTTGAATTCGCTACGTCGAAGTACGACGCGAACTTCCCCATGTTCGCAAAGATCGAGGTGAATGGCGACGCCGCCTCCCCGTTGTACAGCTGGCTTCGGTCGAACCAGCCAGGCGAAGGTGAAACCACCGATATCACCTGGAACTTCGAGAAGTTCCTGGTTGATCGTTCGGGTCAGGTCGTCGCCCGTTGGGGTCCACAGACTACTCCCGAGGAAGTCGGCGAGCAGCTGGGCACCTGGCTCTAGGTCCACCCAAAACAGGACCACCCAAAACGCAAATTAGGAGCCTGATGTACGTATTTCGTATATCAGGCTCCTTTTTTGCGTTTTCGCGGTGTTAGCGAAGACTGATGCCGGCAGTTTTGGTTTCGAGGTATTCGCCCAGTCCCTCGTGGCCGCCCTCGCGGCCTAGGCCGGAATCGCCCATTCCGCCGAAGGGCACGGCGGCCGATGTCGGGTTCACGTCATTGATGCCAATGATGCCGAAACGAAGCGCCTCGAATGCCGTAATGGCCGTCTTCAGGTTCTGGGTGTACACGTACGCCGCCAGGCCATAGTTCGTATCGTTCGCAAGCTCAATCACCTGATCAACGTCGTCGTAGACAACCACGGGAGCCACTGGTCCAAAGGTTTCCTCGCGATAGACCGTCATGTCAGGCGTGACATCGGTCAGCAGCGTCGGCGCATAGAAGTGCCCATCGCCCAAACCATCCTCGGTCAGGCGATACCCGCCAACAGGTATGCCGGCGCCTTTGCTGCGAGCGTCTTCGACCTGAGCATCAACCTTGTCGACAGCGGCGTCGTTCACAAGCGGCCCAACACCCACACCATCGTGGAGACCATTGCCGGTCTGCAGGCCGCTGATCCGTTTTGTCAGTGTGCTGATAAATGCATCAGCGGCATCACGATGCACATAGAGACGGTTCGGGCTGATGCACGCCTGCCCCGAGTTCAGGAACTTCAACGCAGCAGCACCTTTGGCAGCTTGTTCCGGGTCAGCATCGGGATAGACGATGAACGGAGCATGGCCCCCAAGTTCGACCGAAACCCGCTGCAGCGATGACGCCGCCTTCCCGGCAAGCATCTTTCCCACTGCTGTCGATCCGGTAAATGTCAGCTTCTTCACTCGGCGATCACTCGTGAAAACATCGCCAATAGGTGCCGGTTCGCTCGCCGTAACCATGTTCATGACGCCCGCCGGCACCCCTGCCTCGGCGAGGATCTCGAAGATCGCCTTGGCACACAACGGCGTGGCTTCGGCTGGCTTCAGAACCATGGTGCACCCCGCTGCCAAGGCTGGACCCATCTTGCGGGTGAGCATCGACATCGGGTAGTTCCATGGGGTGATAGCGGCCACCACCCCAACTGGTTGACGCACGCTGAGAAAACGCTGATCAGGGCGGGCCGATGGCAACCACTCACCTGTGAGGCGCCGGGCTTCTTCGGCGAACCAGCGGAGAAAGTCGGCGCCATACCCAACCTCGAACCTTGCGGCCTTGAGAGGTTTACCCTGCTCGGTGGTCATGAGATGCGCAAGGTCATCGGCACGTTCGTTCATCAACTGCCACGCCCGCATCAAGATCTCGGCTCGGGCAAACGCGGTGGTCGTCGACCATGCCCCGAACGCCGCGTCGGCTGCAGCGACTGCCCGTTCAGCATCGACCGCTGACCCATCGGGCATCTCCCCAATCTTCTCGCCAGTGGCGGGGTTCGTTACCTCGAACGTCTCCCCACTGTGTGCATCGACCCAGTCTCCATTAATGAACATGGAGGAAACAGTAGCGACGCTCGCGCAACGCAACGCAACGCGAGCGCCGCGCGCCAAGTGCCAGGCACCAGGTAGCAGGTGGGATCAGCCCGACGTTTGGGTTCCCGGGGCAATGAGGTTCATACGGTCAGCGAAGGCGTCCTGTTCGTTCATGGCCCAGGCAGACAGGCTGCCAACCAAGATCGCCGCCGTGAGCACAAACCACAAAGCGCCAGAGCGTTGGTGGCGTAGCTCGCTGACCGAGTAACCGATGATCGTCGGAATGAGGATGGAAGCAACACCAATGGCGCCAGCCAGCTTCGTGTCGGCGTCGGTCCACATATATGCCGCAACGAAAACAGCCACAATCGATAATACGCCGAAAACAAACACGGCAAACACGCCCACCTTTCCCGCCTTGGGCTCGACTGGGATGTCGTAGCGTTCCTTCGTCACGTACCCAGTTTTGCAGATGCCACGCCCCGTAAGTGCCGAACGATCCGAATGACCCACGAGGCGTAGGGCAACTCACCTAGATGCGCGTACGAATGCAACCCATCAATCCGCCGCCAGTGGGATCTCCCATCCGAGCAAGTGCATGGCTTCGACAGTGCGTTCGAAGGAGCGTTCGTAGACCAATCGCACACTCGGATCCAAGTCTGGGTCATCAAGCGCGGCGAGAAGATCAACAATCGTGTAGTCCGAGCGATCAACCCAGGTTGGAGCGAATGCCAGACCCGACACTCGGTAACCCGTGTCGACGTTTCCAATGACGGTTGCTTCAACGAGCACACCATCTTGGGTTCCGGTCCGACAACAGTTATCGCTCTGATTCGACAGCGAGTTTCCCAGTCCGTAGACCACCGGCACGTCGTTGACCACTGCCACGGGCTGCACGACATGTACATGATTACCCATGATCAGATCGACCATGCCCGAACCCGTCAGTGACGCTGCCAGCGACAGCTGCTCGGCCGATGGTTTGCGTTGGTACTCGTTCCCCCACTGGATGCTGAGTACCACTAGGTCCGCCCCTGCCTCACGAGCTCGGGTTGCTTCATCGACGATCGCATCGACCTCGTTGAGGTTCACCAACCACGGCTGGTCTTCGGGCAACCGGAAGCCGTTCAGGCTGTAGGTGTAGGACAGATGAGCCACCGCAACACCATCCACGTCATAGATACGAGGAGTCGCGGCCTCGGCCGCTGATCGAGCCATGCCCGCATGGCCCAGCCCGACCCGGTCCATCTGGTCGAGCGTGACATGGATACCATCGACATTGCGGTCAAAGGAATGATTTGAGGCCGTCGAACAGCCGTCGTACCCAGCAGCAGCAAGCGCATCGGGGAGTTCCCGAGGAGCCTCGAACGTGGGATACCCGTCGAGTCCGATGTTGTCAGCTGACACTGGTGTTTCGAGAACACATATCGCCAGGTCCGCTCGATCTAGACGGGGCGCGAGCTCGGCGAACATAGGGCGGTAGTCGTAGATCAACGGAACAACACCGCCACCGGCGGTGTCCACCTCCGGCGCTGCGCCATAACGCAGCGCCTGGGCGATGACCGGCGTGTGACTCAACACATCGCCGGTGAACACCAAGGTGCGGGAGATGACAGGCAACGGTGTAGGTGTTGGCGGAATGTACAGCGGTGTAGGTGACGGCCGCTGTATCGGTTTCGGTTCCTTGGGCGGCAGTTCCGTCACCACTTGGGCGGGCGGCTGTTGACTGGGCGCAGTTGTTGTCGCTTCGATCGAGGCGCGGCCGTTGGTCGCTGCGAATCGTTCATCACTGCGGCAGCCAAAAGTCACCACTGCCACCAGCAGTAGCACCCAGCCAACAACAAACGGAGATACCGCTAGCGGACGTTTCATACCAGGACCTTAGGAGGTCCCCCTCCTCAGGCCTTTCGCAGACCCCATCCGGTGCCCTAGTCACTGCAAAGTGCGTAGCCAATCATCCGGCGGAGGAGTCAGCACATGGAAATTACTGGACCGACCAAAAAGTTCATCCTTGGGGTGCTCTTGCTAAGTGTCATGATGCTCCTATCGTTCCTCGTCCCTGGACTGCCGCCCGAGGCCAGCGCCTTTAGCGGATCGCCCTGTCCGAGTTACTCAATTCAGGATGTCTTCGACGACCCTGCGGGCAACTGGGATGGCGACCAGGTCAACAACTCCGACGAGTTGTTTAACGGCCTCAACCCGTGCACGATCGACACCACCCAGTTTTGTGCCAACGGCGGCAACCCGCTGTGCCAGTACTACACCTATGTCTACGTCGGTTACCCAACAGCGTGCCAGGTCTCGATCACGACCTACCCGTCGGCCAACTACGACGGCGACGGCATCCCCAACAACGACGAAGTCCGCAATGGCGCCGACCCTTGCCAGCACCCTGGCCCCACCCGACCAACGCCGATTTGGCACTGAACCCCAACGGATCGTGGGACGCCGACGGCATCAGCAACGCAATCGAAGTGTGGCAGGGCACGAACCCATGCGACGGCTACACCTACAACCCATGCCCGTATTACTCGCTGGCCCAGGTAAATGGCATGCCAACACTCGATTGGGACCGCGATGGCGTGGGAAATGCCGACGAGGTCTATCGGGGCACGAACCCATGCCAGTTCAACTCTCTACAACCGTTACCTCATGTGACCGCTGCGCCTCGCACGGGATACTTCGCCCCCACGGTACCGGCGCCACTATGCCCACATGGGTACCCGCACTATCACCACGGCAATGGCCTTTGTTACGCCAACCCTGTTGGTCGCTACTACGTCTACTAAGCCTGGCAGCAGCCAACCACAATCAGCGAGAACTCTGGCCGTCGTCGACCTTGATGACAGTGCCAGTAACGGCGTCTGACGCTGGCCCGCATAGGTACAACAATGTCGAGTCGAGCTGCGCGGGGTCGCCGATGCGCTTGCGCGGCATGCGCTGAGTGATATCGCCCATTCGTTCGAGCATGCCATCCATCATTTCGGAGCTGAAAGCTCCGGGAGCAATGGCGTTCACGTTGATGTTGTATCGGGCCCACTCCACCGCGAGCACCTCGCTCATGCGAGCGATACCTGCTTTAGTAATCGAGTACAACGCTGCGCCTTGACCCTCATAACGGAAGGCCCCGATGCTGCTGATGTTGACCATCCGTCCTGGCATCTCGGCAGCGATCAACCGGCGAGCGACCTCACACGACAACACGTAGGGGCCACGCAGATTGGTATCGAAAACCCGGTCGATGAGATCGAGGGGCATCTTGTGGGCCCGTTGTGCGTCCGGAATCCCGGCATTGTTGATCAAGATATCGACCGTGCCAGCACTGGCTTCGGCATGATCTACTGCCGCCATCATGCTGTCCGTGTCGGTCATGTCGATGCGGCAGGGATAGGCCGTGCCGCCATCTGCAGCAATCTGGGCTTCGAGTTCGGCCAGTCGGTCCTCACGCCGCCCTGTCGGGATAACGGTTGCGCCAGCTGCGGCAAGCACTTGTGAGAAACGCCAACCAAGCCCTGAGGTTGCACCGGTGACCAAGGCCACCCGGCCGGTCAAATCGGTTGAGGCGTGAGGAAGTGGATAGTTGGTCATGAGCTGAATATACGTGTCAGCTCGCCCTCGGTCTAAAAGGGCCGCTCTCAACCGCTCCCATAGCCAGCTATCGTCACGGAGCATGGCAAACGCAGATGTCAACGGTGTGACCATCGAGTACGAGGTGCACGGCACTGGTGAACCTCTGTTGTTCATCATGGGACTTGGCGGACAACTCACGGCCTGGCCAGACGAATTTGTGCACCTATTCGTCGACCAAGGCTTCCAAGTCATTCGTTTCGACAACCGAGACATCGGGCTGTCAACCCAAACGGGGTGGCAACCACCATCACAGGCCAAACTGATGCGCTCGTTTATCACCCGACGTCAGCTCCAGGGAGTCGGCTACACCGTCCCTGACATGGCCGATGATGCGGCTGGCCTACTCGACTCGCTCGACATCGGTTCATGCCATGTGGTGGGTGTCTCGATGGGCGGCATGATCGCTCAAGAGCTCACGATCCGACATCCAGAAAAGGTCCGCAGCCTGTGTTCGATCATGTCGAACACCGGCGACCGCAAACATGGCACTATCGCCCCTTCGCTCATACCGAAAATGGCCCGCCAGAAGCCAGCCACGCTCGAGACCGCCGTCGACGCTGCCATCGACGTGTTGACCACCATTTCGGGCCCGCACTTCGATGCCGTTGGGTATCGCGAAGTCGCCAAGGCCGCGGTCGAGCGAAGTTTTGCGCCTGCTGGGGTTGCTCGCCAAACTGCCGCAATCGCTGCTTCGCGGGACCGCACCCTACTGTTGGGAGCCGTAGACGTGCCGACGCTGGTCATGCACGGGCTACTCGATCGACTCGTGCAGCCCAGCGGCGGCATTGCGACCGCCAAGGCCATCCCATCTGCCCGCCTGTTAGCGTTCCCTGATATGGCCCATGATCTGCCGCGGCCGCGCTGGCAAGAGATGCGTGACGAGATCGTGGGCAACACCCGGCGCAAAGCTGGTGCCGCGATCCGGTGAGAGCGCGGTGGCACGAGCCGTCCACGATGACCCGCCACGTCGTCGTTAACCTCGCAAGCTGCCGGTTTCGTTCAGTCGATAGCTGCCAGTCATGGAGCGCAGTCGTTGTCCGCAACCATGACCGGCTTCGATGGGCTGACGTGCGCGCGTGTGGCCTCCGGCAGGACGCCTACCTGAACGCTCTGCCACATACAAGCGGCGAGATGGCCCCGTAGACCGGCCTGACCGACCATCTTCTCTGACTACAAGGTGACTACAAGGTAACGACGACCGAGTCCAGGGATCTAGAGCGGCTGTGGACCGCGCAACAAGGAGCCGGGGTACTCGCCAGTGAGCTCGCCGTCTTCGACCGTGGCAGTGCCCCGCTTGATCGTGGCCCGATACCCGGTGGACCGCTGCAACAAACGAGTGCCGCCGGCAGGTAGGTCCTGCACGAGTTCAGGTGCGTAGGCATTGATGGTGTCGTGATCGAAGATGTTCAGGTCGGCCAGATAACCCGGTGCAACCACACCTCGGTCATGCAGACCTACATGAGCAGCCGTGGCCTGGGTCTGACGGTGCACCATGTGTTCAAGTGCAAACGTGGCGCCGTGGGTGCGGTCCCGCGTCCAGTGGCTGATCGCCGTGGTCGGCATGGTGCCATCGGAGAGGGTGTTGCAGTGTGCCCCAGCATCGCTGAGACCGGACAGTGTCAGTGGTGAAGCAATCATCTCGGCAACATCGTCGAGGCTGCCGCCTGAATAGTTCATGAACGGCAGATACACCAGGTTGGCACCACCGTTGTCGGTAAAGAAGTCATACATGACCTCGTTTGCCG
>Ga0206131_10001726_pt1 | contig 27506 bp, 30 predicted proteins | sample Helgoland_Spring_FD_148636 | JGI IMG/M metagenome (GOLD analysis project Ga0206131, IMG submission 148636) | Pelagic subsurface seawater microbial communities from Kabeltonne, Helgoland, North Sea - Helgoland_Spring_Bloom_20160517_1 | ecosystem: Environmental > Aquatic > Marine > Epipelagic ...
GGCTTCCGTTGGCCATGATCTGTGACCTGATGGGTATCCCTGAAGAGCAGTACGACACTGTCTTTGAACAGTCAAACATCATCCTGTCAAACGGCGATCCCGAGTACATCCCCGAGGGCGCGAACCCGGTCGAGGCGCTGCTGATGGCCGGCGCAACTCTGGCCGAGATCATGAAGGCACTCGCCAAGGACCGCGCCGAGAATCCGGCCGATGACCTGACTACTGCGTTGCTCAACGCGGAACTCGATGGCGAGAAGCTCACCGATGACGAGTTGGGGTCGTTCTTCATCCTGTTGTGTGTGGCTGGCAATGAAACCACTCGTAACAGCATCAGCCATGGGATGAAGCTGCTCACCGACAACCCTGCACAACGGGACCTGCTGCTGGGCGATATCGATGCCCATCTGAGTGGCGCCGTTGAAGAGATCGTGCGGGTGGCTTCGCCGGTTATGCACTTCCGCCGCACTGTCACGACCGATGGCACCGTGCTCGGCGGCCAGGAACTCAATGCTGGCGACAAAATCGTGCTGTGGTACGGCTCAGGCAACCGCGACGAATCAGTCTTCGAGAACCCGTACGACTTCGACATCACTCGTGACAACTCGAACCACATCGGCTTCGGTGGCCCTGGTCCACACTTCTGCCTTGGGGCACACCTGGCCCGTCGCCAGATCAATGTGCTGTTCCGTGAACTACTCACTCGTTTGCCCGACATTGCTGTCGTCGGCGAACCCGACTATTTGCGGTCGAACTTCATCAACGGCATCAAGCACCTCAACGTTGAGTTCACTCCCGTTGGCTGAGCACCTGTCGCCCAACCCTGGGCATCGCTGGGATAGCGCCCGAGCCGCGAGCTACGACGTCAAGTGGAAGCAGATGGCCGCTGCGGGCGAGAACCCTCACGGCGAGGTCGATTTCGTGCTGCGATTTGAGCCGACTTCGGTGCTGGACGCCGGCTGTGGGACCGGGCGAGTGGCTATCGAGCTCGCCAGCCGCGGGCTCGATGTTGCCGGCAGCGATATCGACGCCCACATGCTGGTCGAGGCGCAGTCCAAGGCGCCGGAACTGCAATGGGTGCAGTCTGATCTGGCGGCACTCGATATCGGACGGACCTTCGACATTGTGGTTATGGCCGGCAACGTGATCCTGTTCGTGGAACCGGGTACCGAAGAAGCTTGCGTCGCCGGCGCAGCTCGCCACGTGGCCCCAGGCGGTCATTTGGTCGCAGGGTTCTCACTCGGTCGAGGTGTCGCTGCCGACGCATGGGAAGCCTGGCTTCGCAGAGCCGGCCTGAACCCCGTCGACCGTCTCAGCACATGGACGGGCGACCCGCACACCGCCGACTCTGACTACCTGGTCTCCATCGCCGAACGTCCTGTCGAGTAACGGCATCAGGAGCCTGGCGGTTTAACCCGGCAGCGACAAGCCAAAGCCCCCGAGACCGACGGTTCCGCCTGGCTGGTGGCCTGGCCGACGACATGGTCCGAGGTCACAACCACTGAATACGACGGTCCTTAACATGACGGTGCCTGGCACCGTCATGTTGCGCAGGATGGTTGTGAATGCGGTGATCTTGGGAGTTGCGGGTGCCGCCGCTCTCCTAAACATGACAGTCCCTGGCACCTAGGTTCAAGGTCAGTTAGGTTCCGGATCGAGGTTGCCATCGGCATTAGTACCGATGGAGAACAGGATGGCGGTCGATACGGCGCCTGCGATCAAGGCAAGCACCATCGTGCTGCGGTACGAACCGGTGCTGTCGATGATTCGCCCAGCGACAGGTGGCCCAATCAGGCCACCGAGGCCCTGGCTGGTATAGAAGAGCCCCATCAGCGAGCCCAGGCCGACGATGCCGTATCGGTTGGCCAGCACGAGTGGGCTCACGGCTACGAAACAGCCATAGCCGGCTCCGAGCACGATGACGAACAGCATTAGCAACGCGTAGGACGAACCGGCGGCGAGCCAGATCACATAACTCACCGGAAACAGCAACACCCCGAATCTGAACAACCGGAACGCTCCGAAACGTTCGGTGAGGGTGCCGAATCCAATGCGTGAGAGCACGCTGGCGCCACCAAGCACGGCGACTAGCCAGGCAGCCGATGATGCCGCGATGCCTTCGTCCTTGGCATATGGCACCACGAATACGAACGGCACGAACAACGCCAGGCCAGAAGACAGGGCCGCAAACCACAACCTTCGAAACATTGGTGACCGGGCCGCTTCGCCAAATCGAGATGGGGCTGCTCCTGCTGCGCCGGGTGCACGGCCCACGAGCGCAACACACAGAATCAGAAGGAGCGCGCCGCCGACGCCAAGAATGCGGAATGTCGTACGCCACGAGTAGGAGTCGAGAAGCCTGGTCACCAGCGGGTTCATTACCAGCGTGCCCACGCCGATGCCTGCGACCGAAATGCCAATAGCGGTTGCTCGTTGCCGTTCGAACCAGCCGCCGACGGTCGCCAGCATTGGGATATAGGCGCACGCTGCTGCCAGTCCTGCACCTGCGCCGTAGGTGAGATAACCGATGCCGATGGAGTCGACGGTGCTGGTGACCATGAGTCCCGCGAAGTACGACACAGCACCGAGCAACATGACCGGCCGGGGACCGAATCGATCCACCAGTCGGCCGGTGATCAGGCTGAGCCAGAAGAACGAGAACGTGGTGATCCCGAAGACGATGGCGGTCTCACCCTTGCCGGTGCCAAAGTCTGCGGCCATCGACTCGAAGAACGAGCCGAAGCTGTACACGGTGCCGAGCGTGACTGCCGAGGCCAAGAAGGTGGCAGCAACGACGAGCCAGGCGCGGGTGGAGTCGAGCTGGGCGTTCATTGTCCGAACGTACACCCGGGCTTCCCAGGGCATCACATTTGGCCGGCTTGAGTCTGATACCAAAGGTTCCTAGTCTCTGCTCATGTCGCATCATGCTGCTCTTGACCAAATCTTCGCTGCTGCCGAAGCGGGGGACTGGGCGACGTTTCGTTCGATGTTTGCCGACGACGCCTTACTCAAACGGAACGTTGGTCCACAACAATCGATCGACGAGGCGATGAAGACGTTGCCACTCTTCACTGCCGACGGCACAACCCTTCGCTACGAGAACGCCCGTCGGGTATCTGGACCAGACAACGTTACGGAGATACATGACGCGGTCTTCACGAAGCCCGACGGACGGGTCGTGCGTGTTGACATTTGTGTGGTTGTGCAGTTCAACAACGACGGAAAGATCATCCGCGTCGACGAATACTTGGACTCGGCCGTCGCTGCTGGGCTCATGTCGTAACCCGTGATGCATCGTGTACCAGGTACACGTCAATTTCTGGCCAACACAGACGGGCGTTAGGTGTCCGTACCATCGGTGCGTGGCGCATGACGCAGAAGTTCGTATAACGCACCCGCAGGCATAGCAGTCGCGCTGGGCGGCGGTACCGCGAGCCGGTACTCAACGACCGACCGGTCGCCCTCGATGGGGAAACCTTCTGCACCCATTCCCGCTGCCAACGAGATCATCGGGCGGTTCTGGCGCAGTATTTCGAACCAAAGCGTCTCGGCCCCGACATCGGCGGCGGTTGCGATCAGCAGCTCCATGAGAAACCGGCCGATACCACGACCCTGGTACGCATCGGTCACCGTGAGTGCCGCTTCGGCGGAGGTCTTGTCGGCATCACGAATCAACCGGGCTGATGCAACACCGAGACCTGACTCATCACCAACCTCGGATGGCTGGTCTGGGTCGAACACGCCCCAGGCGAAGTGGTTCTCGTGATCGATGTCGGTCAGCGACGTTGCAAGACTGTCGCTCAGCTTTGACCGAGCGCTAAAGAACCGGTTGTATCGAGATTCTTCGGAAAGTCGGGCAAAGCCGGCCTTGACAGTATCGCTGTCGCTGATCCGTGCCGGTCGAATACGAACCCGGCCGCCATTGGAAAGCTCGATCACGATCCCTGCTGAGGACAGGGGTAGATCCCAGACGGGTTGCATGGACACACTCTCGCATGTTCCGAAGCGAAAGGCCCGCCGATCGGGAGTGGCACCTAACCAACCTCGTTCTTATCCCGCGGTTGGCCCGACATGACGGGTCTTAGCTCGCATGATCGTGTGGTTCGCTGCTTGTTCGGGCAGGTGGGCACCCCAACCCGCGACGCTGCTCGAGCGGCCGAGTGGTTGGCGCACGCGGTTGAAGAATATGGCGAGGCACCGATCCGCTTCCGTCCGCAAGCCCGTTACGTCGGAACCGGGCGACTGCCTCGATCGATGGTCGGGCTAGCCGCCGCCACCGATGTCTATGTTGTACCCGTCGAACACCAAGTCAGCGCCGTGCTGACGGTGGCGCACGATCAAGAACAGCACGTCGAGGACCGCCTGCCGCACTGCTGCAGCGGGAGCGTCGCCACGAGCCAACTCAATGGCGTCGCCCACGCCTTGGCACAACTCAGGGTGTTCGTCTCTGACCGCGTGGATCTTGTGGATCAGCCGTGGGGATAACTCGGTGAGCTCGGCAAACAAGCCTTCGGCGCCCTCGACCTCCTCAACGTGCTGGTCCAGAGCGATACGCAGCCCCTCCAGTTCGCTTAACACATAGTCGCGCCAACTGGGCATGGCCGTGGGCGACGCCGCCGCCCGTTCAGTCTTGGAGACAGCTTCCTTCAGCTCGACTCGACGCTCGCCCGCGGCCGAGAGTGCTTGGGACCGTTGTTCGTTGGTAGTCATGGCATCACCTCACATAGGTGTCCACTGTTCGCCATCGTTGCCGTGAGAACAAAGGACGAAAGTCCCTTCTTGGTTCACGGGCCGACGAGCGGCTTCCTGCTAGCTAAAGATCAGCTGGCCTGCGGTTGGGTGCGGGCCGGTGTGGGCACCACGAGCGCTACGACAGCAACGGCGGCTGACGCCAGTGCACACGCCACCACGATCGGCTCGTAGGAGTCGGCGACGTCGTTGCCGATCGAAAGGATCAATGGGCCGACGGCCGATGCGGCCACGTTGGCAGTGGTGGCGATGCCCTTGATCGATCCAATGTGGTCGATCCCAAACCACTTGGGATACAAGGCCCCCGACAATGCGCCAATCGAACCTCCGCCAAGTCCAAGGACCAGGCCGTAGGTCGCCGCCATGATGCCGGGTTCTGCCACGGTGGCCAGGAAGGTGCCAAGGCCGAGCATGACGCCGCCGAAGAACATCAGTGGCCGGGCCGGGAGGCGGTCGGTCAATGAACCAACAACAAAGCTGCTGGACACACTTCCAATGAGTTGGGGGATGAAGATTGCCGCCGCTTGGGTCTTGGTTAACCCTTGTTCACCGAGTAGATCAGTGTTGTGAAACGTCAGTGCGGTACTGACTGCGCCAGCCATGAATCCAACCGCAGTGAGCGTCCAGAACGCAGGAGTCCGAACCGCTTCGGCCACGGTGTAGGACCGGCCCCGCAGCAGGTGCACCGGCTGATCGATGGCTTTGCCATCGGGAACCTGGCCGATGTCCTCGGGTCGGTCGACGATCCCAAACCGGGCAATCGGAATAAGGGAAATGGCGACGATGACAGCCAGGATCAGCCACGTCATTCGCCAGCCAAAGGCGCCAATCAGTGCGCCGAAGGTGAGTGGAGCGAGCGACAGGAGAGCGACAGTGCCCATCGTGTTCAGGGCCAAGGCAAATCCCCGTCGCCGCTCGAACCACATGACGACGCCTTGTGAACCAATCAGGCTTAGGGAGCCCTGGCCAAGCATGCGAAGACCAACAAAGGCGATCGCCAACATGACGATGTTCTGCACCGTGCCGGTCAGTGCAATCGCAATGGCGAAACCGGTCGAGATGATCGTGAGTGTGCGTTTAACACCGGCGCGGTCGACCCATCGTCCGATGAACGGCAGTGCCATGGCGCCGGTCAATGTGCCCACGAGGTAGGCGGTCGAAACGGCCGATCGGGATGTGCCGAGTGACTCGATCAGGTCATCGGTGAACGCTGACACCCCAATGGTCTGCCCCGGCGCTGTGAAACCCCGCACGATGGTGCAGAAGAAGAGCATGTACCAGCCGTAAAAACCCTGCGACTGACGCGCCGAACGCGGCGAGGACATGCGCGGAAAAGACATCGAAGCCGGCGTCAGAGACTTGCGCAGGCGCGGGTTGCTGTCAGCAGTAGCTGGTACCGGAAGTCGGTGTCACGGTCGACGAGTTCGGTGGGGTCCCACTCGTCATTGTGCAACGTGTCGGCCAGATAGAGCGCATGTCCGAGTCGCACGTTGCGGAAGGCGGCGATTGTTGCGAGCGAGGCCATTTCCATGTCGACAGCGATGGCGCCTTGGTCGATGCGCTGGGCGACCTTGGCCGCGGTCTCTCGGTAGAACGCATCGGTCGTCCACGCGATGCCCCGGGCGACAGTGTTGCCGGCGGCTTTGTACGCGTCGTGCACGACCGCCTGCATCCCTGGGTCGGGGTGTGCCAACAGCGCAGCCTGGGCGTAGTGATACGAGACACCTTCGTCTCGGATAGCTGCATCGGGCACAACGACGGTGCCAGGAGGGAGGTCGGCTGTCAGCCCACCAGACGAGCCGACCCCGATGAAGTCGGTACAGCCGATCGCAATAAGTGTTTCGAATAACGCTGCCGCAGCGGGTGCGCCAACGTTGGCCATAGTCACCAGGATCTTCTCGCCATCGACATCGAATTCGTAGATCGGGTTGACGATGGTTTCGAGCGTGAACCGGTGACGCTCACGCACTTCCTGATTGGTTTCAAACTTCGCGAATGCGTCGCCCATCCAGGTGATCACACACCGATGGGGAAGTTCTTCGATTCTGGAGTGAAGTGCGTGGGGCTCAATGATTGCGGTGGTGCTGGGATCGAAGTCCAGGATTGGTGCTTGCTCATCTGTCACCGCATGACCCTACTGCCATTACTGCGGTCCACCCGTCCGCAGGTCCAGTGGACGCACCTGCGCGATTAGCCGAAAAAGCGGTCAGCAGGAAGCCGTGATGCGACTAGCGTGAGGCATCGTGGATCATCCGTTGGTGGCCAAAGGCCTCACGAAACAATTCGGTGACTTCACCGCAGTCGACGGCATCGATTTTGTGGTCGAACCAGGGCAGACGTTTGGTGTCTTGGGTCCCAATGGCGCCGGCAAGAGTTCGACCATGAAAATGGTCAGCACCGTTAGCCCCCGCACCGGTGGTGACCTGCGGGTATTTGGTTTGGACCCCGACCGTGACGGCAGGGAGATTCGTAGTCGACTCGGTGTGGTGCCTCAAGAAGACATCCTGGATGTTGACCTCACGGCCCGTGAGAACCTCATGATCTATCAGCGGTACTTCGGTGTTCCGTGGAAACAGACTCGAACAAAGGCCGATCAGCTGCTTGAGTTCATGCAGCTCGGTGACCGGGGAGACAGCAAGGTCGAGCCGCTCTCCGGTGGTATGAAACGCCGACTTACGATCGCCCGTGCGCTGGTGAATGACCCCGAGATGATCCTGCTGGACGAACCAACAACTGGTCTCGATCCACAAGCCCGGCATCTGTTGTGGGAGCGCCTCTATCGGCTCAAGGAGCAGGGTGTCACGCTGTTGCTCACCACCCACTACATGGACGAGGCCGAACAGCTAGCAGACCGGTTGGTCATCATGGACCACGGCAAGATTGTGGCCGAGGGTTCACCAGCGGAATTGATTACGCACCACACCACCCGCGAGGTCGTTGAACTCAGATTCGACGACGGTGAACATGATGCGACCGCGCTCGCCCCGGTAGTTGCAGCTGCGGGATTGCGGGTCGACGAGCTGCCAGATCGCTACCTTGTCTACGCAGACGATGGCGACGCACTCATTGCTCACCTGCATGAGTCCGGCGTGCGCCCGCTTGGTACCTATGTGCGGCGCTCGTCGCTCGAAGATGTATTCCTCACGCTCACCGGCCGCAGCCTCGTCGAATGACGGCGACTCGGCCACATGAGTCGACATCGATTGGTCGCCGGCAGCCGCTCTTTCGGGCGAGTCGTTGGGCGGCGATGTCGGCGGTGTTCCTGCACCAGCTCCGCCGCACCCGCCGAGCGTGGGGCTCAAGCCTGGCTGCTGGGTTGGCGTCACCGACCTTGTTCTTGTTTGCCATCGGGGCAGGATTGGGATCGCAGATCGACGATGCCGAATTGGCGTCGCTTGGCGTCGACTCGTACATGGACTACATCGGTCCTGGCGTGCTCGTGGTAACTGCCATGCAGGTTGCGGCCACCGAGAGTTTGTGGCCGACCATGGGCCTGTTGCGCTGGGGCGGTGTCTATAAAGCTGTGCTGGCGACACCGATCACGAGCGCTGAGCTCGGTGTCGCGCACGTTATGTGGCTTGGGTTCCGTGCGTTCGTCGCTGGCGCATCGTTCCTATTGGTGCTCGCCCTGGCCGGAGCGATCGGAAGCTGGCTCGGTGTTTTGATAGCGGCAGTAGCGGTGCTTGTTGCGTGGGCTCACGCTGCGCCATTGGTTGCTCTGACCGTTGGGCTTGAACAAGAGAACGTCTTCCCGATGATCAGCCGGGTCATCATCTTCCCGCTGTTTCTGTTCTCTGGTGCTTTCTTCCCGGTCGAAGACATGCCATCGGCTGTTGGTGCGTTCGCAAAGATCACGCCCAGCTGGCACGGCGTCGAGTTGGCCCGACACCTGGCCACTGGCGATCTTGTGCAGGCTGACCTGTTCCACCTCGGTTATCTGGTCGTGTTCTGCGCGGCGGGGTTCTTCTTGGTGCAACGCCGATTCCGGAAGCACCTCGACATATGAGGGTGCTGTCATGAGAGTGCTCGGGTTACGGCCGCTCCCGGTCTTTGAACGAAATGCGGTCTCATTCCGCCACCAGTGGTGGGTGCTGCTGTCCGGTGTCGCCGAACCGATCTTCTATCTGCTGGGTATGGGCTTAGGTCTTGGTGGACTTGTGGGCGAGGTTGAGCTCGAAGGGCAGCTCGTGTCCTATCCCGTGTTCGTTGCCGCTGGTTTGATGGCGTCGTCAGCCATGAACGGTGCGATCTTCGAGTCCACGTTCAACTTCTTCTTCAAGATGAAGGAGGCCCGGTGTTTTGACGCCATGCTCTACACCTCGCTGCGTATGCGAGATGTGCTCGTGGGCGAGGTTGCATGGTCAGTTGCACGGGGCGGGCTCTACTCCGCGATGTTCTTGGTTATCGCGCTGGGTTTCGGCACGATCGAATCATGGTGGGCGGTGCTGTCCCTGCCGGCGGCGATCTTGATCGCCATCGTCTTTTCGTCGCTTGGCACGTACTTCACCACGTTCGTGCGAGCGTGGGCCGACTTCGATCTCATGCAGCTTGCGATCCTGCCTATGTTCATGTGTTCGACCACCTTTTTTCCATTGTCGGTGTACCCAGGCTGGGCTCACCCAATCGTGCAGGCGACCCCGCTCTACAACGGTGTCGCACTGATTCGGGACCTGCACACCGGCCTGCTCGGATGGCACGATGTCGGGCATGTGGTGTACCTGCTGGTGATGGGTGTGGTGTTTGCGTGGCTCACGATTCGACGTATGAGCAATCTGTTCTTCGCCTGAAGAACTGCGCAGGCGATTGTGCTGTACTGAGCACATGCCCGCAGTGTTTGTCCATGGAAATCCCGAAACGGCCGCGATCTGGGACGCGCTCTTTGCCGAGTTACAGCGCGATGACCTGATTGCCTTGTCACCGCCAGGTTTTGGTGCACCGATGCCCGACGGATGGACGGCAACTCGGCGTGAGTACGTCGATTGGCTCGCAGCTGAGCTGGACGCGATCGAGGGGCCGATCGACCTTGTTGGTCACGACTGGGGTGGGGGACATGTGCTCGGGTATCTGTTGGAGCATCCTGAGTCGGTCCGTTCATGGTGTGTCGACCTGATCGGCATCTTGCATCCTGATTATGTGTGGCACGATGCCGCCCAGGTCTGGCAGACACCGGGCGCTGGCGAAGAAAACATTGCAGGGATGGTGGGGGCACCAATGTCAGACGTGGCGGCGATGTATGAATCTCTTGGTATGTCGGTCGAGGTCGCACGTTCGGTCGCCGAGCACTTCAATGAAGCTATGGGTGCGTGTGTGCTTGGACTGTACAGAAATGCGGCACAGCCCGCCCTGGCCGAGCTCGGACAGAATGTCGAAACGCTCGGCGCGCGACCCGGGCTGATGATCAACGCCGAAGACGACCATTACGTAGGCACCGACGAGATGGCACAAGAGACTGCCGATCGAGCAGGGGCACAGGTGGTCCACCTGGCAGGTGTCGGCCATTGGTGGATGTGCGAAGACCCCGCCCTCGGCGCTGCCACGCTTGAAACGTTTTGGGCTGGCGTCTAGGTCCCATGGCAGGCTGGCTCCATGAGCCGACTGACGCCGCGCACAACTGCAGAGATGACACCGAAACAAGCTGAGTTCTACGACCAGATGGTCGAGGGGCGAGAGCCGGTGGCCGATGGACAGATCGGTGGGCCGTTCGATGGCTGGTGTCTGAACCCGAGCATCGGGCGCAAGATCTGGCAAGCCGGAGGCGCGATTCGTGCGAAACCGTCGATTGACCGCCGCTACATCGAGCTGGCAATTTTGGTCACCGGTCAGCTGTGGCAGGCCCAGTACGAGTGGTATGCGCACGAGACTATGGCCCGAGATGCCGGGCTTCCCGAGGCGGTGATCCAAGCCATCAAGGTCGGCGAGGAGCCGGTCTTCGACGACGACGGCGACGAGACCGCGTGGCGGTTGTGCACAACCCTGCACCGAGACAAACGAGTCGACGATGCAACGTACGCGGCAGCCGTTGCGGTGCATGGTGAACCAGGTGTCGCCGACCTGATCCACGCCCTTGGCTTTTATGTACTGGTGTGCATGACCCTCAACACCTTCGAGGTAGAACTCCCCGAGGGCGTCACACCACCATTCCCGGCATAACGAACCCGTGCCAGGCACGCGTTCGTTTCTTGCTGCCTCGGTTGTTGTCTAGGATCAGCTGGTGCTTGAAGATGCGGCCCTCGCTCCTGCCGCCGTTCGGCGTGCAGCCGTCGAGCAGGCATGGGCGAACCTGGTTGGTCCAGGTCCGCTGCTAAGCGCAGCCGAACGACATCAGGTCATCCGTGATGCCCGTGCAGCGTGGGCCGGCGCAGCACTGCCCAACCCAGCTAGCGGCGTCAGAGGTGAGGCAGCTCACTGGCTGGCCATGGACGCTGAAGGGCTGCGAGCCGAGTACGTCGAGGACTTCGAGGCTCGTGGTCTGGGCCGGCTGCGTTACCTCGAGATCGTGGGCATTGTTGGCCGACTAGCAAACGTTGACTTCTACGTGCGCGGTCTGGGAGCGACCGAGTTGCCGCTGCCCGAGCCATCGACGGCAGCCCCAACCGGCATTGTCGACCCGGCAGCTGTGGTGACAAACATGTGGGTGCCAACGATTGGTCAGACCTTCGCACCTCATGTGGTCGATGCGTTACCGGCCGAAGGCGAAGCCGTGCGGGACATCCACGAACCCATGTACATGCAGATGTCAGACATGGGCGACAACGCGTACAGCGATGAGCTGACACGAGCTCAGATCGAATACTTGGCCGCTCGTACCTCGTACCTGAATGAGTGTTTCTATTGACTGCTTGCACACACATCGTTCCTCCGTGCGAGCAGCGACGCCACTGACCTGAATCTCACTATCACCGCGGTCGCTGATGGCACGATCCCTGCATTGCGATTTGGTGCAGAGCTGGCTGCGCTGGCCCAAGCCATGGGCACCCGGTGGACCGAACCACCAACGGCAGAGCGCGATGCACTTGTCGCCGTGGCAGGAACCGAAGTCGCCGAGCGAGCGGTTGGCGTGGCAGCCACCTTCCAGATGATGAACCGCCTGCTTGACGGTGTCGGCGCACCAGTACATCAACGCCTGCATCCCTTGGCCGTGGAGCTCGGATTCGAGCCTGCGGCGATTCCTCGTTAGACATCTACGCCAACCACCAGAAAGAACAACGCGCATGCCTTCGACACCCGAGCTGACAAACAAGACCGTCGACCTGTTGCAACACATGATTCGCAACGAGTGTGTGAACGAAGGCACCGAGGAGTCGGGCCAAGAGGTCCGTAATGCTGACTTGCTCGAGGCCTACATCGCAGGTGCTGGTCTCGATGTCGAGCGATACGACGCTGCGCCTGGCCGCACGTCGATCGTTGCCCGGATCGAGGGCAGCGATCCGAATGCGCCGAGTCTGTGCCTGAACGGGCACACCGATGTTGTGCCCGTCAACCGCGACGGCTGGGATCGTGATCCATTCGGTGGCGAACTGATCGACGGCGAAGTCTGGGGCCGTGGCGCAATCGACATGCTCGGCTTGACCTCGGCAATGGCTGTGGTGTTTCGCCACCTGGCCGACACCAACTTCCGGCCAAAGGGCGACCTGATCTTCTTCGGTGTGGCCGACGAAGAGTCTGGAAGCAAGTACGGCGCCCAGTGGATGGCCGACAACCACCCTGATGCCATTCGGTCCGACTATGTGTTGACCGAGAACGGCGGTCTCCACGGAGGCTCCGAGAACCGCCCGACGGTCACCATGAACGTGGGGGAGAAGGGTGTTGCTTGGCGGCGACTTCGGGTCAAGGGCACTCCCGGCCACGGGTCCCGGCCGTACGGCGCAGACAACGCACTGATCAAGGCTGCAGCGATCGTACAGCGAGTGGCTGAGTACAAAACGCCACCGCGTTTCCATGAACTGTGGCGATCACAGATCGAGGACTTGGGTAAGAACCATGGTCTCGAGAACGACCTGGTCGACATGCTGCTCGACCCCAAGTCCGTCGACGAAGCCATTGCGTCGATGCCGCTCGGCATCGGCGGCCACCTGCACTCGTGCTGCCACATGACCTTGAGCCCGAACGTGCTCGTGAGCCCGACGAAGACGAACACGATCCCCGACGTTGTCGACATCGACATCGACGTGCGGACCATGCCGGGTGAGACACCACAGGATGTGCAGAACTTCATCACCGACGCCATCGGTCCTGAACTTGCTGCCGAGGTCGAGTTCACGCCACTGATGAACGATATGTCGTCGATGAGCCCGATCGCCACGCCGCTATGGGACTCTCTGCAGAAGGCAGTATCGAACGCGTTTCCCACCACCGAGATGTCGCCTGGCATCATCGTTGGTTTCACCGACGCTCGTGTCCACCGCAATCTCGGTGCAGTCGCTTATGGCGCAGGCCTCTTGAGCCCTGATCTGAGCCCAGCCGAATACGGCAGTCGCTTCCATGGCCACAACGAACGTATCGACGTCGAATCGATCGGCCTGACCACCGGCCTGTACCTCGACACCGTCACCGACCTCCTGGGCTAACGACGGCACAACACCGGCGAAAACTAACGAACAGGTGCCTGGCACCGGTTCGTTAGTCGCGCCTGGGAAGGTTGCCTCGATGCGACAGAAGTGCCCTTCGTTTACAGCTTGTTGATGGTCTTGGGTGACCGTCGGTTCTGACGCGCCGCAGAGAACTGGGGAAGTTGAGGTCTGATCGGCACCGGAGCGACGAGTTTTACGTTGTCATCGAGTTGATGGCAGAGCGCGATGAGAACGTCGTGCCGGTGTACGACGTGCCCGGCCGCGAACAATCGGTGCTGGTTGACCACATCGTCGAACAAGCAGATGGCCTGGTGGGTGCTCGGATGGTTACCTTCGAAAGCACCGGGGTCAGCCGGGACGAGGCCATCGAACGGGAAGAGCACAAACCGTCGACGCCAGCCCTCACCACGGAATCAGACGATGGCGGGCTCCTCATCGGCGTCCCTGGACTTTGAGGTTCTGTCTTGCATAATGTGCTGATTCCCCCCAGACCGAGAGGTTGCCATGCAACGACTGATCGATGGAATCGCCCGTTACTCCGAAGAGATCCACGCAGCGAGTCAGCCGCTATTCGACGACCTTGCGCAGGGGCAGTCGCCCGATGTGTTGTTCCTCACCTGTGCCGATTCACGAGTTGATCCTTCGCTGATCACTCAGACCAAACCAGGCGACATCTTCGTGTGCCGAAATGCCGGCAATATCGTGCCGCCCAGCGACTCCGGCCTGGCCGCAGACGGCATGGCCGCGTCCATCGAATTCGCGGTCAAGGCATTGCACGTATCCGACATCGTGATCTGTGGCCACGCCGACTGTGGTGCGGTGAAGGGTGCCATGGCCCCTGATTCGGTCACCGCGTTGCCATATGTCGGCGCGTGGCTCCAGTACGCAGAAACCGGCAAGACCCACGATCTCGACGCAGCGATCGAGGCCAATGTCCTCGCCCAGCTGGAACATCTGCGAACCTATGACTTCATCAACGAAGCCGTCAACGCTGGGTCGCTCGTTCTATCTGGTTGTGTCTATGACATTGCCAGTGGCTTGGTGAGAGTCTTCGACGGAACCAGCTTCACGGTGCCCACCCGCCCTCAACCCAGTTAACGAGAACGAGGGTTACGGCGTTTGCCCTTGTTCTTGGTGGAGTTCTTGTCGGCGTGACGGCCCTTTGTGTCGCGGCTCTTCTTCTGCGCCGAGTTACGACCACTTGCCGGACGATCTTTGGGCTTGTCGTCGCGGTCTCGACGGTCATCGCTGTCACGGGTTGTTGCACCAGACGAACGTTTCTTGTTCTCGTCGTGGCCCTTTGGGTACCAATCGTTTTGGCCTCGGCGAGGGACCTTACGTTTTCCGTCGGGGCGGCGTTCGCCCCGGTCTCGTTCGGCAGAGCTGCGGCCGCGTTCGTTGCGGCTGGGGCGAGCTCCGTCTCGGCTGCTGTCACGGTCAAAACTTCGGCCTTTGCCGGAACCACGGCCGCCGTCGCTTGTACCACGGCTCTTGCCGCCTCGGTCCCGGTCGCTGCGATCTCGGCTACCACGGCTACCACGGTCGCTTCGTTCATTGCGGTCACGGTTGCGGCCATAACGTTCGTCGTTTTCGCGCTCGGTGCGTTCTGGTTTGGCTGGCTGCTTGGGCTTCGGTGGTTTGACTATCGGCCCCAGTGTGGCAACGTCGAGCACTTCGAGACCTGGTTTGATTCCCAGGTCTTTCTGCAGTTGGCGGGCAGCCTTCTTCTTGTCTTCGACGACCATCGAAATGACATGACCGTCCTGACCGGCTCGACCGGTGCGGCCCGAGCGGTGGATGTAGTCCTTGTCGCTGCCAGCTGGGTCGTAGTGCATGACCAGCGCAACGTTGTCGACATGGATGCCGCGGGCGGCTACGTCGGTTGCAACCAGGACCTGGGCCTTGCCAGTGGTGAAGTCGGCAAGTGCCCGTTCGCGTTGGTGTTGGCTTCGGTCACCGTGGATGGCGACGGCGCTGAGGCCTCGCTGGGCAAATACCTTGGCGACACGGTCGCAGCCTTTGCGAGTGCGGCAAAACACAATCGACGATTCGTACCGCTGCAACACAGCAATCGCATGGGGAATGCGATCGACTGGCTGAACGAGGTACCACGAGTGTTCCACGTCGCCGAGTTCGCCGACCGGTTCGTCGACCTCGAAGGTCAGAGGGTCGTTCTGGTACCGCTTGATCAACATGTCGACGTCGCCGTCGAGGGTGGCAGAGAACAGCAATGTGTGTCGATTGCCAGGCGTCTGGTCGAGGATGCGCTTGACCGCAGGCAAGAAGCCCATGTCGGCCATTCGGTCGGCTTCGTCGACGATCGCGATCTCGACGTTGCGCAGATCGCAGCATCGGCGCCCGATCAGGTCTTCGAGTCGTCCCGGGCAGGCGACCAGGATGTCGACACCCTTCTCGAGTCGTTTGATGTCGCGCTCGATGTTTGTGCCGCCGAAGACGGTCATGATGGAGCGATCTTTGGCGGCTGCCAATGGTTCGAGCTCGTCCTTGATCTGGGTGGCCAACTCGCGGGTCGGCGACAGGATCAATACCGCTGGATGCCACGGTGTGCCCATCGAGCTCAGCTCGATCGCGGGGATACCAAATGCCAACGTCTTGCCGGAACCCGTTGGTGCTTTGCCGCAGATGTCGCGGCCGTCGATTGCGGCTCGAATCGTTGCCGTCTGGATAGGGAAGGCTGTTTCGATGCCCCCGCTCATGAGCGCGGAAACAATCTGCTCGGATACACCGAGTTCAGCGAATGTCGTGGCGGGGGTTTCGGTTGTCATACCAGCACGTCCATGCAGTATTCGACTTACAGGCTACGAGTTCAAGGAGCAGACGGGGAGGGACCGTCGGCCTCCAGGCTCTACAGCAGCGTTTCGGTGAGGGACGAGCCGAAAGGCGAACTACCCGGCTTCGCGCGACTTCTTGAGATTCTTGGCGGTGCGAAGTCGAGTAGTTGCATCGAGATCGACCTTGCGCAGGCGGATCTTGTCAGGGGTGACTTCGATACATTCGTCGTCGCCGATGAACTCGAGTGACTGCTCAAGCGACATGATTTTTGGCGGCGTCAACCGAACGGTCTGGTCTGCGGCAACGGCGCGCACGTTGGTGTGGGCCTTTTCCTTGCAGATGTTGATGTCCATGTCGCCAGGTTTTGGTGTCTCGCCAACGATCATGCCTTCGTAGACATCTTCGGCAATACCGACGAAGAACGCACCGCGCTCTTGCAGGTTCAAGATTGCATTGCTGGTGGTGACACCCAAACGGTCGGCCACGAGCGAACCCTTGTGACGGCCAGTGATCTCGCCCTGCCATGGGATCCAGCCGTCGAAGACATGGTTCAGCAGGCCGGTGCCCCGGGTCTCGGTCAGGAAGTCGGTGCGGAAACCGATCAGGCCACGGGCAGGCATGCGGTAGTCGAGACGAACCCAGCCAGCGCTGAAGTTGATCATCTCCCGCATGATGCCCTTGCGAGGTGCGATCAGCTGAGTGACGGCGCCTACGAATTCTTCAGGTATATCGATCGAGACCTGTTCGACTGGTTCGTGCAACTTGCCGTCGATTTCGCGAGTCACAACCTGGGGTTTACCGACGGTGAGCTCGAAGCCCTCGCGGCGCATCTGTTCGATCAGGATGGCGAGCTGGAGTTCACCACGACCCTGGACTTCCCAGGCATCGGGGCGGCCCAGGTCGACAACACGTAGTGACACGTTGCCGATCAGTTCCTTGTCCAAGCGATCTTTGACCTGGCGAGCGGTCATCTTGTCGCCGCTGCGGCCAGCGAGTGGCGAGGTGTTACTACCGACCGTCATCGACAGGCTTGGTTCGTCGACGGTGATGATCGGAAGCGGACGTGGGTCAGCTGGGTCGCCAAGGGTTTCGCCGATGGTGATTTCTGGCAGGCCTGCAACCGCTACCAGTTCGCCTGCTGAAGCCGACTGGGCTTCTTGACGCTCGTGGCTTTCGGTGACAAACAGCTCGGTGACCTTGGCGTTTGCGACGGTGCCGTCGAGTTTGCACCACGCGACGTTCTGACCCTTGCGGATCTCACCGTTCATGATGCGGCAGATGGCGAGACGGCCGACGTAGGCCGAAGCATCGAGGTTGGTAACCCATGCTTGCAGTGGCGCTTCGGGGTCATAGGACGGCGCAGGAACATGGTCAACAATGGTCTGCAGGAGGGGAGTGAGGTCGTCGCCCATCTCATCGAGCGAAAGGCCAGCTTTGCCGTCTCGGGCGATGGTGTACACGATCGGGAAGTCGATCTGATGTTCATCAGCATCAACGTCGAGGAATAGGTCCTCGACTTCGGTCACGACTTCGGCAACCCGGGCGTCGGGGCGGTCGATCTTGTTGATCACCAGCACGACAGGCAGGTTGCGCATGAGGGCCTTGCGCAACACGAAGCGGGTCTGGGGCAGCGGGCCTTCGCTTGCGTCGACGAGCAGCAGTACGCCGTCGACCATGGTTAGTGCACGTTCGACCTCGCCACCGAAGTCGGCGTGGCCTGGAGTGTCGACAACATTGATCTTGTAGCCATTCCACCGGATAGCGGTGTTCTTGGCCAGGATCGTGATGCCCTTCTCTTTTTCAAGGTCCATCGAGTCCATGACTCGTTCGTCGATGTCCTGGTGGGCGCCAAAAGCGCCGGATTGATGGAGCATGCCATCGACCAGAGTTGTCTTGCCGTGGTCAACGTGCGCGATGATGGCGACGTTACGAATGTCGTCGCGCTTCGCGGAACCTGCGGGCAACGTCGTATCAGAGGAATTCACCGATCAAGGATGCTCGCTTCTAAGCGGTTTACCTCGTTTTCGGCCAAGAGTCACTGAGTTGTTAGGCGGGTGGACCGCCGTCATTTCCGGATTTCGGGGGTCGAGCGGGGCCGAACATGCTCCATGTGGTGCCGATAGCGATCCCCAGGATGAGCACGGCGAGAGCCGAAACAAGGCTCAGCGCGATCACCTTGGCCACAATGGCAACAACCATGAGGCCAAGGCCGAACATGATGCCCCACAGGATGCCTCGGAGCGGATACGTCTCTTTCATCTGGTCTGTCATGGTTAGCTCTTGTACGTGATCGCTGGACGGGCATTAAAGAGAAGTCCGAAGAGGCCGCCGGCCAGGAGTGCAAGGCCAGCGAGGCCGACAGGATCGGTGAGTCCGTTGCCGACAAAGTCGACATGGCCTTGACCACGACACGTCGCCAGATTGTCCGACATCATTTCGCCTTCGACTCTCACTTTTGCTGAGAACTTCACCGGAAGATCATTGGCCAGGTCGACGATTCCTGCATTCCGATTCTTGAGGTTGGTGTTCGGGTCACCGCCCTTGTCCAGGCTGATGCCCGAGGTCTTGACAAACCATGTGTGGTTGCGAGGCCCGTCGCCGTTCTCGGGTGCGAATCCGTAGTACTGAACCAGACCCCGTACGTCAACGCGAAACGGGTTGCCTGCGGTAAACGCTGTGCCGCCATCCAAAATGTCGATGGGTGGATCGCCGTTTCCTACGTCCATGGCCGCATCGAGTAGATCGCCGTTGCTGTCGTAACTGTAGGCCCACCCGCCGCACGGTCCGGTGAGCTCACTGCCATCTCCGAAGTCAGAGACCCCGGTCGTTGCTTGGTCATAGAGCGCGACGAGTCGATCAAATTCTTCGCTGGCTTCGGTCAGGTCGAACTTGCCTGGATCACCCTCGGGCACTTCGGCGCGAAGAGCGTCAATGGCGGCGTTGTCGTTTTGGGCCCCCGCATTGGGTGCAGCGAGCAGTGGTGTCAGTGAGAGCGCCCCGAGCACACTAAGAGCGAAGAGACAGAGAGCTGTGCGATGAACGAGCGCTAGTGTGCGCTGAAACATTGGGATACCGCCTTCTCGGTTACATGCGATCGACAGTCCATGGGATTGGCGTGACGTGCATTACATGGGTTCGGACGAGGCGACTTCGTAACGATGCAGGGCGCGGCCGGTGATCGTGAGCTCCTTCAGCGTTGACTGGAATGTGGCCATATGCGGCAGGGTGAAGTGTTTCTCGAGATCGTCGGCTGATTCCCAGATCTCGAAGATCTGGACGTTGCCAGGGTCGGCGACACTGACGCTGAAAACGTATTCGATGTTGCCTGGTTCCTGGTGGGTCGCTGCCATCATCAGCGCGGCGGCGGTACGCAACCGCGGCACATCAGCAGGGTCGACGTTGATCGTTCCAGCAACAATAAGCATGAGGCCACGCTAGTCGGCAGTGGCCGCTTGGATCTCGGCGGCGACACGGTCCCAGAGTTCAGGCGTGGCCGCGAGCAGGCCAGACTTTCCGTCGCCGGGAAGGTACGTTGATCCATCAGGGCGAGCGACGCGCAAGCCAGCTTCTTCGGCCAATAAACCGCCGGGAGAATGGTCCCACGGCAACGTGCGCCAGTACATCAGGAAGTCGATCCGACCGTCGATGAGTGCGCCGTATTCGATGCCAGCACTGCCGTAGGCGGCGACAACCTCGCCGATTTCCGTAGGAAAGGAACCGAGGCGGACCCGGGCCGACTTGTCCATGAATTTGCGCTTCAGAATGCCCCGAGCACGATCAGAGCGGGTCGGGGTAGGTGCAGGTTCGCCGTTACGTAAGAGTCCGTTGCCTCGCTCGGCAGTAAGCATGGTGTCGGTTTCGGGATGCCAGACCCACGCCGCCATAGTCGTGCCGTTCTCGACGAGCGAGACCATGACCACGAAGTTTGGGTTGCCAGCCACAAAGTTGGAGGTGCCATCGATCGGGTCAGTGACCCAGACGGCCGGCGCGGTGGCAACGAGGTCGAGCAGCGACGGATCGGCGGCGGTGGCTTCTTCGCCCACGACCGGGATGTCGCGAAAGACACGCAAACGTTCCGACAGAACGCGTTCGCATTCTTGGTCAGCGATCGTGACGAGGTCGCCAGGACCCTTCTCGGTGATGTCACCTGCAGCGAGCGAACGGAAACGAGGCACAACTTCTGCGTTGCCAACCTCGCGAATTGCAGCAGCGACTTCTTCGATCAACGTTGGTCCGGTCAGCATTACGCCAAGTATGCGCCGGTGATCCGGACTTCACGTTTGAATATTTACTTGCCCCGGGCGCGGCGTAGTAGTCCCAGCTCCTGAACGCGTGCCCGTGACTGAGCCCAAAACCGCAGGACATGGTCATGGGCGTTGTGGATCACCGTGAGCGGATCGGCGGTGTTCTTGGCGACGTCAGTCACTGGTAACTCCTCAAGTTCGCGGGGGTCACATCCGAGCACAACCACATCACCAGGGTCGCCCCGCACTAGCGACAGAGGCGCAGAAACGTCTCGATGTCGTTTTGTGCGGATGACAAGCGCGGTGATTTTGTCGTTTCGAACCAGGAAACCAACGACAGTGCCCATGACCTTTCCGGTCGGGCTGAGAACGAGCGCGCCCCGTCGAATCGCGCATTCGTCCAGTGGCACCGCGTCGGCGCTGCTCGGAGCGTCGGTGGTGTCGGTGAAATGTGCGTCGCTCAAACAGGTGGAGAACCGAACGGACCATCCGTCGGCGGCTAACTCACGAGGGGTGTCGACCCGCACGAAGTCGCTTTCGAGGACACGTTGCAGCTGGCGGAAGTGCGCCTCGTCGAGTGATACTTTTGGACCCTCGGTACTGGGCGCGAGCATCCAGACGGGCACGAGTCGGAGCTGGTGGTACGGACCCGTCGGCTCGACCACGATGTGTGTCAGCTCACCACCCAGTGGATCAATAACAAGGTCGGACAGGCTGCCAGCGCGCCCGTCGGTGCACCAGATAGTTGCACCAGGTGACAGGCGTATCGATTGACTCCCAGACGGCATGGCGGTCCCTCCATTGTGGATACTCGGCGCTCTAGTCGAAGGACGCGAATGATTCGTCAGCCGACCGGTTATGGCGCAATGACTGCTGTCCACCGGATCGTGGGCGTTTCTTCGCCATGTTACGGGTCTTGCGAAATTGCACAGAAGAGTTACGACGAGGCATGGGATTTCTCACTTTCGACCAAGCCACTGACCATGAGTAACGTCCTGCCACCTCATCACCGATGTGGTGCCAGAACGCGACTTTGCGCCCAAAGGTGACTGTTGTCAAGAGGCGAGATGCCGAATGTTTTGTGGTTGTCTAGAGGTGCTTCAGCGCTTCGCGTTTGGTGAGTTCTGAGAGTGCCTCCTGGTGAGAGTTGACGAAGTCTCGAACTGCATCGGGGGCCACCGTGGCGTAGTCCCGGAGCGCCCAACCAAGCGCCTTGCGGATGAAGAATTCGGTATCGGCTGCCCGCTTCTCAACAGAGGAAAACAGCCTGGCCTCGTTGACTGCATCCTTGTAGCGAAGCTGGTGAAGGATGGCGGCTCGGGCGACCCAGATGTTGTCGTCGTCGATCCATACATCCATGACGGCACCGAGTTCTGGATACCGCTTCACCAGCGTGCCGGCCGGATGTGCCGCAAGTGCATCGATGGTGTCCCACCATGACTTGTGCACAATGAACGTATACAACCGGTCGAGGTCGGCGACCCGCAACGTCGTGGCTCTCGCCCGCAGCAGGTCGGTGCCCACATACTGAAATTCTCGCTCGTCGGCCTGCCAGCACAAGTCGGCGACATCGAGCACATCGTCGGGGGCAGCCGTGCGGGCGGCCGTCATAAACGGCTTCTGGAGTGTTCTTCGTTCAGGGCTGGAGACACCCAGGACCGGGAACTGATCTTTCAGATAGGCGGCCATCTGGGGCGCACGTTCCGGGTTCGCCGCAGCCCGCAGGTCTGTCACCAGATATTCGAACGCTCGGTGCAGCTCGGACATGGGAAACCTCGGACATGGGTAACTCCGGCAGACGAGTGCGGCAGGGTTAGCCGTTGATCTGGGTGTTCAGGCCTTCGGTCGCTTCGATGAACTCTTCGATCATTTCGTAGACGACCTGGGTTGTGGGTTTGGTCTTCGTCATGTTGCCCACGATCTGGCCAACGAAGTAGTTCGCGAGTTCAGCGGCACCGGAACCTTCTCGGTGTGCCGAGCGATTGATCCGAGCAATTGCCTGGTCGATGAGCACAGGCTGCATCGGCATGCCGAGCGGCATCGGCGTGTCAGGGTTCTCCCACTCGTCGGTCCACGCCGACTTCAGCTGTCGAGCATGTTTGCCAGTGCGGGACCGTGACCGGATGGTGTCAGATGATGTGGCTGCGAGCATCTTCTCTTTCACGACCGGATGGGTTTCGGCTTCTTCTGTCGTCAACCACACCGAGCCGCACCAGACGCCCTGTGCGCCAAGTGCCATTGCCGCCGCCATCTGCCGACCTCGGCCGATCCCTCCTGCACCGAGGACCGGTGTGTCGCCAACGGCGTCGACGACTTCGGGTATGAGCACCATTGATGCGATCTCACCGGTATGTCCGCCGGCCTCGTATCCCTGGGCGATGATCAGGTCGACGCCCGCGTTCACGTGGCGCTCGGCGTGTTGTGCCTTGCCGGCGAGTGCGCCGACCATGATGCCTGCTTCGTGACAACGGCTGGTCATGACCGCGGGCGGTGGGCCGAGGGCGTTCACCATGAGGGAGGGTTTGAACGCAAGAGCGATTTCTAGGTTGGGCATCTGCGAGTCGGCTGACATCGGTGCTGCGGCATCGTCCTTCATGTTGAAGCCGCCACTCTTGGTGGTGCCTTCTTCTAGAGGCGGCACGTCGTACTTCTCGAGAATCTGATCGAGGTAGGCGCGATGTTCGTCGGGGATCATCTGGTTGATGGAACCGACCGACATGCCGCCCTCGTCGGAACCGGCGTACTTGGCGGGGACGATCAGGTCGACGCCGTATGGTTTGCCGCCGACCTCGTCTTCGATCCATTGCAGATCAATCTCCAACTGACGAGGTGACAGGCCGACCGCTCCGAGCACGCCCATGCCACCTGCCTTGGTGACAGCGGCCACGACATCGCGGCAGTGGGTGAACGCAAAGATCGGCATGTCGATGCCGAACATCTCGGTGACCTGATTCTTCATGACTCGATCTTGCCACAGCCCGACGATTGGGCGACAAGTATGACGTGCTGCGATTATTAGTCATGCTTGTAGAGACGCTGCTTCCGCTCGGAAAACTCGACCCAGGGCTTCGGGAGCCAGAGACACCACTGCACATTGGTGACTTCGCCGCTGGGGCCGCGCAAGCCGAAGAGTTGGGTGTCGACGCAGTGCTGGTCGAGGAAACCAAGGACGATCCCTATCAGTTGTTGGCGCTGGGTGCGGCTGCGACCACAACGATCGGGGTTGGCACATCGGTTGCCATGGCATTTCCTCGGAGCCCGACGATTACTGCGATGTCGGCGTGGTCCTTGCAGAAGCTGTCGCAAGGACGTTTCGTTTTGGGTCTTGGTTCGCAGGTTCGTGGTCATGTTCGACGTCGCTTCGGGATGGAGTGGCATGCACCCGCGCCGTGGATGCGCGACTACATACAAGCGATGCGAGCGGTGTGGGATTGTTGGCAAAACGGCACCGAGTTGAACTTCGAAAGCGAGCATTACAACCTCAACCTGATGGTGCCACTCTTCGACCCTGGGCCGATCGATGATCCTCGGATCCCGGTGCATGTCGCGGCGATTGGTCCGAACATGGTGGCCATGGCAGGTGAGGTAGCCGACGGTGTGCGGTTGCATCCGGTCTGCACGTCTCGGTTCATTGATGAGCAGGTGCATCCGAACATCGCTCGCGGTGCTGCTCGCACAGGTCGAAACGTGTCCGAGGTCGAGGTGTGCATGAAGCCGCTGGTGGGGACCGCTGCCACCGAAGCCGACCTCGAGCGGGTTGCCGAGACGGTGCGGGCTCGCGTCGCGTTTTACCTGTCGACGCCGTCGTACCGGCGAACCTTCGAACTACACGGTTGGTCTGATATCGCTGAGCAAGCGAGTCATCTGTCGAAACAACAACGCTGGGACGACCTGCCGGGCCTTGTCGATGACGAGATGCTGCATACCGTGGCAACGTTGGGAACGCATGACACCATCGCCGCTCGACTTGTCGATCGGTATGCAAACCGGGTTGATCGGATCGAGTTCTCGATGCCGGTGACAACGCCAGATGAGGAGAGCACCTATCGCCGGATACTGCGTGATCTGCACGCAGGATCTGAGTGACCTACCGGACCATGTCTGGCAACGGTCTTGGCCAATCGGTGGCGTTCGAAAAAAGTTGCCCTTGGGCATTTAGAGACCCACCGTGCGTCTGTAACCATCTTGCGATGGTCGGGGATGGTCTCATAGCGCGCGCTGCGTGTCTGGTGGTTCTTGCTGGCCTCATCGCGGCCGTGCTTCCGTCGGAGCTTCGCTGCTGACGGAGATCCGCACCACTGATCCGACCTTTGGTGGTGACGATGTGATCGTTGCTGGTGATGGTCCGAACATCGTGTTGGGTGGTTCCGGTGCCGACCTGATTGATGCGGGTACTGATGGTGCTCGTGATGTGGTCGTGGATGACAACGGTGAAGCACTGTTTGACATCGTGAACGACATGAGTGTGCTGCGTGAGATCGCTTCCACTGACCCCGCGATTGGCGGCGACGACGAGATCGTGGTTGGTGATGGCGACGATGTCGTGATTGCTGGTGTGGGCACTGACTACGTGAACTACACGCCTGTCGCTGGCATTCGGATCTGATGTCGGCGATGTCATCGATGCTGGATCCGGTAACGACATGGTGCTTGGCGACAACGGGGTCATTGCCCGGATCATCGTTGATCCAGTAACAGGTAAACGCATCCTTAATCGGACACCGTTCTCTCAGAGCCTGAGGCCTGCGCCTCGATTTGGTGATGTTGCTTCGATTGGTGGCAATGACGTCATCGACGGCGGCGACGGTCATGACATGATCGATGGTCAACGTGGCGACGACATCGTCAACGGCGGCCAAGGCAACGACGACATCGTGGGCGGAACTGGCAACGATCGACTCGCTGGCAATGATGGCAACGACGTCGTGCTTGGCCAGGTTGGCCAGATTCTTCTCCCCACGAGTGACACATCCAGTCGTGAGATCGTTGTCGAGGATCTGGGGACGATTACCGGTTACCTGAACAGCTATCAGCGTTTAGCCAGCGGTGTGCGACTGAACGACTTTGTGATAGCTACGACGGTTTACGCTCCTGATCTTCAACCGTTGCGGACGTTGCTCATTCTTATTGACCTCCTGGACCCAAAACATGACATCATCGATGGTGATCGGGGTGACGATGTTCTGGTAGGCGGACGCGGCCACGACCAGATACGTGGTGGCGAAGGAAACGACCTGCTTTCGGGTGGCCGCGGCAACGATCTGTTGAACCGCAACCACGGCGACGACGTCATCATCGGCGACGATCTGAACAACACCGCAGGTTCGGGTGGCCTTCAAGCCTCGATCGTTCGCGGCGTACGACTCACCGGCGACACATCACTGACTGCCAACTCGATTCGTCTCGGCGAGAACGGGCTCCTCGTGATTCCTCCGATGAGAACCGTTCCGGAGAACTTCGCCTGTTCATCTGCGACATCACATTCGACGATCATCACCAGTCCGATCGCGAGCGACGAAATTGCTCGGCCCGATGGGTCGACCCTTACACCGTGGCTCGGGATCGTTCCTGACATTGTCCACAACCCAGAGTGGGCCGCCGGCGACGACGTGATCTCAGCGGGCTCGGGGGATGACCTGGTCTTCGGCGACGATCTCGTTGTCGAAGCTGCAGCCCCTGCCGCAAACCGCTTCGCACCTGAGCTGAGCGGGCTGCAGACGATTCTGCGTCAGATGGCAATCAACTTCGACCGTGCTGCTGATGCTCGCTCCTACGGTCCTCGATTCCACCCTGGCCACGACGCAGTCGCTGGCAACGATGTCATCTACGGCGAGGATGGCAACGACACTCTGGTCGGCGATTCCGGAATTGTTGCTAGCCGGGCGAGCGGTGCTGTTCTGACTGCGAATGATCTGCAAGATCTCCAGCGTGTCGTGAGCGATGTCTCGTTGTTAGCGTCGGCGGCGTCCGCACTACTGCGCCAGGACTTTGATCGAGCGGGAAGCTACCACCCTGGCTTCGCCCTGCAGAACATTGACCTTGGCAACGACAGTCTCGACGGTGGCCTGGGGATCAACGTGGTCATCCCCGGTAACGCCGGAGCAGTTCAATCTGTTGGGGCCGGCTGTGGCGGCGCAGGAGCAGCAGCGATTCAGATCGGCCGTGACCAAGCCACGGCTACCCCGAACTGAACGCAACAGGAACGCACGCAGATCATCCAGCGCCAGCGACCCGGCGGCCTTGGACCCAGACATCGCTGATATCGGCGGGTGTTGCTAGGCGGACGACCTTTTCGAAGACGCGGTCACCTCGATCGATCTCCGGCCAGACCTGCAACGGGGATCCCTGGCGATTCAGTTGCACCGCCAACGCATCGAATGAACGCCCAACCGCAAGCAGGCCGGTCGGTTGATCAAGCAGTTCTGCGCCACCGAGGGTGGCCATGTAGAACGCGTCGGCAATCGTCAAACGAGAGTTCGGTACACCCCGTTCGCTCGCACTGAGAGAAGGGTCGACGCCTTCGTCGAGATAACGCGACGCGGTCACGGCGTGGGCGCACTGGGGGAGTAGGCCCGGTGACGCTCCACCGGCGATGTCGGTGCCTAGACCGACCTTCACTCCGGCGTCGAGTGCCCTGCGAGCGGGGAAGACGGCGTTGGCGAAGTATGCGTTTGATAACGGGCAGTGAGCGACGCCGGCTCCAGCCAGGCGGACGACATCAAGATCAGAATCAGCCAGGTGATCGCCGTGGGCCAAGATCGTGTTTGGTCGCATCAGACCAAAACCGGTCAATGCATTGGTGTCCGAGCTGCCGAAACGTTCGAACGCGTACTGATGTTCCCAATCGCTCTCGGAGCAGTGCGTCTGCACCCGAACGCCTGTCTCGATCGACAATCGACCGAGCCCGGTGAGAACTTCATCGCTACAGGCAGGCGCAAAACGGGGGGTAATAATGGGTTGGACGAGCGGATTGCCCAGACCAACGATCTCTTCGATCGAGGTATGGGAGGCTGTGATCGAAGCCGCCGCGTCGACATCTCGGTACCACTCGGGCGTGCCGGTCGCATGGTCCATGGCGACCCGGCCGACGAAGGCTCGCTGGCCAAGGCTCGCGCAGGTGGCGGCAAGCATGGTGGTTGTTTCCACGTCGATG
>Ga0206131_10001728_pt1 | contig 27476 bp, 36 predicted proteins | sample Helgoland_Spring_FD_148636 | JGI IMG/M metagenome (GOLD analysis project Ga0206131, IMG submission 148636) | Pelagic subsurface seawater microbial communities from Kabeltonne, Helgoland, North Sea - Helgoland_Spring_Bloom_20160517_1 | ecosystem: Environmental > Aquatic > Marine > Epipelagic ...
AAAAAAACCACAAGAATATTGTGATTGGTTATTACCCCTTTTTAACGAGATACAGAGAGTTTTAAAACCAAGTGGTAGTTTCATACTTAACATAAATGATAATTGTAAGAATGGACTTAGAAACCCTTTTATATACGAATTGATATATAGAAGTCAGAAGGAGACCAAGTTAAAGTTCTACGACACTTATATCTGGCACAAAAGAAATGGTATACCAAATGGGGGTAAGAGAAGATTTAGAAATACCACAGAGTTTATATTTCATTTTGTTAAAAACCAAAAAGAGTTAAAGTTCTATATGGATAGAGTATTGGAAGATACTAATATTGAAACAAAAAAAAGGTTTGAAAGAAATGGATTATTTAAACCACAAGGTAATATTATAGATGGTGTTAGACTTTATGATGTTGAAAGAGACCTTGTAGTTAAAGATAGAGTTAGACCAGATAATGTATTTAGATTTTCAACAGCAGGTGCAGCAAGAGATAATCATATCAAACACCCCGCACCATATCATAGACAATTACCAGAATACTTTATCAATTTATTAACTGATATTGGTGATGTTGTATTAGACCCATTTGCTGGTATTGGAACAACAGGACTACCCTGTAAAGATATGGAAAGAAAGTTTAGGGGGTATGAGTTGAATAAGAAGTATTGTGATTTTGGAAATAAAAGAATAAATGATAAATAAATTATGACTTATACAGCAGATAAAGAAGGTAACGTTTACAATGCAAACGGACTAAAATTAAAGTATTGGATAAACCCCTCAGGATACAAATACTTTAAGATGTATTTAGATGGGGGTGAAACCAAAGCAATATCACTACATAGATTTACGTGGGAATACTTTAATGGTGAGATACCCAAACATTTACAGATAGACCATATCAACGAAGATAAATTGGACAATAGATTGGTGAACTTACAACTATCTACAAACAAAGCAAATACAAGAAGAAGGGTGTACTGTAAACTAGATATGGAAAGAGCCACTGAGATACGTGATTTGTATAACCACACGAATACTAGTATGGATAAACTAGCATTAGAATATGGTTGTAGTAAAACCACGATATTCAATTGTTTAAAAAATAATACTTGGGCATGAACAATATTAAACTTACGATAGGAGACAATAGATACGATATAAACCCACAACTCACACTTGGTGAGTATATGGATATACAAAAGAATAAAGAGTCGTTAGAAGACCCCTTAAAATTAATGTCACACCTAACTTCAATACCTGAAGAAGACTTAAGGAAGATAGACCAAAATAAAGCAACCATAATCGCAGATAAGATATTATCAAAGAAGATTAAGAAGTATGAAGAACAGGTACAATCCACATTTGAGTTTAAGGGGATAACCTATGGTCTTGAGACTGATTTAACAAAGATTAACTTTGGTGGATGGGTGGACTTGGAGACATTCATATCGTTATCACATCACGAACACTTAGATAAGATAACAGCAATCTTCTATAGACCTGTAATAGGTCAGATAGGTAAGAAATACTTTTTGGAAGAGTATGATAGTGACTCTATGATAAAACGAGCAGAGGTATTCAAAGACCTACCATTTGAGATTGTGTCAGGGGCTCAGCGTTTTTTTTTGGACTTCACAAAACAATATATAACAAGTATAACACATTCTTTGACTATGAAGACAAAGAAGATGAAGAGGAGAATGAAAGCCGTAGATATGATGAGCAAGATACTCCCCAAATACCTTCGTGGGAAACTTGTGCAAGGTTTTATTACCAACAAATAATGATATTAGCAGATGAAGACATTACAAAGATGGATGAGGTATTAAAATACTCCGTTATTAAATGTTTTAATTATTTATCATATATAAAGGATAAGAAAACTCGTGAGATGAATGCAATAAAAAGAGCACGAGAAAAAACAAGAACAGTAAGATGACAGTATATAACGAAATGACATTTAAAAGAGCGGTTGATGAAATATTCAACTTTGCTGATGCTCACAAACAAGTAAATGGATGGGGGTTTGGTAATCTTGTTGATTATGGTAAGATGGATGATGAGACTACCACCTTATATCCGTTTGTATTTGTAACCCCTCAAAACATTAGTTACAATAAGACATATACCACATATGAGTTTACCATTACCTTAGGTGACCAAGTTCAAGCGGATGAAGAGAATAGGGTTAGTGTAATCTCCAACATGCAAATGATTGGTAAGGACTTATTGGCATATATCCAACAAGATAATTTGGAAACGTATTTTGATTTTGATTTCCCTGTTAATGCTGTTCCTTTTGTTGAAAGATTTAACGATGTTATTGGTGGGGTGTCACTACAACTATCTGTTAGAGTGGTAGACTCCATAAACACTTGTGAACCAATTGCAGGATAATGGAAGAGATGTTAGAACTTCTTGTTCAACAACTACGAAAGGAGTTAGCCAAGAGATACCCCTCTCGTGGATATAATGGTGAACCCAAAGGTCAGGGAACATACGTTAAAAACAATACTAGTGATTTATCTAATAGTATTAGTTACAAAATAGAAAACGATATTGATACAGGAGACCCCAAGGGTGTAATCATTATGGATGATTATTACTATTATGTAGACCAAGGTAGAAAACGTGGTTCAGGAACTATAGGTCAAGGTAATATCAAAGGATGGCCACCTGTTAGAGATATACAACAGTGGGTTCAACAACGAGGGGTATCAATACCTGGTCTTGATGTGAATACGGTAACTTACCTCATCGGTAAGAGTATTTGGATGAAAGGTATTAAGGGTATAGATTTTATAAACAACGCAATAGACAATATAATAAACGACTTGGTAGAAGAAGGACAAGAAGAATACGCAGAACTATTTGAGGAGTTCATAGAAGAAATAATTGTTAGAGGTACCAGTTCAAACGATTTAATTAATATACAATAATGGGACAGATTAGTATTGAAAAAAATATAAATAACCTACAACCGACATTATCACCTGACAACTACTTTGTATTGTCTGCTGATACAAATACAGAAGACAAGTTTAGGTATGTCTTTGATATGACCATAAATGGTGAGACAATATATCAAGGTAAGTGTACACCTAACCCCGAAGGTTTGGGTATCGTTACCGTAGGTGATGTAATTGACAACTATTCATTAAATAACCCGATAGCCTTTTCAGGTACTTCACAGATATTCGTTCACGAAACCAACTACTTCTCAAAACCTCCAACAGGTGAGGTGGTATCTTATCAGATGTTCTTTGGTGAAGAACACGCTGATAGTTTAGGAGTAATCACAGGTTATACCGGTGTGGGTAAATCAGTCGGTGACCCCGCATATCCATCAGGAGAGAAACGAGCCTATCTTGGAACTATGGGTAGAAACTTCTATTCTAACTTACAATCATATGACACTAGTAAGTTATTGATGACAGGTTATGATGGTTTATATCCATCACAGACTAGTTTGTTTATGACGAATAGTCCAAGAATTAGAGAGGTGGGTGATAACGACTATTTCACGTTATCTGTATTGAATTATAATTTCCCACAATTGGTTCCAAACACATCTTACGTATATGATGTTCAATATAAGTTCTATAATGAATCTAACGTCCTTATAACAGGTTATACGGTAAACAACATTAGAAGTAATGGTGGAGGCCCAAGAGATACTTGTACTGAGACATATCCTATATCAATTCCTACAGGTGAGACTGCAAATGGATGGAATGTAATACACATAGGTGCCGGTCCTAAGAATATCTATATACCTGATGGTACTGCTTATTACACAGTTCAAGTATTAGGTGATGAGACAATTCCTCCTACACCATCGGTCACCCCATCACAAGGGGTTTCACCATCTGTGACTCCGACACCTACTGTCACCCCTTCTATAACTCCATCAGGTCTACCTGCGGGTTATACTAAGTGGGAGATGGCACCTTGTTGTGGTGGTGGTTCTAATGTTGTATTAGGTATTCAAAGTGGAACAACGGGAACGATAAGAGTTTATAATAACGCTTGTTATTATGCTTTGAATACATCCACTAGTACTCCTGATGCACTTGTTGCAGGTTCTGCTGATTATGCTAGTTGTGTATCTTGTACTGCGGTGTATGAATGTAGAGGTGGTGCAGCGCCTGATGGAGGTGGTGACCCTGACCCGACACCTACGGTCACTGACCCACCCGATGAAGCATTAAGAGGAACACCACCAGTACCGACACCTGGTGTATGTGAAGATTATGAACCTGTATCAGAGTTATTCACATTCAATATAGAATGTCAGTATGATGCATTTAACTCAAGACAATTTATCTTTAAGAATAGATTTGGAACGTGGGACTATTACCGATTCAACTACAAGAAAGTAGAAGAAGTTGCAATAGACAGAGAGAGATATAAGAAGTTCTCAATTGACTATGGTAGTGCTAACCCTGTTAAGACAACATACAGAAGGGGTCTCACAGATTACACAACACAGATGAGAGAAGTCCATACAGTTAATACAGGGTTTATCAACCAACCTGATATGTATTACCTTGAGGAGTTATATACCTCAAACGATGTTTATATCATTTTAGGTAATGGTGAGATATTCCCCGTCAATATCATATCAACTGATTTTGAGAAGAAGACAGCGGGTAGAGGAAAAGAAATTACCAACCTTACATTACAATACGAATACTCAAATAATATTAGATTATTGAATAAGTGATGAAGACATTATTATTAGTAGCAACAGGAGATACAAATAACTTCCATACTGATTTGGATTTATTTGATGATGTACCTATAAATCTTGTAATACAAGAAGGTGACTTATCAGGATTTGAAAGAAGGTCAAACTATACGAAGACATTTAGAGTTCCTGCAACAGCAAAGAACTCAAAGGTATTCACTAACTTCTTTGAGATAAACGGAGTTCAATACAACCCCCTTAACTCACTACCGTGTGTGGTTCAGAATATGGGTAATGATATATTCAAAGGAACACTTCGTTTAAATGGTGTATATCGTAACGAATTGTATGATGAGTATGAAGTATACATCATACAGGAGTTAGTTGATTTTTCCAACCTCTTAGGGGATTTAAAACTATCTGAACTTAATTGGGCTGACCTTAACCACGAGGTAAACTATTCTGCTATTACAACAAGTTGGTATGCTGACTCAGGAACTACTAATGGTTTATTTGGTGGAACTATACTATACCCTATGATAAACTACGGATTGGAGTATACAGGTAGTGCACCTGACTTTGATTTTTGTATTGGTTCTTCCCCTTGTTTTAGTAATTCAAGTAATCCGTTACCTGAAAGGATTTGGAGACCAGCAATTAGGTTATCAGAGATGTTCACAAGAATTATTGAATATACAGGTTATGTTGTGGACTCAGAGTTTATCAACAGTTCATACTTCCGTTCCTTATATATGAATTTAGGTTATGCTGATAATTTGGGTGTTAGTGTACCTGACCAAACAGAAAACCTAAATGTATTCAAGGTATATACCAACACCTCAACAACACAGAGTTACGCAGGTACAATAGAACCTAATGCATCTGTTGTCCCATTCAATAGAACGACTCCTGATGGTTATGATAATCTCAATAACTATCAATTTAGTCAAAGAAGATTTGCAGTTCCAAAGTCAGGGTCGTATTCATTCAATATCAGATTAGCCTATACAAAGGTTGGAACATTCAACGAAGAATTAAGTTTTAGAATATTTGTTAATAAGTCATCCAACCCCAACGACATAGAAAACGGAACAACGATTGCTAATACAGGTTTCTTGGATGCAACTGATAACGACCAACAATTGTTATTACCATTTACAGCAAATCTTAATGCCGGTGATTTCGTTCAGGTATTTGTTCAATTTGAAAGTGGGCCTGGTGTAGGGTATAACCAAACACAAACCTTGATATTAAAAGCATATGATGCAAACTATGCCGCACCTCAGTGGTTGTTATTCAACTCACCACAATTGGTATCAACCGATGTGGATATTACATTAAACTTACCTGATATAAAAGCAATTGATTTCTTAAAGAATATTGTAAATATGTTTAATATGGTTTTCTTGGTTAAAGATGAGAGAACGATAACCGTTGAACCTTTTGCATTGTATTTTGATGATGACAATAGAACAGTAAAAGATTGGACTGGTAAATTAGATATTAGTAATGATTATGTTATTGAACCATTCTCATTTGATTTACCAAAGGAAGTGATATATCAATATCAAAGTGGTATACCCGAAGTTCAAAACCAATATTATGAAAATAACTTTAACAAAAGATTTGGAACAAGGACAGTAATAAAAGACGATAGTAATATATTACAAGGGGAAGAGATATTTGAATCTGTATTCTCTCCGACACCTACGGATACTATTGATGGTAGTGACTATGTTATTCTACCAAGGATGTTTAGGGTTAGTGATAGTAACCAAAAGGTTGCTGCTAGTATAAACCCTCACTTATTCTTTTGGGTAGGTAATAGGTTTATGTATACAGGTGAAGATGGTACTGGTCAAACCTCTTGGTGGTTAAAATCAGGGACAACACAAGTAGAGTGGACAACATACCCCGCAGTCAATCACTTAAGTCAATTACAACCATCTCAATCGTTTAATCAATTCTCTGATTTAAACTTCGGAAAGAGTTGGGACTTTTTTGGTAATAACAATTCTGTTATAGGTCAATTCACAAGTAATAACATATTTGAGGTATTCCAAGAACAGAGTTATAATGAAAAGTATTCAAGTGAAGCGAGGAGGTTTAGTGGTAGGATATACTTACAACCAAATGAAGTCGGTAGTATAGATTTAAGAGATAAGATATATATTAAAGATAGTTTCTTTAGAATAGAGAAAATTAATGAAGCCAGTTTGACTGACGATAAACTAACTGAGGTTAACTTAATAAAAGACTTGGGTGGATTTGAGTATACTGAACCACCATCACCTAACTATACCGTATCACCAAACGAGGGTTTCCCACCTTAATTAATATTTATAGATAATGGCAAAAACAATAGCAATACAATTAGAAATTGATGGAGCACAACAAGCCGTCAAAACGATAGGTGAGTTAGAAACCGCAATTGAACAATTAACGGAAGAGTTAAAAGGTACTGATATAGGTTCTGAGAGGTTTAATCAACTTACCTCAGAACTAAACGAAGCAAGAAGTGCATTAAAAGGATTTGAACAAACCTTTGAAGGTTTAGACCCCCAACAAAAGACACAAGCCTATGTTGCATTCGGTGAGAGTGTTGTATCAGGTATATTATTAGCACAAGAAGCATTAAGGTCGTTTGGTGGTGAGAATGAAGCAGTAAATGCGGCTGTTGAAAAATCTACTCAAGCAATTAACTTAGCATTACAGGCTCGTATTGTAATTGAGGGAGCACTTGAAGCGAGAGTCATCGCAACCACACTTGCACAGAGAGCGTTAAACACCGCAACAGTAGCAGGTAGTAAGGCACTTAAAGTATTATTCACTACACTAGCCGCAAACCCCTTAGGAGCGGTCTTAGCGGCAATCACTCTATTGGTAACAGCATTTATTGCATTGAGTGAGGGTACTGAAGACTCAACAAAAGCATTTGGTGAAAACGAAGATGCACAAAGAGATTTAGAATTACAGAGTAGAGCAACAGCAAGAGCGATAGATGGATTAAGAACAGAAACTGATTTATTGTTAAAAGAATATGAGTCGTTTGACTTATCACAAACAACAGAAGAACTTGCATCAGTTCAAGAGCAATTGAATAACTTAGTTGAATCACAAAGTGCAGTAAGAAACTTTGGTCAATCTATTGGTGAGTTAGGTAATGACATATTGAGTGGTGTTATTGAAATAAAAGATTTAAACCTAACATTAGCAGAACAGAAAGAATTGTTAAATGTTGCAGAAGATGCATTGACAGGTTATATCGGTTCATTTGGTTCACCCCAAGTAGAGAGTAATATCACGAGTATCAAGAACCTTATTGAGATATTACAGAACTCCATAGGCGAGGCTGAAGGGGAGACTGATGCATTAACAAAGAGATTGGAATTCTTACAGAAGAGATTAGAAGATTTAGAGAAAGCCAGAAGTGCAAAAGCATTGGAAGATTTTAGTGATGCATTACAAGATGCATCTGATGCTGTAGGTGTATTGAATAGACAATTATTAGAATTTGGTGATACCCCTGAACCTGAGATTATTGAAGACCTCAAAGAGTTACTTACATTACAACTTAAGTTAAGAGAAGCGACCGAAGAAAATAGAAAAACATTAAGTGATACATTTACAGGTTATCTTACAGATGTTGAAGATGCAAAAAGTGAAACTGATATATTTGGTCAAGAGGTTGATAAGATTAGAGAACAATTAACAGAAGCATTTGTTACCGGTGATATTGAATTATTCGGTAATAAAATTGAGGAGGTTCAAAATGCATTCTTATCAGAAGAAAATGTTAATAAGTTTACGAATGAACAAAGAGCAGCAATAACACAAATATTGAGTGGTTATGAGGTTGCATTTAATTCATTAAAAGAGTTAGGTGTAGATACAGAGGATGAATTTAATAATATCGTTATACCCCTACTTGATGGTTTAACAAATAAACTTCAATTGGAGGGTTCACTAAAGTTTACTGAAGTTGGTGGAACAATATCTGAGTTCCAATTATCTGTTGCAGATATAGAAGAAGGAACGATAGAGTTCTTCAATAAGAGACAGGAGTTGATTGATACAATCAGAGAACAACTATTAGAAGAAGCGGATTTAAATAAATTAAATGCTGAAGACCGAGAGAAAGCAATTGAAAATGCAACCAAACTATCCGAAGAACAGGCTGATGCGATAATTGATGTTATTACAAATACTGCCAAAGCAGAAGATGCAATCAGGGGTGTATTATTTGAGACACAACAATTAACAGAAGGTATACAAGATACATCAAATGATTTTGATGAGTTCTTTGGTTTAGTATTAACTAACTTTGATGAAATAGCAGAAGAGTTTGACGTTACAAAGTTATTAGACCCTGACCCCTCAAAATTAGATGCTAACTTAAGTGAACTTACAAGGTTCTTTAAAGAAATAAGTAACGACCAAATAGATTTGGATGAGTTTACTCAAGAACAGAGATTAGAACTACTTGAGGAGTTCCTTGAGAAGAGAAAAGAACTGATTGAGAAGAATACCAAAGAAGAAGAAGATATACAAAAACAAAGTTTGGAAGAAACCTTAGGTAATCTACAAGAGGTATTGTCATCTATAAGTCAGGTAGGTGCAGCATTGGCAGAACAATCACAATTCCAAATCAGTGTAATACAGAGAGAGACCGAAGCATTATTAGACGAAGTGGTAGGTGATACAAAAGAAGCGGCAGACCTAAGAGAAGAGATACAAGAGGATGCAACCCGTAGAATATTAGAACTTGAAAGACAAGCAGAACTTAGAAGTCTACAATTTGCAAAGATTGAAGCAATATCACAACTCGCTGTTGCTACGGTTAGAGCATTAGCATTACCACCTCCGTTTAACGCAATTGCAACAGCCGCAGTTGGAACGGCAGGTAGTTTACAGATAGGACTTATCCAATCACAAATTGAAGACCTTAAATCAGTTCCCGCGTTTGCTCAAGGTGGTATAGTTAAAGGTGAAGGTACCGGTACTAGTGATAGTATACCTGCGATGTTGAGTAATGGAGAGTTCGTAGTTAACGCAAAATCTACAAGGGAGTTCTTACCCCTTTTACAACAATTAAACGAAAGAGGACTACAAAGATTTGCTCAAGGAGGATTTGTATTGGACTCTGGTAGTAGTAACCCTATATTTATGGGTAATACATCATTTGACGATAGTAGAATTATAGATGCTCTTGAACGTAGAGATACAACCCCTTTACGAGCGTATGTTTTTGAAAAAGAAATTACAGACGCACAAGATATTGAAAGAAGACTACAAGAATTGTCTAAACTGTAATATTTATTAGTAATGAAAATATACGAATTAAAAATAACTGATAATTTACTTGAAGAAACACCTTTAAATGAATTAGAAGATTATTCTTCGGTAACTGAGATAGCGTTGGTTCAGAATCCTGCGATTGAGACCGAATGGGTGTATATGTCAAAACAAGAATTTGAGAGTTATACTGACTATCCACAATATATGAGTGATGCGGCACAAGTCGCACTAAACTACCTTGAAGAAAGTGGTAACCCCAACGATTGTATGACACAAACAGGTAAGGTTCGTGCACAACAACTAGCACAGAAAAAACCTGTATCATTACAGACCTTAAAGAGAATGAAATCTTATATTTCTCGTCATATGGTTGATTTGGATAGTTCAACATCATATGATGATGGATGTGGAAAAACCGCAATGGCTGCGTGGGGATGTAGAAGTAAGAATGAATGTAATGCAGCCCTAAAATGGTTGGATAGAAAAATCACAACTGTTGAAGAAGAATTTATAACCCCCAATCCTTGTCAATCAGGATACGAAGCAATCGGAACTAAAATCAAGAATGGTAGACGAGTACCCAATTGTGTCCCCCTCTCTGCAAAAGCACATACATTTGATGCTGTTGTTGATATTAATGGTGTTCCATTATACAAAACACAATCTGAAGCAGATAGTGAAGCAGCAAGTATGGGATGTAGTGGTTCACATATACACGAGTATGAAGGTCAAGAATTATATATGCCTTGTCAAACACACGAAGAAGCAACACAACTATGGGACGATGGTTCTACAGAAGAGTTGTCTATGGAAGAGAAAGGTGTTGAATTGGATGTGTTATTAGAAAATGGTTGGACTATCACTGACTCAGTAGAAATTGATGAACAATATACAGAGGAATTGATTGAGGAATACAGAAAGAAAGTTAATAACAATTATACGGCTCAAGAGTTTTATAGAATTGTTAGTAGTCCAAATGAACCCTCTATAATGGATAGTTCATACAGAAAGAGAAGATATATCTATACCATCGGACCAGGTCAAGGTAGCCCCCTTATTTCTACATCAAGACAGATATGTAGACAGATGATTGGTCAAAAACAATTGGTATATAGATTTGAAGATATACAGAGTTTAAATTTACAACTTACTGCTGAAGATAAAGACAGAAAGATTGTACCGAGACCCAAAGGAACTTCACCTGATATATTCAGATGGAAGATGGGTGCAAATTGTAGACACGTATGGTCTGAACTTTCATTTTCCCCCGATGAAAGAATACCAAAAACTGCTACAAGAGGTAAGAGAAAAGCAGAAATGGAATTACCTGCACCAGGTGGTTCAGGACAAGTAAATCCAAAGGTTGCATTCTCACACGATGAAGATAGAGAGATGATTGAAGGTGTTATTGATTTGATTTTACAAGTCGGTGATATGGAAGAGAGAAAGAAAGTTGCAGAACATGCAATTAGAAACTTTATGGATGAAGGTGTGTCATTTGATGTTAATGACTTTTTAACAAGAATTAACTTATTAGGTGAAATTGAATTAAGTCATCACGAAGAAGATAAACCTGTTGTATATCAATATGGTTTACCTGTCTATGAGTTAGAAGAAATTGCTGTATGGAAATCAGAGGTGATGGGATGTAAAGGAGTATACGATGAGGTTGAGTATGATGGTAAAAAACATTACAGACCTTGTAAGTATGTCAGTGAAGAGAGTAAGTTCAAAGAACAATTCACCTTCAATATAGATGAAGAGAAGAGAATGATTTACTCACCGGCAATGTTGCCTGATAGACTTATAAAACGTATTGATGAGGTTACAAGACAAGAATATTTTGTATACTTCACAAAAGAGACTATTGAGAAAATAGCACAAAAATTTTTAATGGAAAAAAGAGTTAATAGTACCAACTTAGAACATACCAATCTTAAGTATGACGATATTTATATGGTAGAGAGTTGGATTGTTACTTCTGATTTAGATAAGGCTTATTCATTAGGCTTTACTCGTCAAGAAGTTCCTATCGGAAGTTGGATGGTCGCTTATAAAGTGAAAAACGACAAAGTGTGGAACGAACAAATAAAGACAGGAAAAGTAAAAGGTTTATCCGTTGAGGGTGAATTTGAACTTGTCCAACAATCTTTCAGTAACGACGAGTATTTATATAATGAAATAATAAACATACTTAAAAAAACCGAATAATATGTTAAACGCAAAAGACGCGATTGGTAAAATTAAGGAACTTTTAAATTTGGAATTTTCTGAAACTCAACAGAAGTTTTTCAGTTCACAATTAGAAGACGGTACACAAGTTACAAACAATACAGATAGTGAAACCCTTGAATTAGGTGATACACTATATGTTGTTGCTAATGATGGTAACTTAGTCCCCGCTCCTGGTGATATGGAACACACACTATCCTCTGGTGAAGTTGTCAAGTTAGATATAGAGAGTAAAGTAGTTGCTATGGCATCTATGGATGCAATCTCTAACGAGACACCTGACGAAGCCGAGATAGTTGTTGAAGCAAAAGAAACCGAAGATGAAAAGTTTGACAGCGCTACCTTAGAAGATGGAACGAGAATCACAAACGATTTGAGTGAAGACTTCGCAGAGGGACAGAGACTATATGTAATCACAGAAGATGATTCAAGAGTTGATGCACCGGAAGGGGAGCACGTCACAGAATCAGGAATCCAACTCGTTGTGGATGCTGAGGGCATCATCACTGGTGTCCGCAGACCCGACGAAGAAGGTTCAGGTTCGTTAGAAAGTTCTGAAGAATTTGCTTCGCTAAAAACTGAGATGGCTGAAATTAAGACAGCAATTTCACAGGTATTAAATTTGTTCTCGGAGTTTAGTGCTTCCGCAGAAAAGGAAATGAATGAAGTAAAAACAGAATTAGAAAACTTCAAGAAGTCTCCCGAAGTAGAGAACATCAAAAACAAAACTCTAAACAATAAAAAGTTGGGTCAATCCTTTTCAGAATACAGGGTTGAACAATTAAAAAAGTATTTAAAATAATTTAATTATGAAAAAGAAACTAAACTTTTCGTATGATTTAACAGCACTTGACGCATTCTCATTAGAGAGAGCAGACGAGATGTTGTTGAACTCGGTCTTGGGTAGTGTTACTCCAAGATACGCAAAGATTTACCCAAATATGAAGGGTACATCTATGAAAATCGGTGTTATGGCTAATGACCCCGCATGGCAGAATGGATTGACTTGTGGTCTTTCTGAGTCAGGTACTACTGACATTACACAAGTAGAGATTGTTGGTTGTTACAAATCAGCAAGATTAAACAACTGTGGAAACGAGTTGAGAGACTACTTCTTGTCACAGGCTTTATCTAACTCATTATACCAAGAGAACATTCCTTTTGAGGAGTTGTTCATTCAGGACTTGAGTAACAGAGCATCTGACTTTATGGAAGTTGAATTATGGCAGGGAACATCTTGTGGTATCAACGGTATCGCTGACTTAGTTGTTGCTGGTGGAACTGACGGTGGTGCTTACACTGCTTTAACTGTTGATAACGCTGTTGACGTGTTGAACTCAGTTATTCTTCAATTACCTGCAAAGGTTCAAAGAAGAACTGATTTGACTGTCTTCTTGTCATTCGCTGACTACAGAGCATTCATCGCTAACTTATCAAAGACTTCATCTATGAACCTATTTACTTTAGGTGATGAGTCAGGATTATCAACTGAGACTACTGTCTTCTTACCAGGTTCAAACATCGCTGTTGTTCCTACACAAGGTCTTGACGGATTGAATACGATTGTATGTGGACCTTCACAGGACATTCTTATCGGACTTTCTGCTGACGATGGTATGGCAGTTAGAGTTCAGTATGATTTCTTCAACGATACAGTTGCATCAATCACTAAAGTAGGATTCGGTATTGGAGTCCACGAAGTCAGTAATTTCGTATTCCTTGACTAATCGGTTCTAAACCATAAACTCAACATTAAAAAATAAAAAAATATGAGTTGTTTTATATCAAATGGTCTAGAATTAGGATGTAGAGACGCCTCTATCGGAGGAATAAAAGCAATTTGGGTATTAGGTGCAAGTGGAAATACTATTTCAAGTGTTACTACTGATGCTGACGACCAAATTACAGCAATCTCAGGTTCAGGAATTATGTACAAGTTTGAACTCGTTAAGGGTTCATCAAGTATGAGTGAAACTGTATCTGTTAATGCAACATCTAATTCAATCGTATACCAACCAAGTGTTACGATGAACTTACCTAAGTGGGATAACAATTTAAGAAACGTTTTCTTTGAATTGACTAAACAACCTGAATTCTTCTGTGTTGTTGAAGACAATAACGGACGTTACTGGTTCCCCGCACAGGTTAATGGTTTGTCAGCAAACGACGCTACCCTTCAAACAGGTGCTGCGTTCACTGACGCTAATGGTGCGACAATTACAGCGACTGGTGGTGAACCTGCTGCTGTTAGAGAAATTGAGGTTGCGACCACAATTGACGCTGTCTTCACAGGTATTACCTTTGACGCAGTCTAATAAATAAAATTTAAAATGGGGAGGATTGAGTATTCCTCTTTCCTTCCCATTTTTATAGCCTTTAATACAATTACAATATGATTAGATGGAATGGTAAAAATTGGATTCCTGCAGGGATAAAACCTGTTATAGGTAAAAGACGAGGAGCACCTGTACCTGGTCGTCCTAAAGCCAGATGGGTTGCGGGATGGGTAGGTGGTTTAGGTGAACCTGCTGACCCTACAGCATGTGACTTTACATTCTCACCAATATTCCCACCAAGTCCGACACCCTCTATCACTCCCACTACAACTGTTACTCCTACTGTAAGTGTCACTCCCACACCATCTATCACCCCATCGGTTACTGTGACACCGACACCAAGTCCTTCGGTAATACCATTTGACGCTGATGCTGCGGCTTACTTAGCCGAAGTTGTCGCTTCAGGTGGTACAGTAGATGCTACAATGAGTGCAGCAACCAACACATTGTTTGTTGACTTAAAAGCGAATGGGTTCTATAATAACCTTTATTTTTTCCCAATGATTGGTGGTATTGCTAATTCAAATGGTATTGAAGCCACTTTAAGCACTTATAGAATTGATTGGTACGGTGGTTGGACACACAACGCAAGTGGTTCTACTGCTAACGGCATTAATACATACGGTGAAATTGTTGGTCTTAATAAACAAACAATGCCAGGTGGTTATGGTGATAATACATACGGTATGGAAGTATTTGTTAAAAACAGTAATAGTCAAGGTTATGATATGCAGTCTGACAATAGTGACAAAGATTTGATTATTGCTCAATTTGATGTAGGTACTACTGCATATATTAGAAGAAATAGTGGATTTAAGACAGGTAGTAATACTGACGCATTAGGTTTATATGCTTCTACTCAGACAGGGACAACAAGTGGTACAGGTAAATTGATTAAAAATGGTAGTACCACAATTATTAATACTCCTCAAGCAGGTTTAAATATTGGAGGTAACAGTTGGTTAGGTAAAGGTGGTGGAGCAGGTGGGGTATCCACTGATAGTGGATATAGTTTCTTATATTACAGTAATTATATGACAGATTCACAAGTATCAACATTTGCAGGAATAATAAACGACTTCCAAACAGCATTGGGAAGAAATACATATAGTTAATGTCACAAATAGGAATAACAATAGAGAGTATTAATTTTAACGGTCAGAGTGTAGACATATCTTTTGCACCATTCTCAGGTGGTACAATAAATTTGGGAACACAAACAATACCTTATGATTACTTATCAACGAATTATGAAGGTGTTTATACAATAGACATTCCTTCTGTCCCTAAGACTTGTACCTTAACTGTTGGTACTGCACCGAGTCCTACACCAAGTCCGACAATTAGTGTGACCCCATCTATTACTCCAACTATAACACCGACACCCACACCATCTGCAGCAGCAGGTGACCCTGATGCAACCGCATACTTAGCCGAAGTTGTCACTTCAGGTGGTACAACAAACGCAACTATAGATGCAGCAGTACAAACATTATTTACTGACCTTAAGACAGCAGGTGTATATAGTAAACTTAACAACTTCTATCCTATGGTTGGTGGTGTTGCAGGTTCACACGCAATTAACGCTAATTTAGATACCGCATACGACTTGACATTCGCGGGTGGTTGGACACACAATGCAAGTGGTTCTACAGGTAATGGTAGTAATGCTTATGCTGATACAAGTTATCAACCTTTCAGTGAAACTACGATTTCTGCTACAACATTCGGTTACTACAACCATAAAGCCATTAGTTTAACAGGAGAGAGGTATACTGGTTCACTTAATAATGTATCACCACAGGAATGGTTTGCATTTAGAAACTCCGACTTAACAACAAATAGAATAGGTTTTGGATTAAATACTATAAACGTTGCTATAAACTCAGGACAACAAGGTATGTTAATGTTCACTACAGATAGTAATGGTCAATTTAGAACAAATTATAATGGTACTACGTCTCCTGCTGGTGCGTTAATACAACCACCACTTCCTGATTGGCCTGTCTTTATGGGGGCGTTGAACCTGACTGGTAATCCGTATGGATATAATGATATGGGATTTGCGTTCTTCTTCAATAGTAACTATAGATTAACGTCAACAGAATTGGTTGACTTAGCAACAGCAATAAACGACTTCCAAACTTCATTAGGAAGAAATACATATACATAATAAAATAAAATAATATGGAACACGTAGGAATAATAACACCAACACAGAAAGACGAACTAATAGGTCACGAGTGGGAACCTCGTAGTTACTTCAATCCCGTACAGGATTGTTATAACGAATGGGTAATCTCTCAACAAGAAATACAAGGTAATGTAAACCCCGATTTTTCGTGGGTTAATGAATTACCTTTGGTTGATTGGTGTCCACCAGTTGTACCACCTATCACAGGTGATACGGGTGATTTTTTGGGGTCTTAAATGGATTATAAATTCAAGAATATAACCATAGACCTTGAAGATGATTTGGTGGGTGTAATGACCTACTTTAAGGACAAACAGAGGGTAAAGACCTATTGGTTCTCAATGCCCGAAGCCTTGGATATAGATAAACTGTTGAAAGACACAGAAAAGATTATAAACAAATGATAAAAAAATTAATACAAAGAATTATGGACGAAAAAATTAAAGGATTAGTCAGACACGCGCTGACAGTTGCAGGTACAGTGTTGGTAACCAAAGGTGTTATCGATGAAGCAATGTTAACAGAGGTTGTAGGTGCAGTTATTACACTTACAAGTTTCGTATGGAGTTTCATCTCCAAAAAAGAAGTTGAGAAAAAGTGAAATCATTAATCCACGATATAATCTATTATTGTTGTATAACAATACAATTAATCATTTTATAAATGGCAAGACCCTATAAAAGAATAGGATATACTGATTTAGATGTATCATATTATGATATAAAAGCAGTTCCCCCCTCAATAGAAGGACAAACCTTCTATATTCAACTTGAGGATGGTTTTAATCTTTTACAGGAAGATAGTTTTGCATTATTACTAGAAGAAGCACCCTAATGGCAAACAAAAAAATATCACAATTAACAAATACTCTGAATCTAACAGACTCAGATGAGTTCGCGGTAGTAAATGGTGGGGAAACTAAAGCAGTTACATTCTCCTACATTAAAAGGAATTTCCCCAATTCTTATGGTAGTGCCGATAGTGGTTCTATCTATATTGTTCCTGTTGAAATACTTGGTGCACCTGTGGGTTCAACTAATTTAGGTGATACCGCTTATTCAAATACCGGTATGATAAACCTAAGGTGGCAATCTGGTGCTGGTAATGGTGTTCATGCCCTAACTTTACCTGATGCTACGGCATTGAATAACACCTATAGGGTAATCAGATTTGTTTGTGATGGTACAGTAACTGCTAATAAAGAATTCTATCTAATACCTGCAGGAGGACAAACCCTTGATGGTTCTGCTTCAGCATTTCAAATAGATAGAGAATATGAAGGTATCGCTGTATGGAGTGATGGTGTTGAGTGGTATAGAATACAATCAAAAGCGTAATGGGTAGACCATATAATAGAGTTGAATTTGAGAGCACTAATGGTTTTGAATATCCTTATTGGGATATAAAGGTCGCTGGTGACCCTCCACCTTCACCAAGTCCTACACCCTCTATCACTCCCACTACAACTGTTACTCCTACTCCGAGTCCATCAGCACCACCAAGTGCAACTCCGACTCCCACACCATCTAATACCCCACCATATGATTATGATAGAAACTATGAGTTTACCATAGACACTCGTAATACAAATAATAATTCAAGTGGTACAAATGGTTTCAATTTTAGTTTGACAAACTCTTCATTTGTACCTGTTGGACTACAGAATCAAGTTAGAATATATTGGGGTGATGGTAGTTCTGATTTGGTTTCAACAACAAGAAGTCACGTTTATTCTACACCAGGTATTTACACAATTAGAGTTGAAGTTACCGCAAGTTATGTATTAAGTGATTTATGTGGTTTTGAGTTTGAATTGTCTGCTTCACCTTATTTTGAAGGTGATGCAGTTAAAGTGACAAGTGTTTCAATTATATCTCCTGAATATGCTCTTAGTAGAGGTTTAAATGATTTTAGAGGTTGTCGTAACCTTGTAGACTTCACTGGTCAAGCAACACAATTATCTATATCAGGTAGTTCTGGCGCTTTATTTGAAAATTGTAATTCATTAACAGGTGGACTCGCAAATTGGAATGTCAGTGGAGTTACAACTATGGTTAGGATGTTTCAGAACTGTACATCATATAATGAAGATATATCAGGATGGGATACTGGTAATGTAAGTGACTTCGGTGCTATGTTCTATTCTGCCACCACATTCAATAGAAATCTTGGTAGTTGGGATATTAGTTCAGTATCTACATCTTGTAGTAATAGACAAGGTATGACTAATATGTTTGGTTTATCTAACTTACAGAAAAACAACTACGACCAAATTCTTATTGGTTGGGAAGCACAAACACCACCTATTTGTATAAATCTATTTGGTGTACCTTGTGGTTATACAACAACAGGTCAAGCAGCGAGGAATTCATTAGCATCAACTTATCAGTGGTTAATAACCGATGGTGGTTTAGTTCCATAACCTACTATATTTATAGATAATGATTAGAACATCAGCCAATACAGAAAACACGTTATGGGTAAATGCCTCAAGGAATAAGACCTTAAGTAATCCTACCTATATGATGAGTATTACACATCAGGTAAATCAAAACTTTGTTAAAAGATTTATACCTCAAAATGTAACGCCTCAATCAGGGACTACTATAGAAAATCCAAGAGTTGATTTATTTAATGTTACCTTTAGTGGTTCAGGTGAAAACCTTACTGGTGGTACAAGAGCGTGGTATTATCAAGTATCTCCAACAATACAATATGCTAATTTAACTCAATCAGCAAATAAAGGTAATAGATATATCTTTATGAGTTGGGAAGTTGACTCTCAACCGGATATTGATGGTGAATGGGGTGTTTATATTGATAGTCCAAATGTTGGTGAAGTTGTTACTGGTGGCACTTGGACTATTGATGGTACTTCTGTACCTCTTGAAAGAATATTAGATTTTGGTAAAGGTAATATAGGTATATCAATATGGATGGAAGACCCTTATTTGGATGGAAAAGTTCACGAATATTCATTTACAACAAATAGTGGTAGAACATTTAGTGATACTCTTTATCTCGCTACTATGAATGAGGTAAATACTATTCGTCCTTGGCAGTATTATAGTAGTACCTGTAATGTTAGTGTAGTCCCTCTCGAAGGTTGTACAGGTTATCCGACAACATATCTCGGTAAGACAACTGTTGATATTGAGGACTATGGGTGGTATTATTATAAAATCTATGAACAAACATCACCAATAAATCTAAATCCTTCATTAACAACTGACGTTGTTGACGAGGGTATATTATATGTAATACCACCTGAGAATACAGAAACTTCATATACAGGGTATTCTAATAATAACATAACTATTTATGAATAATGGATAATAGATTTCAAGCATTTGGAAAAAGAATTGATAGTATTTCACGATTTGATGAAAAAGTCGTTAGAAATCAAGATTGGGTAAATTGGGGTTCAGACAACGCTTTCCCTGAATTCTTATACAGTATGTTGGATTATAACCCAACACATAATGTATGCGTAACTGCTAAAGCAGATAATGTAGTAGGTCAAGGTATGGTTGACGGAGATACTATGGTTAATGGTGTTCAAACCTTAGATGAGTTCTTTAGAGAGTTGACGTGGGAATATATCACCACAGGAAATGCATTTATAGAAACAGTATGGAGTAATGACAGAGGGGGGGAAGGTTTAGCCGGTATATACGTATTACCATCATCATCAGTTAGAGTTCAAAAGAAAGAATCTATTGATGACGAACAAGAGATTTACTATTACTGTGAGTCGTGGTTGGATTATAAGAAAAACAATATTATTGAGTTTAACAAGTTAGACCCAACAGTTGACACATATAGACAAATATACCATATAAAGAGATATTCACCAGGTTATGATTACTATGGTTCACCAGGTTATATGTCTGTTGTTAACGACATTAGATTGGCTCATCAAATATCTCTATTCCATTTATCAAACATCTTACAAGGTGGATTACCAGGTTTATGGGTAAACTTCCCAAATCAAATTCCTGAGTCATCAGAAGAACAGAGACGTATGTTACAAATGATTGAAGACCGATTTGCTGGTGCTGAAGGTGCAGGTAGAACGATGGTATCATTTAGTGATGGTGGTGAATTAGCCCCACAGATTACACAAATACCTACCAATACTCACGATGGTTATTACACTGAAGTCTTTGACTTGACAACAAGACAAATTTTGTCAGGTCACAAGGTAAGTAGTGGTCTTTTGATTGGACTCAATAATGGTGGTGGTTTAGGTTCAAATGCTGATGAGATAAAGAACTCATTTCAGTTATTCTTGAATACAACCATCAAACCGATACAAGACGAATTGATTGGTCAATTAAACCCTGTCATTAAGTTGTTATATCCAAACCAACAAATAAACACAGATATTATTCAAAATCAAATATTATGAGTATTACAGCATATTTCGTAAGTGAACAAAAACTAAAAGATTACACACCTATTAGTCCTAACTTAGATAGTAGTAAGTTAATTTCTGCTATTAGATTGGGTCAAGATATAGTTGCTCAAGAATCGTTGGGTCAATCGTTATACGAGAAGATGCAACAACTCATTACTACTGGTGATATATCTTTGTCAGGTAATACAAACTACAAAGAGTTATTGGATGATTATATTGTCCCTTGTTGTATTTGGAACTCATACTATGTATCACTTGATTTCGGACTCGTAGAATACGCTAACGCAGGTCTTGTGAGTAATTCCACTGAACAAGGTAGTTCAATTGATTTGGCTACCTTTAAAACGATTAAGGGAGGTGCTAAGACAAAGGCTGACTTCTACACAGAGAAACTCAATAGATGGTTAAGAAACCAGTCGCAATTATATCCTGAGTATAATGACGAAACTAGTGGAGAAATAATACCCAATCCAAACACAGGGTTCAGACCGGGTATCGTATTTAATGAAGGGCCTATCTGTAGAGACGAGATGTTGTTCTACGGAATGCCGAGATATTAAAAGGGTAGTTCAGAGGGTTCAGCGTTCCTAAGAACCTCTTTACCGTAGTATGTTTCAGTAAACAAAACATCAAACAAGTCTTCTTGACGATAACCTTTGTCCTTTGCCTCATCACTATTCAACCAATTGGTGATTAGTTCTGAGTTGTCAATCTGTTTTACAGTCATCTTATAGTCATAGAAAAGACGAGGGAGTGTAGAAGATTTGTAGTTGTCCATAATAAAGACAGTGTTGGGGTAGTATTCTTTGTGTGTTTTCATATTACAAATATAAGTCAAATAATGTTCTTATCCAAACGATTTATCAATTCTGCTTGAATTTTTGCAATCCAACCATTCTCATAACCTTTCTTTTCCCACCTGTCAAATCTTTCTTCTTCTCTTTTATACATAAGTTGAGTTCTCTCTTCTTCGTCTTCAACAAATGTAAAGACACCTGTTCTAACTTCCTCAACTTCTTTGATTAGACCAGCATCTAATATTTTTGAGAATGCTGCCCCACTTGATGAGGTTTTGATATTATGAGTCTTAAAGAAATACTCAATTACATCGTTATATATGACCGTTTCACGACTTTTGATATATTCATATACCTTCTTACCTAAAGTGTCCATATTGGGGTTCTCAAGGTTTTCTATGTATGTTTTTTGCTGATTCCTTGTCATTACTTCTTACCTTTATATTCGTTAATGATGTATTCATCTACTTTCTCAAGTCGTTCTCCCATTTCTTTGGAGTAACCATTCTCAATATAGTCAACCAATACTGTGGTGACTGATACCATATCTTTTAGTGTGGGACATATACCACACATTGCAAAATAGTCTGATACTACTTTGATTTGTGATTGTCTTGCAATCTGTGAACCTGTGCTGTTTTTCATCTTGTTATTATTTTGAGGATTATGTTATATACTATATATATCCACAAAAGTAACAAAAGTCCACTAAAATAACAACTTTTTTTATTTATTTCTGTTTTCCCACTTTGAGATACATACAGCGATAGCCTGTCTTTGTGGAAACTCTTTGGAAGACTCTTTGATACAAGCACTAACATATGTGTCTTTGTCTTTGTATCTATTTGGATTTGGAAGGGGCATAATTGAATTGTTTTATATTTTTGATGGTGTCATACCACGTTATTGGTTATCTTTCTTATATGGACTCTTAAATGGGTATGGGTCAACATCTGTATGTTTAACATCTGATTGTTCCAATACGACCCCATACTTTTCTTTTACTCTATCACAGAATTGTTGGTGTATATCTCCACTAGTATTATATCCAACACTATTGAGATAATTCATCATATCTTCATAGTCAGAGTAGTTCATAAACCTTGTTCCAAAGGTTCGTGCGGTACTGATAACCCATCTATCTTTTAGGTTACCATCTCTGTCATAACTCTTTGGTGTTACGTCTTTAATGATTGCCGCTTCTCTTTGTTCTTGTCTACACACTCTACAATACTTGTCTACAGCAAATTTGTAGTTGGAGTTAGCAGCCATTTTATGTTCGGGGAAAAACATTTCACACTTAATGCAATCATAATACCATAATCCATCTTTACCTATGAATCTTGTTCTATCTTTAAAAGGTCTTGACATACTAATAAATATACGAATATAAAAAAAAGTTCCAAATTATTTGACCATTTTCCAAAAATTGACTATTTATTGATAACTCCAACAAATAAATGGGAGTATCTTTAAATCTCGTTATGGTCGTTCTTGGGACTTATGACCAACTGAGAGCCTCAAAACTACTAATGTAGTTAAGAATGGTAGAGTCCTTGATGCAGCACTAGCATCTAGCAGGGACTTAATTATTCTACCTAAAACTACATTATCTTATTAATCTAGTTTGGTAAATTAAAAGTAATTCAATAATTGACAACAAATCCAAAGTATAATATATTTATATGTGAAGAACGACTGTGATACTATCTAGTAACCTGTTAATTATTTTTTTATTATAGTTATGTTGTTTTTCAGTAGTATTCCATTTTGAGTTATTCATAGTATCACACAACCCCCCTTCAGAACGCTGTTGGGGGGTTTTATTTTATCAACACAATATATTTATCGTTATGAAGGAATTTATTACAGATAAAGTATTATTACTTAATACAGGTGCAATTACAGTAACGATGTTTACTGAGTTACAAGAGGTGTTGAAAATCATATTATTGATTGTTTCTATTACCTATACTATTATTAAAATGGTCAAGGGTAAGAAGGGGAATACTGAACTAGAAAAACAAATAGAGGAATATTTTAATAATAAAAAAGACAAAGATTGTGAACAAAGTTAATTTAGAGGATATTTATTGATATGGCGTATATAAACATACCTGACAATTATTTCAATATACCGGTTATTGAAAGAATACAACTAGCAAAGAAAGCGGTATATAATAAAGGATTTGATATTCAATCAATCATTAAAGAAACATCTGTTGAACTCATAGTTGCAATTCTAAACAAAAGGTTGGATGAACATATCAAAGAAGAAGAATACGAACAAGCAGATTTTTTAAATAAGGTAATTAATATTATTGAACAAAACTTTAACGAATATGAAAAGGGGGTGTAACTGTAAGAGAACTGATGATAGGTCAAGACCTTCATATCTACACGATAGAACGACTATGGTGAAGTCAAAGGTGTGGTATGATAAGAACCTAAAAGATATGTCATATACAGACCTTACATTTGATGATAAACAGAATATGAAGATTGTCTATTCAGAGATATTCCCAACGAATAAGGTAAAGGATAGTGAGATTATATACTCTCAATTAAACAAGTATTTAAAAGATTATAAGATATGAGTAATGCAATAGGTAGACCAAGACACACAATAGAGTATCTTGTTGAAAGGGGGAAGTGGAGTGTTGACTGGCAAAAAGAGATAATGGAGATAGGAAAACAGGGAGGAAATAAGACTCAGATGATGGAACACTTCAATTTGGGTAGAGAGACATTCTATAAATTGTATAATAATGACCCTCAGTTTACGAACACAGTAGATAAGGCAATGATATTGTCACAAAACCACTGGTTAAGTCACGTAGAAAATGCATTTGAAAAAGGGGAAAGTAAGAATATAAATGCGGGGTTATGGCAATTTATGATGAAGAATATGTTTCCAAGTGATTTCCAAGATTCAAAGACAATAGATGTAACCAGTCAAGGACAGAAATTAGATGGTGATAAGAATATTGTTGTAAGAGTAATTCCCCCAAGAGATTTGGAAGATTGATTTGTTTGCCATATATTTGTGGTATGAAAACAATTCAAATTGACTATCCCACAAACGCATACTTTATGACGAAGAAAGAGTTTGCAAATAATGATGAAAGAACCGATTGGTTAATCTCAACTATGAAGAGAAAAAAAACATATAGTCCGTGGCATCATTACGACGACTATGTTGTTGAAAAAGTTATTCCAAATGGAGAATTGGAATTTTGGATTATTGGTTCATAATCATTATCTTTACACTATGAATAACAACACTATGTATGACCTTGAAATTACTTTTTGGAATGAAGGTGATGACACCACAAAAGTTATTGAATTAACAACCTCTTACCCTGAATATAAAGATGTTGAAGATACACTTGAACTTAATGGATTAGATGATTTCAAATCTAATGGAGGAAATTATGATTTTTTTGATGTAAAAGTTTTGGAAGAATGACAATATGTTCTTCAACAAGGGTTGTAATCATACTAAAAGACAGAGTATATAAGATACCCATAGATTATAGGGGTTATTTGCAAGGTAAGAATGAATCCAAAGTATGGAGACAATACAAAGACACAAACAAACTAGTTCCCCTTATATGGGAGAGATTTGGTATTGTATGTCAAGAAAGAGCAGAAAGGATTTGTCATAGACCCCCAATAGAAGAAGTAAAAAAACTAATACCACAATTTAATATAGACAATTGTGATTTACATAACATAGAAAATTGGGGACAATATCAAGGTAGAACAGTATTGTTAGATTATGGTATTGATGAGAGGATTAGTAAGATGTATTAAATTATTTGTTAACTATTGAGGACATTTCATAACTTTCCTATATTTATAGTATATGGAGTTTCAAACTACGATACTATACTTAGACATTCAGGACAAGATACAAGAAGATAAGAGATACATCTTCTTAAGGGGGTCATCACGTTCAGGAAAAAGTTATACTGCATTACAACACCTCATCATAACTGCACTTGCAAATCCCGACACAACAATCACTGTTGCTCGTGAAACACAGGTATCAATTAAGAATACTATCCTCGTTGACTTTAAGGACATTCTACAGAGTTTAGACCTATGGGAGGATAGTAAGTTCAACAAGGTAGAAATGATATATCGTATGGACAACGGTTCAACGATTAGGTTTATCGGATTAGATGACACAACAGGTAAACTTCGTGGGATGAAGTCTGACGTTGTGTTCATAGACGAAGTTAATACCATAGAAAAATCTGCATTTATACAATTGGATATACGTACAGAACAATATATCTTAGCAGCATACAACCCCGAAGTACCACAGAATTGGTGGGGGTTTGAATTTGAAACCAAAGATAATGGTTGTATGTTACATTCAACTTGGAGACAAAATGCATTCTTAGATGACAAGATAATCCAATCCATTCAAGACCTTAAGAAGATAGACCCTGAGATGTATGAGATATACTCTGAGGGTAGGATTGTTGAACCAAGAGAGAAAGTCTTTATACAACCTGAGACTTACTCAGAAGACCCCAATTACAAACACAGATATATCGGAATTGACTTTGGGTATTCAAATGATGCTTGTGCTGTTGTTGAAGTATTAAATTTAGACAAGACCATATGGGTTAAGGAATTGTTCTATAAGACAGAGACAACCAACGATGACTTACTATATGAACTCAGAGAGATGGGTATAGATAGGAGTGTTGATATTGTTGCAGACTCAAGTGAACCTAAGAGTATAGAAGAATTAAGAAGGGGTGGTCTTAATGTAAGAGGTGTTAAGAAAGGTAAAGGTAGTGTCTTATGGGGTATCTCAAAGATGAAACAATATAAGACGTATGTTCACGAAGATTCATTAAATCTAATAAACGAGTTCTCAAACTATAAGTTCAAGAAAGATAGAAGTGGTAGACAAACCAGTTCAGTTACTGGTGATGACCACGCATTGGATGCGTTAAGATATATCGTAACAGAGTTTGTATCAGAGAACAACAGAAAAGGAAAATATTATTTGGTATGATATTACACGGAGATAACTATATAGACCCAAAGAAATACCCTGAATGGTATTCAGCACAATACACAGAACAAGACCGGAAGGTAATAAAAGAAATATGTGAAAAGACAAATGATATTACACGGAGATTGTTTTGAACTAATTAAAGAACAACCTGACAATTCAGTTGATTTGGTTATTACATCACCCCCTTATGCTGATATAATAAATTATGGAAAGAACATATCAATAAAAAAACCACAAGAATATTGTGATTGGTTATTACCCCTTTTTAACGAGATACAGAGAGTTTTAAAACCAAGTGGTAGTTTCATACTTAACATCAACGATAATTGCAAGAATGGACTTAGAAACCCTTTTATATACGAATTGATATATAGAAGTCAGAAGGAGACCAAGTTAAAGTTCTACGACACTTATATCTGGCACAAAAGAAATGGTATACCAAATGGGGGTAAGAAAAGATTTAGAAATAC
>Ga0206131_10001730_pt1 | contig 27460 bp, 40 predicted proteins | sample Helgoland_Spring_FD_148636 | JGI IMG/M metagenome (GOLD analysis project Ga0206131, IMG submission 148636) | Pelagic subsurface seawater microbial communities from Kabeltonne, Helgoland, North Sea - Helgoland_Spring_Bloom_20160517_1 | ecosystem: Environmental > Aquatic > Marine > Epipelagic ...
CTGTAATGCGTAACCATGGATTAAGTTACAGTGGCTATCTGCCTTCCACTGTCTAAACGCACAACTGTGTCCAGTTGAGTGCGAATATGTTTTTCCTGAATAGAATCTTTTATTTGTCATGTGATAATATCCGATGTTTGTTGTTGATAACCTTTACTAATTTCTTCGTTTGTTTTTGCAACAGTCATAATATGTGACATATTAATTTTAACTGCGGAATCAGGTGATACTGTCATCATGTATGGCATAAGACCAAACCCTGTTTCACTTCTTCCCACAATCAGTGGTTTTGCTAATTCAATTTCTTTATCAGACTCTGTCTTCAGAGTACCAACAAGTTCTTCACCTGTTGTTAATCTGCAACTTACTACTTCGCCTGGCTTAATTACTTCTAATAACATATGGTACCTTCCCTAAATAAAAACTTATTATATGCGATTAGTTATACTAAGTCAACCTTTTTCTGTAATAATCCAGGCAATGTCTGTTCCATCGTGATATGTGAGGTTATGCTGTTCGCAGAATGCCCCAACTCCTTGCCGTACATCTGGTATAGCAATGTCGTCTATAACAATAACACCGTTGGAGACTGGATATACCCATTCTAAATCATTAATGATACCACTAAGAGTGTGGTCTCCGTCTATGTATGCAAAATCAATAGTAGGAAGTTCTAAGTCTGGGATAGGAGAGTATGCTTTAATAAGTTCAACGTGTGGATAGTCTTTAAACATACGTTTGACTTTATCGTAATCATAATGGACATTATAATCCACTGTACCAAAATCAAATTGCATAGTATGATCTGTCTCTGTGTGAAATTCTATAGCATGTCCTACTATAGTATCCGACACTTGACCTTCAAATGGATCAACTGCAATTATACGTTTAGGGGACGAGTTTTCAACTAAGTGCATAAGGCTCTTACCGCAGAAAACTCCAATCTCTACACATACACTATCTTGTGTTATGTATTGATCCATAAGTTTTCTAACGGTTAGTGCTTTGTCTTGATGAAAATAACCTACTGTCGAGAACCATTTTTGTTTCATGACAATATTTATTGTATTGCGTATTAGTTATTATACCAATCCGGCTTCTTGTTCAGTAAGTGCAATTAGACCTTCTCTTATTAACTTTTTTCTATTAGCCATATGCTTGTCTTGTATTTCATCCTTACTGCCGCCGAAGTATGCAACTGCATGTCCTTCTTCGACTAGTATGTCTGTAACCATTCGACCGTCATCGGTAACAAAGTCGCCTAATATACGTCCAAACTTGCCACGCATATCTTCGCCTTTTTTGTTAATTTGTGTTTTGAGAATTGGACCTGATTTTCCGCCTATCAATTCTTTCAACCTAGCCTTACTAGCCAAACCAAATTTCTTTTCTACTTTGTCTCTGGTTCTACTTTCTGGTGTGTCGATACCCATGATACGAACTCTCTCATCTCTGAGAATAATATCAAACCCTAAATCTATGTCAACATCTACTGTGTCACCATCAATAACTCTAGTGACTTTACATCTGTACTCGTACATAATTACTCCTTGTGTCTACAAAGAGTATTTATCTATAAAGTACTACTTTAATCAGTTCTAAAATTGAACGTGTGGTTAGATAAAACTGCTTTAACAGGATACACTGCCGCCCAATTAGGTTGTGCAATATTATGATTATAATAATGTGTTGCACCGCTTGTTGGATCTATGGTCATGCCCTTCATTGCTAACAAGGATACTTGCACACTTTGTTTCCATGCTACCATATTGTGTTTTATGACCTTGCCATTTTTATACACTATTTGTATGTCATCTGCTTTGCCATCACAATACCAACTAAACTGGCAACGATCCCTAATAGGAACTATGTTACCTTTCCAGTTTACTCTAGTTTGTGCATCAAAAATAACATCGCAAACATTGTTGGGATATTTTTTGTGTGCTACTCTGTTTAGAGTTACATGTGCTACAGCACTTTTGCCGGCGAGTGTTTCACCCTTTGCTTCATGGTAAACATTCATTGCTAAACACAATGCTTGTTCTTCGTCAATTGATACACCGTTAATATTATATGGTGCATAACTCACCATCATACTCAAAAGTACGGCTTTCACTGTTAACATATCCATATCTCTCCTGTCTATCTTAATTAACTATTATACTAAAAATAGTGTTCTGTGTCAAGAGTTTTTGGTGTTCTATTTGTTCGTGATGTCTACAAAAGGAATTCTGCTTACTGCGGCCCATTGTTCGTCTGGAGTATACTTGGAGGCTTGTTCCATAGTATCCATGGGTTCCTTTACTTTGCGTATTACTGGGGCACCAGATTGGCTCATCTCTTTATTAAAGTCTAGCCATCGATGGTCTTCAGGTGCAAGTTTCCTATCACTGACGATAGCATCAACTGGGCACTCTGGCTCACATATGGCACAATCGATACAGATGTCTGGATCAATTACCACAGTGTTTTCTAATTCAAAGAAGCAATCTACAGGGCAAACCTTAACACATGTAGTATGCTTACAATCTACACATTCCCCTTTTACAACGTATGTCATTTATTATTCTCCAATGCTGTATTTAATCAAAATCAGCCTTTTTGGTACCATTTTTTAGTTTCTGATTAAATACAAGTAGCTGATTGGTCATAGAACCAGTTGACACATAAAATCTTCACCGCTCATCAAGATGTGATATATAGTAAAGGGACTCAGCGTTCCCCAATCAGTCAACACAGACTCCGGAGTCATTATGTGTTTTTATAGTTTGATTGTGCTTGTAAGTACAATTGTTCACTGGCTAAATTCTTAGCCTTCGCTTCACATTGGATGTCAAAATCTTGCCAAAAGCTCAGTGCCCAGTCGTTAGCCTTAACGTTAGGGTAATAGTCAGAATGTGCTCTTAGTTTCTGTTTCTTATGACCTTGTTCAAGTAATCCCACGATATCATGCATATCAGTGTGGGTATCGTCAGTATTAGGTAGATGCTCGTCACGACTGTAACTATAATGCATAGCAGGGCGAACTCCACGCCAACTGTCGATAACTGCTTTAACGCGGTCATCTTCTGGTTGTATGTATTCTTCATCTCTAATCCAATGGTGGTGTATGTCTAACACAAGTGCAAGGTGGTCCTTCAACTTTAGGCTCTCATCTAGACCCCAGCACATCTCATCATTCTCAATGGTAATAGTATTTAGTGCTTCGGGTGATAGTCTAGGTAATACTTTGATAATACCTTCTGCACCTTGTCTACCACTGATGTGTACGTTAATCTTAAAGTCCTGGAACTCTTCACCGTAACCCATCCAACGTGCCATGTTTACATGATACTCAAACTCTTCAATACTACGTTCAACAACATCTGGACGATCACTAGCAAGAACACAAAACTGCCCGGGATGAAAAGAAATACGAACATCACGATCCTTTGCCAACTGTCCAACTTTGCCAAATCCTTCTTCAAGCATTTTAATGTTCGTTGGATCTTGCCACATATACTTCCAATCATCTTGTGTTGCTCCTGGTAACTGATTACTGCCTAAGCGGACCATCCTTCGGTTCTCCGGCAGTGTGCTTACATAATCAATAAGATTGTATGCACTTTGCATATTGTGTTCAACAATGTCGAGCATACGTTCTTCAGCAACAGCTTTAGTCTGTCTATTAAGCCAAGTAATAGTAGTCTGTCGTTCTGTGAAGTTTTGTTGTATTTCTTTAAGTACTTTAGGTTTCTGTGTCTGGTCTGGGTCCATGTATTTACAGCAGAAGCCTATGCGTTGTAAAGAGTTGTCAAACATATAATATACCTTTGTGAAATTATACAAGTATTATACACGATTTGTATCATATGTCAATAAATATATGCATGGAATTTGACTATATTATTGCCTCAGGCGACAGTTTTACAGAAGGTTGCAAAAATGTACTAGAAATAGGAATACAAGATACGTGGCCCGGTCAACTAGGTAGAGGACTTGGTGTACCGTGGGTGAATTTAGCAGAAGGCGGATCGAGTAATTTAGATATTGCACTACAACCTATACAACACTTTTCGGAGACAACCCCACCAAAGAAGCCATTATTTATATTCGGATTCACGGTAGATCATCGACCTACCTTTTACGATCATAAAACAGGTGGAATAAAAAGTTTCTACACGACATTACCTGAAGAGATTGACCATCATGAAGAATTAGTTCATATGGAAAGGATATTACTGCGAAACCAAACAAAATTAGGCATGGTACCTGTGGACCGATACAACGACACATATCAACTACAAACAATACGGGCTATCAACATTGCTAACAATTATAAAAGGTTGTATGCTGATGCAACAGTTATGTGGGGGTTTATACATTCGTACCTACCAACAGAGAATATAAACGTTAAAGATTTGCATATAACCCACCCAGAAGAATATCCTCATATGGATACTTGCTTTAATACACATCTAGATGGTTGTGTTCCTTTGCAATCAATTACTCATGACAAAAAGTATTGGATTAGCAGTGCAGATTGCCATCCTAACTTGACAGGCATAGTAAAGTATAAGAACTTCTTTAAATCGATTCTTGATAAATAATGGTGTAGAAATACAATAATCGATTATTAAAAAGAAATTTTGGAGTAACAGACCATGGCAGATACTAATAACTTCGCACTTAAAGGATTAGCTAGTTTAGTTCAATTCGGTAAACGCGGATTAAAGATTCTAACAAACACCACAGACGACTATTTCAGTTTTACTGACAACGATGGTACTACTCTAGTTGAAGTAAGAGGTGCCAATGCAACAGTGGCATCAGCATTTTTAACCAAAGGACAATTTGAGGCGGCAACTAGTGCCGTGGCACAGTATGTAAGTACTGAGGTTCAATACAACACCGGAACATCAACACTTTTTGAGATACCTGCTAACGCAATGGTATACGGAGTGACTGTTGATGTGCCTAGTCCATGGGTAAGTGCTAGTTCTACCACTTCAATTATAGTGGGAGACTCAGGTGATACTGATAGATTATTCACAGCCGATGATGCTGATATGACAGAAACATTCCAGTTTCAAAGTAATTATCAAGAAATTTATTCATCTGCAACGGATATCACATGTACAGTTACAGACGGTGGAGCATCAAGTGGTGCCGCTACTGTAACAGTATTAGTTGTAACAGATGACTTAACTATTAAGGATTACGGTTCAGTCGCTGATCTCAACGCATAAGTCTGTGTAAGTTAGATTATACAACATAAAAATGCTTGGCTAGTCCAAGCATTTTTTTTGACTCAAAATTGCACAACATGATAAATACACATATAATGTTTAAGAAGTATTTTTGCAAGGGAACAACAATGAATAGAGAATCAGTATTTGAACAACTAAAAATAGATGAAGGAGTTGTTTATGAAATTTATAAAGACCATTTGGGCTACCCAACTTTCGGAGTTGGCCACCTGGTCCTCGAAAGCGATCCAGAGCATGGAGCAGAAGTCGGAACACCTGTCTCAGAAGAGCGAGTTAGAGACTGCTTTGAACGTGACCTTGACACCTCAATTAGTGAGTGTGTTGCTTTATACGGAGAACAGTTCAATGAATGGCCAGGAGAAGTACAAGAGATCCTAGTGAACATGATGTTCAATATGGGTCGTACACGTTTAGGTAAGTTTAAGAACTTTCGCAAGGCTCTAGAAGCCAAAGATTGGAAACAAGCAGGAATTGAAGGCAGAGATAGCCGCTGGCACAAACAAGTAACTAACCGTGCTGAAAGATTAATGGTAAGACTAGAGGAAGCATAATGAAACTTAGTAATTTTTTAAATGAGGCTGAACAAGTAAAGGCTAAAGATAAGAAGCCTAAAAAGATCAAACCTAATAAAGGTCATGAAAGTCCTCATCCAATGAGAGGCAAACTTGTCGGCGAAGGTAATAGACCTCAAAAGCCTAAACCCTACCAACCTAATAAAAATCAACCAAACCCAGTAGCAAAGAATTCCAGAAACAAAAGTGGTGCTGGTGCTCACAAGTCTCCAAAAGATTATAACAGAAAAGGCAAACATATAGACATTCAAAGACAACTCGATGAAGGTCCATTTATTGCTGATAGAAGTGTTATACTAGATTCTATATTAGACAAAATACGAGATATAGCGTACGAAGATATACAGATTATCAGAAAACTTGCAAAAATGGTTGGCAAGGATATCAGGGTCAAAGAATATAGGCATAAGAAACCTGGTTCAGTGTTAGCATTAGAACATACAGAATTATATGATGAGTCTGCAACGGACTTATTATGTGTTAGAGAAATGAAATGCTGGGACGGATATGAGAAGAAAGGCACGAAGCCTGGTACAGGTAAGAACAAAGGCAAGCAAGTTAATAACTGTGTAAAGAAATAGGAAGTATAATGAAAAACTTTGTTAAATCATTATGTGTTTGTTTAATAGGTTCGTTACTACTAATAAGTTGCGATCCTGGACCAAGTAAAGGTAAAGACGGATACAATTTTGAAAGTAAAGAATATGAAAAAACTTCATTACAAGTAGAGATTGTTATAATTCCTGATCAAAATGAATTCAACAGACTGGCGCAAGAATGGGCACCAGGTGTCGAAGGGTTACAAGCATTTGGAAGGCTACAACCAGCAATAGACAAATGTATCATTTATATAAAAGAACCAACATGGCAATATCACCCAGAGTTTATTGGCCACGAAATGGCACACTGTATTTGGGGCAGATGGCATCAAAAAATTAATGCTGAACAAGTCGCTCAAGGATATCGCCCGGGGCCAATTTAATGAATTGGTTATTCATATTAACACTAAAAAGCATATTAGGTAGTGTTATAGGCAGTAGTTTCTATGCATGGTTCAAAAACACCAAAGTCGGTGTGTGGTTTCAAAAGCATGTTGATAGAACATTGGCTTGGGTGGCACACAGGTATCATTTAGAAATCCTATCAAGAGAAGATAAGTGGTTACAACAGTATCCGTTATTAGCAAACCGTATAGTAGAATTAGAACGTCAAGTTAGTATATTGGCAAACGAAAACACTATTCTAAAAAAAGAATCAGAAAAAGCCAAAGTTAAACACTAGTATTAAATAAATACATGCATAACAACTATGATGTATTAGTTGTCACTTCGGAGAGAGATGGCAAAAGCGGCAAAGAAATCCACAAGGGAACAAACAAGAAAAAGTAGTAGCATAGGGACTGGCGGTAGAGGAAGGAGATGTAAGATATCAACCTCCACCATGAACAAGTCGAAAAAGCGATCTGTTAAGAAGTACAGAGGCCAGGGGAGATAACTATGCCAACAAAATTTTCACCATCACATACAACATTCGTAAAGGGTAAAGGAAAAGTAACAACACATTCCTACATCAGAAATACACCCAAAGAAGAACTAATCAAATATCTAAATGACGGGCAAAAGCCTAAAATCAAGCAAAAATGTCGTAACGAGCTAGTAAGACGTGGCATAGAAATTGTTTGGAAAACGCCTTCAGAAGATTAATTAATGATAAATAGTTGTAATACATATACAGGGTACAACTATGAAATTTCAAGATTTAGCAGAAAGTAACGATCCGGCTCCAAAGCAGGATATTGTAGACAAGTTTGCTGACGTAGACGCTAAAACCCGTACCTGGTACATTGGTCAATGGGCCGAGAAAAAAGGTATAAAGAGCGATGATGCTATGCACATGGCAGGTTATATTAGAGATGGTTACATAGGTGCTGGTGCATGGAACTGGCGTTATGTAGGCATGGACGAAAGTATTCAAGAAGCAGAACAAGAAATGATTGGTGAGCCTGATTCATACTACGATGAAGAAGACCGCAAACAAGCATACAACGAATTACAAGATGCATTAGATCAACATCCTAGTTGGGCACACGACAGTATCAAAGATGGTATATGTCCAGATTGTGCTGGTAACAGTTGCATGGACGGTGATTACGAAAATGGTGAAGACTCATGTGATGGTTCAGGCAACTACGGCTGTGACGAAGGTGAGATGGAATATAGAAATGGTGAATGTAGTTGGGTAGAAATCATCAAGCATGATGAGAGACAAGCCGAAAAGGCTAACAGAGGTCCTGCTCCAGATAAAGAAGCAGTAATGAAAGTACTACCACGTTTACATGATGACTATGTTAAGAGTGGAAGATTTAATGCTATGGCACTACCTAGCATACTAAGACAAATGTACCCAGAATTAAACAAACGAGTAGCAGGTAGTTATGTAGCAGACTTTTTTAAAACATTTGAAGAAAGTACTCAACAAATAGATGAAGGCGACAGTGACGAAGTAATGGTTGCTAAAATGTTAGCAAAAGCATTAGGTGATCCTAATCGTTGGACCGAAATGTCAGCACCAGAGCTATACGCAGAACTTGAAAGTACTAATCCAGATGTAGCAGACATGATTAGCAAGGTTGCAAAGATGCTGTATGATGTTAAACTAGAAGAAAGAGCATATAAGGACGTTGGTGTTGCAGACACAGTCAAAGATCAACGTGGTAAAGAGTTCAACTTCGATAAGGGTAGTAAAAAGTTTAAGTCACAAGATGGCGAAGAAGCAGATGTTACTACTAAGTTAGGCAAAGACCTAATGAGGATTCGTAAGAATCAAATGAAGAAAACTACGCCAAGTTATAAAACTAAAAAGAATCAAGGCATAATGGCTTCTATCGAAGAGTCATATGGTGAAGACCATGAGATTACACTAGAAGATAACGAAGATTTTAATGATGTATTCGGAGTACTAGGCTACAGTTTATGTGAGCAAGATACATTCGAAGCAGAATATCAAGGACGTAAAGTTAAACTAAACAAGCCTATGCAAGGTGATACTAAGAAGTTTAAAGTTTATGTCAAAGATCCTAAAACAGGTAATGTTAAAAAAGTAAACTTTGGACACGGCGGAAGTAGTGTTAAAGGTAAAGCAATGAAGATTCGCAAGTCTAATCCTAAGGCTCGTAAGAGTTTTAGAGCAAGACATAATTGCTCAAACCCAGGACCAAAAACAAAAGCACGTTACTGGTCTTGCAGGAAATGGTAGAATAAAATGTCAAGAACTTTTACACAAACAGTACCAGCGGAAGAATTAGAATGGCATACACATGAATGTACAAGATTTGTTAAGGTGATAGAAGGTGTGGGCTGGCAGTTCCAATTTAGTAATGAGACACCAAGAGAGATTGGTCCAGGTTCATCCATCCATGTTAACAAAGAAATGTTACACAGAATGATTAAAGGTGCTACTCCACTCACAGTTAGAATAGTAGAATTATGAAAAAGGTAGTTATATATCCAGGTAGATTTCAACCAATGCTACCACACCACGCAGAAGTATATAAAAAACTACAAGCAACTTTTCCAGATGCTGACGTTTATATAGCAACATCAGACAAAGTCGATGGAGCCAAGAGCCCATTCAATTTTAAAGAAAAAGCAGAAATCATGGCACAGTTACATGATATTCCCACAGATAAAATACTAATTGCACCTCAACCATACCTTATTGATTCTTATAAGAACTTCAATAAGCAAGATACTATGGTTATATTTGCAGTCGGTGAAAAGGATACCGACAGGTTTCCTATGAAAAACATTGATGATAATACTGGTTTAGACATGACCGTTCGCGGAGAACCTCGCCCTAAGTACTATCAAATGATAAATACATTAAAGCAACATCCAGCACTTCCGATGGAAGAGAGAGGTTACATTTATGTAGCACCTAACATTGAAGGAAAAGGTGAAGTTGCAAGTGCAAGTGCATTTAGAAATGCATTCACAAGTGTTGGTAGTGAACAAGGGCAAAGAGAAGTATTTGAAAAATACTTAGGAACATTTAACGAAGCCATATTTGCTTTGTTCAAAAACAAAATTTTAGGTGATAATATGAAAGAAGATCTAGATAGATTAAGAAAATTAGCAGGAATGGAAAATTTAATCGAAGCGCCAATTAACTTTGACGATGAAAATGATGAAATTGACGATGGTGATGATTACGAAGATAAGCCTGGCTTTTCACAAGACAATATGATTAATCAATTAGGTAAGGTCATTGACAGTGAAACTGCTGGTAAAGATGCTGAAGAAATGAAAATTAAAAACTTCAAACCAGTTACTAATGTAACTACTGATGACGGTGCAACAATAGATGTAACACCAGCAGAAGCAAAAGCATTAAAAAATATGTTCGGAATGTTATCCAGTGCTAGACAAGGTGAAGAGAAAAGTGCAAGAGAAAGATTTAATGCAACTATTCAAACTTCAAAAGGTCTAGAGCAAATGCTAGACTTTGCAAAAAGCAAAGGATTAGTTAAAGAAGAACAACAAGAACTACCTACATTAGATTTAGCAGACATTAGATCAGATTATGCTGTTGAAGAAGGTGATGACGAGGGTGCAGGTGGTAATAAAGCAAATGGTGAAGATGAAGATAAATCTCTAGAAGACAAACTCAAAACTGAAATCGCAGGCTTACAACGTACCATAGACAATTACAAAGGACAAATGGCTGAACTAGAAGCAGATCCAGAATTTCAACAAGCGGATGATGATGATAAAGACGACTATATATTTAATGCTACAGATGGAGTAGAGATTAGGGATCAACGAGATAAGTTAGAGTTTTTTAAACTGACATTAGCAGACCATCTAGAATCAGGTAGAACACATTGGTGGCAAAGTGAACATGGTTTGTACCTAGATACTGCTGTTAGAGACGACATTGCTCAAGAACTACGAGACATGGGTGCTTGGAAAGGCGATACAGAAGAGTCAAATGAAGAATTAAATCTTTTAAGAAAAAGAGCTGGTCTTGAAGTTGTACAAGGTGATCTTGAAGAAGGCAGAGTTAAAGACGTTCTTATCGATGCACAACAAATGAGCAAAGAAGAATTTGATGCAAAGTATAACGGCGAATGGAACTATGATGAAATACTAGCAGACTATCCTGTTGAACAGGATGAGAGTTTTGATCCAGCAATGGAACCTAATCATGCTGATACAGAATTTGAAAGAATATATACAGCATACGAAAATGGTGGTGAACCAGAATTAGCAGAATATTTAGGTATGAGTGAAAGTGAACTTGACCAAGAAATGACTGAGTATGCAATGGAGCATGGGTTACATATGGATGACGACAGAGATGATGTTATTCAAGGCTACATAGAACAACTGATTGATAATGCAGACCACAAAGACATGGGTGCTCAAATGGCACAGTACGAAAGTCATTTAGTACAACTTAGGAAACTAGCAGGTATCTAATCCAATGAGCATATTCTTATTACCAGAGCTTAGATATGACAGAGCTCCACTATTAGAGTATGCTTTAAAGCAAACTAATTGGAATGATAATCCGATCATGCCTGGTGTTTTTTCATCTCAATGGGGTGAACAAACTGAAAGTATTGATCCCGTATTTCGCGAGATCCTTGATCATTTTGCTAATGCACTTCATTCCCCAGATTGTAAATGCCCGGTGAAATACGGTGCGCCAGGATGTGAATGTATTGACGGGTGTACTCCAAGAATAATTGGAGCCTGCTTTATGAAAATTAAACCAAATTGGACATTGGGAGAACACACTGATCCAGGTAGATTGGCAGGTGTTAACTGTCCAATCACAACTAGTCTTAAAAACGGTGGGATAGATGTATATGATAGAGGAGTAGTGGTTAGTAACGTTTACACTGACTGTCCATATATCATGGATACACATTCTCCTCACGGAGCACATAATATATCACCAGATGAAGAAAATATTTTTTTGTCGTTGACTTTCGCAAAAGATATAGATTTTATGAAATTAGTTGATTGGCAATTAAAAGGAGAATTATTACAATGAAAACAGAAGCAGAAAACGGAATGTTTAAATCAGCAGGTATGAAACGTGCTAATGCTAGAGATCAGCAAGTATCAAAAGGAAAACAGTTTGGTATTGGTAACTTCTTTAGTTGGGCAATGAAAAAATACCCTAAACTCACTTTAGGACAACTAGAGATGAAAATGCCTAGTTTAGAAAGAGAGTATGCACAAGAAAAGGCTATGCGTAAAACAGAACCTAACATGAAACCAAGTGTTAATCCAGCAATGGAACCACAGCAACAAGCACAACAAGAGTCACAAATAGCAAGATTAAAACAACTTGCTGGACTTCCTATTACCGAAGACGATGTAACTAAAGTTGCAGTAGGACACGTTGATGCTGAAGCAGACATGTTAAGAAAAGAACTATTTAAAATTGGTAAGTATAGTGTTGAACTATACAAAATGCTAGGCGACTTACAAGACGGAGATTTCCCCCATTGGTGGCAAGCAAAGATTGTTAAAGCAGGCGAGTTTATCGGATCTGCTAAACATTATTTGGAAGGTGAATTATATGCACCCGAAGATGAAAAGCCTGAGGAACCAGAAGACAAAGACGATATTAATCCATCAGGTATTTAAAAACATACACACATAGGAAGTAACAATGGAATTAAATTGGGTAGTAAATTACGAAGAAAACCGATTAACATTCGAGATTGACAATCTACGATACACTACAGTAGATGGCGGTCAAAACATATACAAGTACGTCGATGGCGTAGAAACTACAAGAATAAGACAATTTCCAAATATGCCGGACGACTATGTTGCGCCTATGCAGTCACCTCCAGTAGAAGCACCTGAAGATGAATGGAGTAGTGAGATGAATTGGTTAACAGATAACTATCCAGAAGAACTAGGTGAAAACTTATGCACATCAGAAATAAGAGAATTCCAACAACGTGATGGATCATTTCTCACATTAGATTTTATGCCTGGTATGGGTCCTAACAATAGAGAAGACAGAATAATGGTCAATCGAATGGGCATTCCTGCTAGTGTACAAGAAAGATGGGATTGGAATATAATTGCTAGTTCTGAGGAGCCACAAGAAAATTCAATGTTTGGCACAGTATGGCTTAAACATATTACTACTGGCGAGATTATAAGAGCAGGTGCAAGTCAATGTGTGCCATGTCATGTATTTCCTACTATTTTAAAACCAGTTACTATAAACGAAGACGACTTTGAACAAGATGTACAAGACTTTGGTGGTCATATCATATATCCTTTATAAATACTGTTATAATTAACTCGGAGTTAAAACATGACAGTAGAAGCATACATACCTAAACACAAATATATTGCAACAACATTGCAATCCTCAAACATTGATATCGACTTATCAACTGCAAAGGTATTAGAACTTTACGGTAATGCAGGCACACTGCTTAACGACCCCGAGAATGAAGTACTTCCTGCAAACTACACTGTGTTTGAAAACGATGCAGAAGCATTAGCACAAGGAATAGAAGACTTTCCAGATGCTGATTTTAGAGAATGGAATCAACATAATCAAATGAATAATCCAGGTGGCATCATCGATGCTCCGTTACCATTTGTAGGTGAAGAAAAGTTTGACCTAATTATTAGTTATATGAAAACTGCTAACGTTGACCCTGAGATATTAGAGGACATGCTTACTAAGTGCTACGAACATTTGAACCCAGGTGGTGTTATAATGTTCGGTGTGTTTATTAGAGAAGTGTCACTTAACTACTTTGTCGTGAGACGAACACATGAATACGGTATGCTAGACGAAGCACTAATCGAAACAACGGAATCTGCAGACTACTTTTGTTTAATTAACAACGATGACATCAGACCACATATTAGACGTGTGCCGACAGAAGGTGATGATGGTGTGTTAGAAGCGACTCATTATACTTGGTTTTGGAATACAGATTATATGGATGGGTATCTTAAAGAACTATTCCCTGATGCTACTATAGGCACTAGACGTTTGCCGCCTATGTGGAGCATACAAACTCCGTTTACAATACAGAAAAATTCTTAATAGCACTAGTATCACAACTAGCAATTAAATGTATACGTTCCCTTTCGCTATAATTAGTAGCACAATGCATCATGGACGTATTTAACAAGTAAGCATTTCCTGACTTAAAGTTTGCCATATTAGTAGTAACTTCCTCTCCTGTGTCTTTAGGAGTACCAAAGTTGCTGGGCCAATTTACTAGGAAACATCTATTGTTAGTTTGAATAGGAAAATGCAAACGCCAATCCATAACTTTGCCTCCACCTGCTAAAGTATTCATTAGCGGACTTCCGTCGACATGTATACTTAATGTTGTTCTCGGTGGCAAAATACTAATACGCCATCTGCACACAAAATCAAACTTATTAATAATTTCTTCTATGTATGTGCCTTTTACTTGATTAATAGGGTGTACATACTCTGTTTCTTTAAGCATCTCATTGTCGTTCACTTGTAACTGAGTATTTAAACTAATAGAGTTGTCACTGTGGGATTGATTAATAAATGTTTTGCCTGCAACACCGTCTGTCCAATCATCGCTGTTAGGTTCTCTAGTAGTTAAAGATATGTTTCTAGTAACCAAATCAGCATACTTGTTTTCACTTGCATCACGTTTAATATTATTGTACACAGTGATAACATCATTGCGTAATCGTGTGAAGTCAAAATCTTCATTAAGTTTTATAAACGGTTGCTTCATATTTTAAATTCTTTTGCTTCTTTTAAGTGTAACGCACTAGGTGTTACAACACCTGTAATAGTTAAGCAATACCTAGGCCATAAACCTGCATTACCTGTAGCATGATATATACCTTCAGGCCAACAATGTATGTCTCCCATTTTGTATTGGTGTATAACATCATTGCCTACACTAACATAATGACCCCATTGCCAATCATTTAGTTGTACCAAGTAACGTATTACTTCGGTATCGTCACTAACTTTAGCATGATTTCTTCTATAATTATTGTAACTGTCTCTGTGCCATGGAACAAATCTACCTGGTGGTTGCTCTAACATCATTATTTGGGGATTCCATAATCCACTTGCATCTGCCATAAGATTAAAAAACGCTGGCAAATTTCTAGTTTGTCTACCGCCAGTATTGTGTTCATTAAATCCTGCACGGGTAAGGTCATTATGATATCCTTCCATAATTTCTCTGGCCTCATCATTATAAGGCTCACCTTTGATACTAACTTCGTTATAGTCATCTTCTTCTGTAAAGTTACCAATTGCTTCGTTAACATATTTGTCCATGTTGTCATGGATAAACTGTCCTACATATTGTACATCTGTGTGTTTACTGCTTGGATCATAATGCCAAGGAAAATTTTCTTTATTCCATTCCCAATAACTATCCATTCCTCTTCTCCATATATTCCGCCATGAATACAAATCTGTTTGCGGATAATTCTTTTTTAAAGTCTGTGCCGTGATATGTTTCAGCTGAGGGTACAAATATAAATGCTCTACCCGGAATAAACTCAACTTCTTTAGCATAAGTTTCTAGATGATTTGTGGTGTATAATCTAGTCCCCCAATTTTTATATGAAGTATCATTACATCCTAGGTACACTAGAATTTTAATTTTACCAGCACCGTACTTTTTTAGCTCTGCAAAATCATCATTGTGTGGCATTAGTTGTGGTTCTAGTTTAGGAAAAGTTTTAGCTGTACCAAATCCCCATTCGAAATTTTCTGTTTCCATTCCTAAATATGCAACAACATAGTCTAGTTTTTCTTGTATAGATTGACGTAGTTCATTAGGTATGTTTATATATACTGGTGCTGAATTTTGTATATGACCATCAAGTATAAACATGTCATCACTGAAATCTAACTCTTGGCAAAGTCTAGCCAATCTACATGCCTGCTCAATGTCCAGAAATTCTTCTACACAATAATATGTCCAAGGATCGGTATGCTTAACTATTTTCATTTTCACTCACTAATGCTTCTGCCATTTCTCCCCAAAACCTACCTGCTCTAGGACCTTTGTTTGCTTTACCGTCACTCTCTCCGGGTACCTTAATCCAAAGGAAAGCATCACACTTTTCTTGTCCTGTGTCACATGTAGGTGGTGTACCTAATGCTCTGCCTGGTGGATTACACCAATCGTTGCCGTGTGGGCCATTACCATTACGACTAGTGTCAATCACAAAGTAATCATTTGGTCTGTGTTCGCATAGTTCTAATGACCACTTCATACTTTCTTCTGTTGTTCTGTAATTGCTTACATTAACAGCAAAGCCTCTAACTTTATCGTTAGTAACACTATTTAGCAGTTTACTTGCCTCCTCAGAACTAAGCCAATTACTATGACCTATATCAATATAAATTAATGCTCCGCAGTTATCAGTTAATATCTGTAATGCTTCTTTCATTAATGTTATTCGGTCGTCTTGGTCTTCAGCACTTAATTCTGTAGCATGAGTTAGACTATCTGGTTCGTATATTAGTATAGGCTTACTACTGCCAATGCCATCAGCAAAACTTTTTATAAAAGACAAATAACTCTCTCTAGACTTTGCGCCGCCTTTGCTGTATTGTCCTATATCTCTATTAGGCATGTTGTATACGACTAATACGGGCAACTGAGGAGCAGTTCTACGCAATAGTCGTTGTAAACTATAATCAATCTTTTCCATCTCTTTACCGTTACGTTCACCGTACCAAAATGAAACAGGATGCTCAAATATTTTACTTGCTAGTGGAAAGTTTTGTTTATGGTCTCTTACTCTATCAAAGTCGTTGATCCAGAATGGGTAGTCCATGATATGCTACGAGAACATAGGTGCTAGTTCGTCATTGGCATGCATTTCTGTAATAATGTCACATCCACCCACTAATTCACCTTTGATGAATAGCTGTGGGAATGTAGGCCAATCACTAACACTTGGTAATGTAGCTCTTACTTCTCTATCTTCTAAAATGTCTATGTATGCAAATGGTTTGCCCACTTGAATTAAACATTCTATTACTCTAGCACTAAAGCCGCATTGTGGTTGCTGTGGACTTCCTTTCATAAACAGTATTACTTCGTTGCCGTCAATCATTTCTCTAATTTGTTTTTCAGTCTGTGTCATTTGTCTAATTCCTGTAATGCTAAATCTGTCTGCAGAGTTTTCCAATTCTTCTCTCTTTTTTTCATTGCACGTTTTAGTTTCATGTCACTAGCATATTCTAAATATGTTTTGCCTTGCAAATGATCTAGTTCGTGCTGGAAGCATCTAGCATCTCTCCCTTCTAACCAATCCTCTACTATTTGTTTATCAGTTGTTTGAAATCTAACTTTTACTTTTTCAGGTCTTGTAACTATGAAGTATAATAACGGAAACGTTAAACATCCTTCTTCTATAGGTACTGTGTTATCGCTATACTCTAAAATCTCAGGATTATAAACACCGACATTCTCACCTGTTTCAAATGTCATTACAAACATTTTATAACTTAAACCTACTTGTGAACTAGCAAGTCCTACTCCCATAAATCTATCCATAAGATAAAACATTGATTGTTCTGTTTCTTCCCAGTCAATTTTATTGTCTTCAAAAGGATCTAATACTGCCTTGGTATGCAGTGCCGGATGTTTTGGATCAACTAATTCTAAGTTTGTCATGTGCAAGTTCCTGTACTAGTTTCTGTACTGTGTAAAACAACGTTGTAAATGCTAATGTACTCATTAATAACCTAATATCAAACACTAATGCTTCTGCAGATAATGGAGGATAAGGTCCAGGAATGTTTACAATTAAGTGCCATAAAACAACACTTAACACAGAAGTTCCCATGAGTCTTTGGTACTGTCCATTGTTTAAAACCCGGGAGACGACTCCTATGAGAGCCATTGTTCCGTATACTAGCCACATAGTGCTATAAAACCCTAAGAATATGTCTGTAACAAATAAAAGCGATACAGGTAAAAATGTTTGTATATTTTTGTTTGATGTTACGAAAGGAAGGAATACTGCTATTGCAATTAATGGTGTTATGTTCGCAGGCATTATAAATCTAGAAAGTAAAATACATCCTAGTATCAACCCTGTACTTTTAATTAAATTTTTCATACTAGTATTTATCTACTTCTTTTTAGCCTTGCTTTTATTTGTTGCCACTTGTCATATACACGAGTAAACAGTGGTGGGCTATCTGAGCCGTACCTTTGTTTAAGTGCTAGGTAATCTTCATCTATAGATTCAATGTATAGCTCTGAGTATGGTTCTAGTTCATGCATGTTGTATTCGCCAGGTCTGTCTTGAGTAGTAACTTTATAGCCGCCATGGTTGTATACTAATACTAAACAACCATTTTGTCCTAGTAAACAGTTTACTCTTTCGTAATCCGCGATCTTCTGAAAGTCTTCGGAGATACGATTTATCTTATCGGTATATTGACCCATATGTATATTATAGTTTAATTCAAGGGGATTGTCAAGAAGAATGGAGCTCCTGGTCGGACTTGAACCAACTACCTACTGATTACAAATCAGTTGCTCTACCAGATGAGCTACAGGAGCCTTCTTTCTTATATGTATTTATCTGCGGGTATTAACGTACCAGTACACAAATGGTATAACTAGTAAACAACCTAGTACTATGTTAAATGTAATTAGTAAACTAAAATCTAAGAATGAACCGATGCCGTCTGATAATGCATTGCCGAACAATGCTCCAAACAATGCACCGTTGACGCCTTTACCGGCAAACCTTTTATCTAAGTCTATTCCTAGTATTGCACATATGGCTAAGATGCCATTGTCTACTAATCCAAATATTAAACCGTCTAGCACCTTAACTCCTTAATTGGTACTCCCTAGGAGAGTCGAACTCCTGTTGCCGAGATGAAAACCCGGTGTCCTAACCACTAGACGAAGGGAGCAAATGTGGGGTGGCAACTTGCATGTCCCACCCCTTTCTACACTGATCGATTTATAGACGTTGATCAGTAGTCTAGCAATTTGTTTTTGTTGTTTAAAGTCTGTACAAAACGGCGTCAATACGCAAAAATCAGACTGTAACTGTTAATAAGGTACACTTAAGGACTTTACTGGGCACGGTCGAACTACTCATTATCGTGATGCATATTACTGCACTATCCCACCTAATATACGAAATACCACTCGTTTATTAACAATATGTACATATTATAGTACAATTAGGTGTTAGTGTCAACCATTTTCTTTAAACTTCAATGATAAAAGATATGCCTCTATGTCATCAACTTCTTGTAGAGTCATAAGTGCTGTCTTCGGTGATACGCCTAATGTTCTTGCTACAGAACTTGCAACGAAAACTAAGTCGTGTCTACCAACTGAATGCTTGTCCATAATTGCTTCTATGTCCGGCTCTTTTTCATATAATATTTCTGTGTCTGTTTTACTCATTTTCAAATACCAATGTTTTTTGAACGTGTCCTGCTAAAGGATATTTCAAGGTTAAGTTTAATTGGTTGTTGAAATGTTCTATTAACCAATCTGTGTTGTAAATTGTTACTAAGTGATTTACGCTTTCTGTGTTGTGAAGTTTGTCTACAAGTAAATCGTTGTCTACAAAATATTTAAAATCTAGAATAGGCTCTAACAGTATATCCGTATGTGTTAAACATTTCTTGCCAGGGTAATCTGATATACGTTTCTTTGCAAAGTACTCCGAAGATTCTTTGTCTATGATTGTTAAAGCAACTTTGCCGCCTGGTTTACATACACGTTGTATTTCTTTTAAATCAAAACATAACTGCTCAAATGTAGTATGACTGTAAACACTATAAGCAACAACAAGGTCGAAAGTATTATCTTGATAAGGAAAACTGACGCTTTCAAAACCAGCCACGTTATACATATGATTAAAGGCAGAATGGTGATGCCAATTAGCATCAGAAAAATTATGTCTACCATATTCTATTGCCTCTTTATCTACATCCAAACAATAATAATTCTTTGGGATAATTTTATTTTTTTGTATGCCGTCTTCTAATAAATTTCCTCTATTGCCGCCAATGTCTAAAACTTTGGAAGTCTCCCAATTAGGCTTCCCTAACATTACGTTAAAAAATTCTAATCGGGGGGATCTTGGAAATATAGTATGGTCCTGATTTCCTTGTACCGTATTTGTTAATACGGAATTAACAGGATCAGACATTACAATGTAATCTTTGTGTCGTCGGGTAAACGTTTTGAATCATCCTTATCATTGATGCTTTCAAATTGCCCTGCGCCTTTTGGATTATGTTTACCAATATCATCAAACGGATTAATTTCACCTGCAATAAATTTCTCAAACGGACTGGGTGATTGATGTGTGCCAATCTTTTTAAGGAACCAATCAATCTTACTTGCATGGTGCATTCTTGCTTGTTGCATGTTTGGATGGTTAAAGTCTTCAGGATTATCTGGATTGCCTTCCATGTACTGTCTATTAGCAAAAGTTTGGTCGTCATTGCCGCCAGTCATATCTGCTCGGTCATGTAGAACTTCAATATTGATTCTTTCAAATATACCATTCATTCTAGCTATAACACTTACCCATGTATCGTTTTGTGCATTAACACTCCACGAGTCACATAGTGTAAACCAATCTGCAGGAATAAGTGGGAAGATAGCAAACGGATGATCATGATTATCTTTAGGTGCTAAACACTTAAATTGACCATCGTAACTTCTAATTTCAGTATCCCATCCTTTCGTTTGCATAAGAGCATCATCATTCCATAAGAATAACCATTGCCCTGTACTTGCATGACATAATAAGTTTACATAGACGTTTAGTTTTGTGTAGCCTAAAGGCTGGAATATTTTTGCCTTACATGCACAACCATATCCTTTTACAAAATCTGTTGCTTCGTTGTTAACCCAATCAATAGTTTCCTGATCATCGTCATCAACGCCTAACATAACTTCTACTCTAGAACAGTCATCTGCATTGTCTAAAAGACTAGTAAGACTGGCTTGTAGTGCTCCGTTTGTTCTGCCTCTTGTAGGGAGAATGATACTAATTATACTTCCGTTTTCTGTGTTATCTGTCATAATCTATCCTGTTATAAGTTTCCTAATGTTTCCTCTAAACGTATAATGTCCAACATGGTTAAGTGCTGTTCGAGGATCCAAGTATACTTCGCCATCCAGTTGTTGCCATAGTCTGCAGAATGTATAATCCTCAGATAAGTAACGTCTGCTTTCCGGATCAATCATAGTGTCGAATAACGCATACATGTGTTTTTCGAACTTCGCATCTACATTGATATCATTGGCATACTTTAACTCTGGATGTGCATCAAACATTTGCTGTATTACTTCTTTTTTAATACACATAAAACCAGTGCCGGCATCTTTTAGTTTAATTAAATTATCTCTAATTTGAATTTGAGGCGTAATATTTCCATCATCGTCTTTTAGGAAATCAAAGTTCACAACATAGTTTGAACTATGCCCTTCGATTGTTTCCGGTGTTTCTGCGTCATTACGTCTAGCCGCATCAATAATGCTGTTCCAGTTAATTGCTTTCTTAGGATAAGCACCTACTGTAACAGGCTTATCGTAGGCAACCATTCTTAGTAAGTCATTTGGGTCAAACTCAATGTCTGCATCAATAAAGAACAAATGTGTTGCTTCCGGATGTTCCATAAAGAAACTTACAAGTGTATTTCTGCCTCTTGTAATTAAACTTTCGTTTGCTAGTGTACTAACTGTGAATTGAATATCATATTTATTACAAAGTATAGCAAGTCTCATCATACTTCTAAAGTATGGTTCGCCTATTTGTCCGCCATAGCAAGGTGTAGCAATAAAGATATGCTTGTTTCTTAAATGCTGGATTGGTATTTCAATTTTAGCATCTAACAGATTAAACAGTATATCGTCATCACTGTTTGTTGGTTCAATATTTTCTGAGACTGTTTCTGCTGTGGTTGGTGTTTCGTTTTTAGAGCTTTTCTTCTTACTAGCTCTGCGTTCTTTTCTATTAGCCATTTTATGTCCTGTTTGATAACTTAATGTTACTGTGTGTATAATACAGTATTTAACTGTTTAAGTCAATAAAATATTATTAAAATGGCTAAAAGAACTACCTTGCTTCTGGTTTTCTTGATATGAATTGATTTAACTTTTCTGCTTCGCTAATGACATCTTCTGTAGAAGGCATGAACTCTGGCTTGCCAGCCTTGGCTTGCAAGATTAGTCTCGCTTCTTGGATCAATTCTAATCTTATTTCATATGGTGTTTTATTTGACACTACAGTTTCTCCTACTTAGTAGATTATCCTACACATGTATTTATCTTATTTGAATAAATTACCAGCAGTGTACTTTTTATAGACAACGTTTATGTCTGCAGTATCTTCTACCGCGGCACTTAGTATAACTCTATCTGTATCGCAGTGTTCATTGTAACCCCTATGCATTATCATTGTGTTTTGAAATCCAGGTACAGTTTGGTTGTCCCATCTGCATAACATTTCTGTATTTTTCATATCTGTTTGTGTAACAAATCCATGCTTTTCATTTTCCCTAGGATCTATATCTTTAAATCTAGGAAACGTGGCCCACTGTGCTTCTGATTTTGTAAAGTCACCTGATACAGGAAAGTTTAATGCACATTGTCTTGTGTGAAATACAGGTCCTTCGCAATGCCATCTACTATTTGTGTGTGCAGGAGTTCGTAGCATTAATACACTTGTAAATCTTAAATTGATATGATCATGTAACCATTCCTTTAAAAGTCTAGTTAGATCAAAATTTGCTTCTTCGTACAAGTTGACTTGGTTAAAATCTCTCTTATCTTGGCTACTGTTTTCTTCTACTTTAATAAAACTTTGATACCAGTTAGCAGTGTTTGAACGAGAATTACCTGTAAGCCTATCAGCAGTTTTTGTGTCTGTCCTTGCTATGGTACGTTCTTCTTCTGATATAAAATATTGTTTTACATCAAACGATGGCATGTTTAATTCAGGTATTTCAAAGTAATAAGGTATGTCTTTTCTGTCACTCATTTATTAATTCTCCGCTTTGATATTTTTCATATACTTCTTCAATGGGAGAATTTATAGCCGCACTAACAACTATACGATTTACTTCAGTAAAGTTAAATACTCTGTGCCAGTGCATTGTATTATAAATTGTTGCTTTATTTTCAATCATTCTATGTTCTGCTAACACAGATAAATCATCATGTTCCCACCAAGCACCTCTAGTATCATTTGTGAGTATATCCTCGTCACCTCTATTACACCATTGTACATAACTATTTTCTAAATCGCCTTGTATACAAAAATTTAAAGCACACTGTCTACCAAATAAATTTGGACCTTCTGCATGCCAAGGACTCGAGCCGCCTTCGTTTGTGTTCAATAATGTAAGGGCACCGAACTTCAAATTAACCTTGCTATCCAAATGGCTTTTCACAATGTTATGCCAGTTAGTAGGTACTGCTCTGTATTGGAATGTTGTGCCACCCATACCTAATCCAGATGGTGACATAAAGTCACTCGGGTGTTGTCTATAAGGTACAGATAATATTTCTTCCGGTAACTCTAGCTCTGGAATATCAAAGTAGTATGGGATCATGCTAGTATTTATATAATAATACTAGCGAGTACAAGCAGTAATGATACACTGCCTAAGAATGCAAAGCCTAATGCTATTGCTGTTATGAGAATTTGAAAGGGTGTTGCAGTGTTGTGTTCTGACTTACCTACACCTACTAGTAGTCTAAATGTGTTTCTAAAATAGGACACTATTTAATTTAAATACGGCTAACATGGAAAAGAATACTACTATTTGTATAACTGCTGGTATAACCACAAACAATTGCATAGCACTAAAATCGCCTTTCATAAAATAGTCTGTTTCAAACCATTCTGCTTGTTCTTTAGGTGTTGCGTCTCTTACTTGTAAGGTATCGGTGCCCATGGTAGTATCCAGTATTTGTAAAATGTTTTCACGGTAACAGTCCTATTATGCTCAATGCAAAAATAGACATTAGACCTAGAGTTTCAATTCTGTCTCGTAAGCGGTCCATGTGTTGCTCCTTGTGTATTGTATATTATCTACGTCTCTTAACGATCTCAATATACCTGCCAGGTCTCCTGACAAATGCAATGAAAACATTAGTGCGAGTGATGTAAAATAGTGTTTAATCATATTAAAGGTATAAGTATGATTTATTATTAATTATTATCTGTGCTTATACAGAAGGTATTTATTATGTTGTTACAAAATGTAACAATAATGTGGCTATTCGAGAGTCTTTGTTATAGATATGTCATTTAGGTTGTTACAAAATTCAAACGGACACACTGTTGATGTTTGAGGTATTTCCCAATTATCTAACTGAGTTATGTTTCCAAAACTTTTTGCTCCGCACCAACTACTAATAACTTCGCCGTTCATGTCGATATTTAAACTATCGAATCCAAGTTCACATTTCATGCCTTTAAATTTGTTAAGTCCTTCATTTATAATTTGATGACTTTGTACATACTTAGGAGCAATATCGTCATACATAAATTCTGTACTCCAAAATCTAGGATGGTCCTGAACATCACCTTCATCTTCGGGTGGTTCTGGATTAGGGTTAGGTAACAGTCCTGGGCGTTGCATGATTTTTATTTCTTGCGGGGTATAGTCGTAATACGTTTCTTGTTTGTGGTGATTACTGTCCGGGCCTAAGTATTTCTTATACATTGTTTTGATCGTAATGTTTACATCGTATATGGATTGACGTTCGCCATCAATAAATATATTACGCAAATTATCTGCTACAGTGCTTAGTTGCTCTACTTGTCCACCTATACCAGCGATATTAATATCTAATATCAATGCATCTTTAAGAGTAGCAACAACATCATACAAGTGCTGTACGTCCATTGTTAAAGGGTGATATGTAATAACTACACCTGTTAAGTACTCTTTTGCTTCTTCCCACCAGTTTAGAGTTCTACTGCCATTTGTGTATATTGTTATACTAGAATTATACGAATGTATACGTTTAATAATTTTTTCAAAGCCGGGGATAGTAGTTACCTCGCCTCCCAACAATTCCCAATGCATAAATCTATTATTGCGTTTATAATGCTCAGATATTTTGTCAACAACATCTAAATACTTTTCTGTTGTTAACCAAGGCTTAGTTCCATCGTGTAGTATGCTAGGACAATAATCGCAACTAAAGTTGCATGTGTTTCCCATACTCCATTGTATTTGAACTGCTCGATCCGGGTCAGTGGTCTGTGGACCTTTAACCCATAATAGTTTTGGCATAGTGCATATATTTATCTCAAAGACAAGCAGTATGGTCGGATATAATCATTCCACCAAAGTATGTGTGAGAGTGTACTAGGGTGTGAGTCTTGGTATTGGAAAACGTCTCTAGGTTTCAAAAATCTAGACGCATAATTTGGTATATCATCGTTTGTTAACAGATTGGGCCTGACATACATATCATATTTTCTTGTGACGTAATTCATAGTGCCCGGATAAGGAAAGTTATCCCATCCATGAAAGAATTTAAGTTTTATGTTATTGGCCTTTGCAAACATAGTTAAATACTGCAATGATTCTATTGATTCAACTTCCATCGCACAGTCGGAAGTATGTTGTTCATGAAAATGTACTTGTTTCTCAAAAACAATATCATCGTATATTGACCACTGGAAATCTTCCTTAGGGTTGGACTTATATTTTTGATTTGGTTCTAACAAAGATGTCATTCTATTCACTGATGTTATTTGAAATACTATTGCATCTATCTTATCTACAGAGTTTTCTAGAAAATATATCATTCTTCTAACATTGTCTGCATTAGAGTTTGCTCCGGAGGCAAGTATGTTTATTTCATATTGACTAGGGTCCAACCGTTTAGCACCTTTAAAAATTATATCTGGGTGAAAGTTTGCTGTCTTTTTAATTCCGTAAGCATGACACCTGTACTTATATTGTTCCTCAACATGTTCTAAGGCGTGAGAAACATTTCCACTAAATTCTACATGAGTGTAACTGTTGGTGCGTTTTTCAATTTCTTCTTTTTTGCCTTCTAAATGTGCCCAAGGATTTGAAACATGTGCCCAACTGTCTGGCGCATGGGTAAAACTACACCCACCGAATGCCAATCTAATCATTTTAGTTTTCCAATAATATCACTAATAACACGTTGAGTTGCCATCGGATCAAACGTTATCGGAGCGTCAACACGTTCCCATTTAGTGTCTTTCCAAATTTGCCCTTTTTGTATATAAGCAAATGCATCTTTTAGTTTTGTAGGTACAGGAAAATCTGCATGGTAGTTAATTATAACTTGTTCTGCAATTTCTTCATCATATCCAGGTTTACAAAATCCATGTGTGCAACCTATAAACTCCACAAACTCGCTGTGTGTTTCTTTTGCAAATATTTTACCTCTTTCAGGACTAGTCCAGTTATCGTCTGCTCCATGATACAATGTTACATCTCTGTCTTTTGCATTGTAATACTCTGGTTCAAAGGGCCATAAGTTTCCATAGCATAGTGCATAAAATGTTTCTTTAGGTAACACATCATTATAGTAAGCAATTATTTGTGCTACACTGTCTGCTCCCCAACTAAACCCTACACATGCAACTTTATCTAAATCTAAGTTAGCAAATAAACTTTCATAATTTTCTTTTAAGAATTTGTACGCTTCAACTGTTTCGTATGCTCGTGCCCTTGGACTTACATAGCCTCCAAGTTCATTCCAATTTATATTGGTCATATTACGTCCAGCAAAACTATCAACACACAAAGTGGCAATACCCGAATCATTTAATGCACCTACAAAGTGTTCGGTGTCATTTCCTAATCCACCCGAGCCATGACTTATAATGCACAGGGGCTGGTCGCCATCAAACTTATAAGGGATAGAAACTTCACAACCAATTGTGCAAGGTGATTCGTCCCAATAAACATTTCTCATGCCTTCAACTGAGAATAATAATTTCTTCATATTTTTCTTCATACAGAAAATTCCTTAAATTTTTCAAAATTGATATTCCATATTACTTGTGGTATCCTGTAAAAATCTTGTATACCTTCTGGAACAGCAATACCTTTACGTTTCCACCAATTACGTTTTATATAATCTGTAATCGAATTAGTACTCTTGACATAATCGCCTGAGTATGTTTTGTTTGCTAACGTTGTGCCGAAAGTTGCTTTGAAGCCTGGTTGCTCACTTGCCCATTTGCAATTAAAATATAGTAAGCCGTCGAACTCTGGCATTTCATGTCCTCTGCCATATCTAACCATTTTAGTCATAGGTATATTTTCATTAGGTATCCTCGATAGCCTAGTCCATACTCTATAGTAACCTGGTTTGTATTCTGGCATGTACTGTACACCTGCTACAGCATATATTTCTTCTGTAGGTATATGTACCATGCAATGATATTTGATTTGATCTACTTTCATTGCTTGGGGAGAAGCATTTTGTGTGAATCCTAAGTCTCCTGCTATCTTGCAGAATTTTTCTAGCTTTGGCATCCAATAGTCGTTGAGTTCTACACAACCTATTTTGCCGTCAAAGAAAGTTCTTAGGATTTTTTGATCGTTGCT
>Ga0206131_10001738_pt1 | contig 27370 bp, 35 predicted proteins | sample Helgoland_Spring_FD_148636 | JGI IMG/M metagenome (GOLD analysis project Ga0206131, IMG submission 148636) | Pelagic subsurface seawater microbial communities from Kabeltonne, Helgoland, North Sea - Helgoland_Spring_Bloom_20160517_1 | ecosystem: Environmental > Aquatic > Marine > Epipelagic ...
ATTCCCGACATATTTTGAATAGGCCAGAAACTCCGCTGTCATGATCGCGCAGACCGTATGACTTCCATGATCTTCTGCACAAGTATTGCAACACCCATCGCGGAAAAAGCCAGTTACTGGCTGGGTTGAACAGGTCATGATCGGGTCACCGAACACATTCACGGAAGGGTCTTTTTCAATCATAAGGAAAGGTCCGTTTCAAGGGCGCAGGTCGGATGACGCTGTGGATTGTTTGGGTAAACTCAAAACAGGCTTTTATCTGTCCGTCAATGGCCTGTCTGGGCACATGGCCTGAAGTTGCCCGAGGTTTTGATCGAAATACTTCGGCCGTCTGGTGCAGGCCATCAGTTATTTGGGCGGGATCCAGTCTATCCACCGGCCGTGAAAGTCTGCTCTTCCAAGGTCAAATATGACGTTGGCAGGCCACAGGTGCAGTGTTATGGCAGCACCTTGTTGATCACTTGCGTCGGCCTCTATCGAAAGCCAGGCAAGTGGTGCTTGCTTGGTTGCCTGTGCCCCGGCATGGGCCAAGAGTGCCCGACCTCGTGCTTGTTGTTCGGGTGGAAAATACTGCCAAGCGATGGTGTGGTAAATCAGGTGCAGGTGGCCCTCGCGCGGCAGCTCCAGACGGTGCGCGAGCCAGTCTATCGCATCACCGGTGTCAACATTGGCACTGTGGTGGGCGATCGCGGCGCGGGTGCGGGCGATGCGCTCTGGCTGATCGGGCCATTGATAGGCGATTAAGCGGGTTGCGTCCTCGGGTTTGGTTGGATCAAGCGGGTTGAGATCGACACCGCGCCGTTCGGCGATATGCGGCCAAAGCCCGGTTGGCACAGGGCCGTGCCAATCTGGTGCTAAATCCAGAACTGGCTGATCGGGTCCAAAACGGTGCCCGGGCACGGTCAGCGCAAAGCGGTCAAAGCCAAGGTTCAGCCCCGCACTGGCCCCAAGTTCTGACAGAAAAATCGGCAACTTATATTGGTGTTGTAGCCACATGGCGGCTGGAATAAGCCCTGCGCTGCGGGCGACTTCGTTGGTTTGGGGCGGATGAGTGAGCCAGTTGTCTATAAACCTGTCGTGGCGGTTCAGCGTGGTCTGGACTGCTTTGATTAGCTGCTCGTCATTGATGTGATGGGGCGGATAGGCGGTCCGCAACTGTGCTGATTGCCCGGTCAGCACCAGCGCGTGCAGTGCGCTTGCAAGGCGCAGTGGTAGCGAGGCGCCTTTGGGACCAATATCCCTTGGCCAAGCCTCTAAGCGTTGCGCCAGTGCGCCCTCAATGGGCCAATGTTGCGCCATAAGGCGCAGCAAACGCGCCATGAAGGCTGAGCCTAAGTGTTCACAATGGTTGGCTTGATCTAAAAATGCTGCGACCAAGCGGGTCACTTAAATTTATCCATAAGTCTTTCTAACGCGGAACGATTTTTTTGTTCAATTTCGGCGCTTACGGTATCAGCCTGTGAGGGATCATTTAAAGTGTGGTCTTTGGGGCCGGTGTCGGTCTGTGATTGCTTTTGAACGCCTTTAGCATTGGGGTGTTCTTGGCCGGTGGGTTTTTGTTTTGACTGTTTGTCCGCCGGGGCTCTTTTCCCGGTCGAGGGACGCGGGGGTGACGTGCGCAGGGCTACGGCATTCATAAAGCGCCCTGCATCTCCGGTCGCCAGATCGACCGCGCCGTCGCACAGACCGCGCAAAAGATCATCCAGCCAAGTCTCGTCCGCTTTGGCAAAATCATGCAGAACATACCGTGCCACCAGATCTTTGTGCCCCGGATGGCCGATCCCCATGCGCACCCGGCGATAAGCCTCACCGATATGGGCATGCACCGACCGCAATCCATTATGGCCGGCGTGGCCGCCACCTTGTTTAACTTTCAACCGACCGGGGGCCAAATCCAGTTCATCGTGGAAAACAGTGACATCCTGCGCAGTGGCTTTGTAAAATCGAGCCGCTTCGCCCACTGCTTGCCCAGAAAGGTTCATAAATGTCTGTGGCTTTAATAACAGGATTTTCTCACGGCCCAATTGGCCTTCACTAATTTGGGCCTGAAATTTTTGCTTCCACGGTGCAAAGCCGTGGGCGGCTGTAAGACCGTCCAGCGCCATAAAGCCGATATTATGGCGGTTGTTTGCATATTTACTGCCGGGGTTGCCAAGGCCTACGAAAATTTGCATCACGGGGTACCTTTAGGTGAACGCGGGGTCCACTAGGCGTATCCTAAGCCCGCAATTTTTCCAAGCACTGAGCGGCCTGTCCAGTACGTGTAATAGAAAACGGGGCCCGAAAGGCCCCGTTTTCTATTTAAGTCGTACGACGCCACTTATTCTTCGGTTGCGGGCGCTTCTGCTTCGGGCTCATCGTCGTCGACGCCGGCTGATTTTAAGCCTGATGGCGCTGAAATATTGGCGATGACAAAGTCACGATCGATCGTGGCTTTTGATCCTTCTGGCAGCGTGATGGCTGAAATTGTCAGGGTATCACCAATATCTTTTCCGGCCAGATCGATGGTCAGCTTTTCAGGAATATCGCCTGCAGTCACCCGCAGTTCCACTTCTTGACGAACGACGGTCAACACGCCACCCTTCTTCATGCCGGGCGCATCTTCTTCGTTCACAAACTCAACCGGAATAAACAGGTTAACCTTTGAGGTTCTGCGCAGACGCATTAGGTCGAGATGGGTTGGCAAATCTTTGAGAACATCGCGCTGTACGTTGCGGCAAATCACGCGCACGTCCTCTTGGCCTTCGACCTTGAGGTTGAACAAAGTCGACAAGAAGCGGCCCTGTTTCAGACGCTTGAGCAGGATGTTGAACGGAATATTGATCGCTAGCGGATCGCTGCCGCCACCATAAACGATACCCGGAACCAAGCCATCGCGACGTGCTTGACGAGCGGCGCCCTTGCCTGTCCCCGTGCGTTCCTGGGCGTGAAGGTCAGGAATTTCTCCAGCCATAATTAGTCTCCAATGTTAGGGCGAACATCCTCCAAGGCTGTATGTCCGCGTGAAGTGGCGCGTATAGCCCAGTCTGTGAGGCATGAAAAGCAATAAATCCCCTTGTGGGGCATGGCGCGGGGCCTTAGGCCCAATCACCTTGGAAATCTTTCGGGATTAACAATGTGTCACGTGATAATTGGTCGATATGTCGGTGGCCACACAGCGCCATCGAGATATCAAGCTCTTTGTGAATCACCTCAAGGGCGCGGGTCACGCCAGCCTGTCCCATAGCCCCCAACCCATAAACAAAAGAGCGGCCAATATAGGTGCCCTTGGCGCCCAGAGAGAGGGCTTTGAGCACGTCTTGACCCGAGCGGATGCCACCATCCATATGAACCTCTATCTGATCCCCCACGGCGTCGATAATTGCAGGCAATGCCTTGATAGAACTCAACGCCCCATCCAATTGCCGACCACCATGGTTCGAGACGACGATCGCATCTGCCCCGACCTTTAGCGCCATCTGCGCATCTCTGACATCCATAATGCCTTTGAGAATAACCTTCCCGTTCCATTCTTTTACGATACGGGCGACTTTGTCCCAATCAAGCGAGGGGTCGAATTGTTCGGCCGTCCACGTCGAGAGGCTAGCAGGATCGCTCACGCCTTTGGCATGGCCGACAATATTGCCAAAAAATCGCCGCTGTGTGCCCAGCATCTGCAGACCCCAACCCCATTTGGTCGCCAGATTGGCCAGAGTTTTTGGCGTCAACTTGGGCGGTGCCGACAGACCGTTCCGAATATCTTTATGGCGCTGTCCCAATATCTGCAGGTCGAGGGTCAGCATCAAAGCCGCGCAGTTGGCGGCTTTGGCGCGGGCAATCAAGCGGCTGTTAAAATCCGTATCTTTTAGCATGTAGAGCTGCATCCAAAACGGGGCATTGGTTTCGGCGGCAACATCCTCGATCGAACAAATTGACATTGTTGACAGGGTGAAAGGAACGCCAAACTCAGCAGCCGCCCGGGCGGCTTTGATTTCACCATCCGCCGATTGCATGCCGGTCAGCCCGACCGGAGCCAGCGCCACCGGCATGGCAACGCTTTGACCGATCATCTCGCTTGCGGTGCTGCGGCCGCTCATGTCGACAGCCACCCGTTGGCGCAGACGCAGCTGTTCAAAATCTGTGACGTTGTCGCGAAAGGTTTGCTCGGACCAACTGCCAGATTCTGCGTAATCATAGAACATCTGCGGTACCCGTCGCTGATAGATGCGCTTTAGATCATCAATATTTGTGATCACTGGCATAGGGACTCTCCATTAGGCATGCTCAACAATAAGATGGGTAATGGTCTATTGCGATGTGGGCAATGCATTATTTACACATGCCTCCAAGTAAAAGAGACTGGACCGGCCTGTCTGCGCGGTCTAAGGCTGTCTTTCTGTTGGGGCCGTGCTGGTCTGCAATGAAAACAAAGGGTTTTGCATGAATTTGGCGGATGCACTGGCGGCTTTGACGCAATTGGGTGATCCCGAGCGCGCGGCAGGTCTGGCAACATATCATAAGGTTCCACGCGATTATCTTGGCATCCCCAATGTCGCCCTAAATGAGCTGACGCAGGGCTGGCGTCAGGAGTTGTCGGTTGAGGCGCGGGTGGCGCTGGCTGAGGCGCTGTGGAAAACCAATATTTTTGAGACGCGGATTGCAGCCGCAAAACTATTGACGCAGGCCCGGATCAAGCCGGACGAGGCGGCTTGGGCATTAATTACACAATGGGTGCCCGAGTTTGACAGTTGGGCAATCGCCGATCAGGTCTGTTTGGCGGGCCAAAAGCGCTTGATCGCTGACCCGAGCAGGATCGAACAGGTCGAGGCCTGGACCGGATCTGCGCATCACTGGACCCGTCGCGCGGCGATGATAATCACACTGCCTTGGACCAAACAAAATCACCCAAAACCGCAAGAGCTTGAAATCCGTCAACGGGTATTGGGCTGGGCGGTGCGCTATGTGCGTGATGAGAACTGGGTTATTCAGAAGTCGGTCGCAGGATGGCTGCGCGACCTGGGCAAGCACGACCCCGAAAGAGTAGAATATTTTCTGGCCAATAACGCTAAAAATATGAAACCATTTGCCCGGAAAGAAGCGCAGAAACACTTACCCAAAAAGGAGTGATGGGCGATGTACTACGAAGATTTTCCGGTAGGGTTTCAGTTTGAGACGGCCACGCGTCAGCTTTCACTGGCCGATATGGTTGGATTTGCCCAGCTTTGGGATCCGCAGCCGTTTCACGTCGATGAGGTGGCGGCACAAGCGTCGCCCTTTGGTGGCATCATCGCCAGCGGCTTTCAAACGCTGATTGTGGCCTTTCGATTAACGATTGATACTGGCTTTTTTGAGGCATGCTCAATGGGGTCACCCGGGATGGACGCTGTGCGCTGGATGGCACCGGTGCGGCCGGGCGATTGCCTCAGGGTCAGGGCCGAGGTGATGTCGGCGCGCCTATCCGGCTCAAAGCCAGATCGCGGCTTGGTGACGATCCGTTACGAGGTGCTTAATCAAGATGATCAGCCAGTGGCTTGTTATAGCCCGGTTCAAATTCTGCAACGCACTCCGCAAACTGACCTTTGATCAAGCGCTATGAGCGCCGTCTGCAAGTGATTTGACAAAGGCCAGAACCTCTTGCACTGGCTTGCCCGCTGCCATCTCTGACACGATTGCCGAGCCCACCACCGCGCCGTCGGCGATTGCGGCAATCGCACGTGAGGCTTCGGGCGTACGAATGCCAAAGCCGACAATGACCGGCAGTTCTGTCTGTGATTTGATCCGGGCCACCTCGGGGGCAACATCGACGGCTTGCGGGGCGGCCGCACCGGTGATGCCGGTGATCGAGACGTAGTAAACAAAGCCTGATGTATTCTCGAGCACTTTGGGCAGACGTTTGGCATCGGTGGTTGGGGTGGCCAAGCGAATAAAGTTTAAACCGGCTTTCTGTGCGGGAATGCACAGTTCGTCGTCTTCTTCGGGGGGCAGGTCGACAATAATTAAGCCGTCAATCCCGGCAGCCTTGGCATCGGCCAGAAATTTATCTACCCCGCGGTTGTAGATTGGGTTGTAATACCCCATCAGCACAATCGGTGTGGTGTCATCCGTTTCGCGGAATGCGCGGGCCATGTCGAGCGTGCGCTCCAGCGTCATGCCCGCAGATAATGCCCGTTGGCCGGCTAATTGGATGGTTGGGCCGTCAGCCATAGGATCAGTAAAGGGCAGGCCCAGTTCAATAATGTCAACACCAGCTGCGGGCAAACCTTTGACCAACGCCAAGGATGCGTCGTAATCGGGATCACCAGCCATAACGTAAGACACGAAGGCTTTTTTTCCGGCTGCGGCTAGGGCAGAAAATTTGGTGTCAATGCGGGTCATGTCAGGCTCCTGTATGTGATCCAGACCTGATGTGACGAAAAGGGCCGCGAAAATCAATGGCTCTTGGGACAATGCCTGCCATAAAAACACATTTCTGATGCATTGACCCCGGTAGATGGTGCGCCGTGCATCGCTGGCTTGCACTGTGAGGGAACACTGCATAGAAGCGGCAACAGGCAAAAGGAGTGGCGAGATGGGTTTTAAAATGGGAATCGTGGGCATGCCCAATGTGGGCAAGTCGACGCTGTTCAATGCGCTTACCAGAACCGCTGCGGCGCAGGCGGCGAATTTTCCGTTCTGTACCATAGAACCGAATGTTGGTGAGGTGCCCGTGCCCGACAACCGGCTCGATAAATTGGCGGCGATTGCCAGCTCAAAACAGATCATTCCCACGCGCATGACCTTTGTCGATATTGCTGGTCTGGTCAAAGGGGCGAGCAAAGGTGAGGGGTTAGGCAATCAGTTTCTAGCCAATATCCGGGAAGTCGATGCGATTGCCCATGTATTGCGCTGTTTTGAGGATGGCGATGTCACCCATGTTGATGGTCGGGTCGATCCGCTCTCTGATTCTGAGACGATTGAGACCGAACTGATGTTGGCAGATATTGAAAGTATCGAAAAGCGATTGCAGGGGTTGGCGCGCAAAATCAAGGGCGGAGACAAGGACGCATCCCAACAGGACCGATTGTTACGCGCTGCACTGGCGGTGTTGGAAGACGGTCAACCCGCACGCAGCCTTACAATTGATGATGAGGATGCCAAGGCATGGAAGCTCTTGCAATTGCTGACCGCAAAACCAATCCTGTTTGTGTGTAATGTCGAAGAGGCCAATGCCGCCTCTGGCAATGCATTTTCGGAAAAAGTTGCACAGATGGCGGCCGAACAGGGCGCTGGCCACGTGGTGATCAGCGCCCAGATCGAAGAAGAGATCAGTCAGTTAGATGCCGAAGAGGCCGAAATGTTTCTATCAGAAATGGGCCTGAAGGAGGCAGGTTTGGATCGGTTGATTCGCGCCGGCTATACGCTGTTGGAACTTGAGACATATTTCACCGTCGGTCCGAAAGAAGCGCGTGCATGGACAATTTGCAGTGGGACCCTAGCGCCACAAGCCGCAGGCGTGATCCACGGTGACTTTGAACGTGGGTTCATCCGCTCGGAAACCATTGCCTATGATGATTTTGTCGCCCTTGGTGGTGAACAACCGGCCAAAGAGGCTGGTAAAATGCGCTCAGAGGGCAAAAGCTATCTTGTGAAAGACGGTGATGTTTTGCATTTTTTGTTCAATACTTGACCCCCGCGCGTCTGATGGTGCGCACATAAAGTTTTGTGCCGTAACGAAATTATACCTTTGCCTTGGGGTTTGAGCTGGGCCGTGTTGTTGGATCAATTTACAAAGAGCTTGGCGTGGATGGCACTGGAAACCAAAGTTTGCTGTCCGAGCCATCGCGATCTTGGGCCTGTCATCCCGCAGGCTAAATTTATGCTTGCGCTGAAAGAGGTGCGGTTTTGAGATTGGTAATGACAGAGGTGATCTCGAACTGAGTTAGGCGCATTGACGCACCCATAATGGTCTAGTAAATATCGGTGCAGACTTGGAATTTGTTCAGCCTATTTAACCTGAAAATCTGGCATAACAGCACCAGAAAGGCTCCTAGGCTTTCGCAGTTGTGAAACACGCAAAAACGGCACTGTCTGTGCACAGTGGATAACCTCGCAGCCGGGTCTGTTCTCAAAGCTTGTCAAGAATTAGAAGGTGCATTTGCTTTTGGGGGCATTTCTTAAAAAGTAGTAAACCCACCACAGAGCCTGAGTATATTTCAACAACATTAGCGCAGTTGACCCTGATCTGTTTGCCGCGATCAGTTGGGAACTAACGACAAAAGGCAATGCACCCGATGTTGAGGTGGCTGATGCGAGAGAGGGCAAACCCTCAGCTAAGGTCGGGCAACCATTCACATCCATGGGATTGAAGTCATCGTCAGCGTCCATTGTTGTCAAAAGCCCGTACTGTCGGAAATAGTCACTCACACTAGATCAATCCCGTTGATTTTGCAAAATAATCTCTGTTTGCGTCTTTGTACCATTCGTAGTCGCAGGCCTTGGCTATTTTGTCTGCCATCGTCATTCCAAACAAATCCGCCATCAGAGCGAGTGCCATATCCATTCTCACCGAAACACCTGAAGGTATGAAAAACGTGCCATCCTGAAGCCATCTGGCCTCTTTTATCCAATCGACAATTGGCGCAAGAGAAACCACCTTTTAAAATAGAGTTTGTTGGTTGTCGCCCTGCGTCCGTCTAGAACCCCTGTTATTTCCAACAGCACAGTTCCAGTCCAGACGCCTTCACCCTTTCTGCGTTTGATGATGCCACTCGAATCCTTTCTATCACTTCTTTATCTTTGGCCTCAGCCAGTGCTGAATTGCCCCCGCGAATGAATAACAAATCATGGTCATTTTTTCGGAAAGAGCGTTGTCGACCATGATCCTCTGTCCCTGGACGCCGGGTACCGGATCGCGTGTCTTTGCCACTGGTATGATCTCAGTCTCTTTCCCAAAACCACCGAACATTGCGATAGGGCCAAAATAGTCGAGCGTTTTAAAACTGGGAAAACCCAGTGCTGCGAGCGTTCTCATGTCTTTTTCTTTCATCAGTGAGTTGAAACTCGGCGTATTTTGGATGTGCTTGGACAAAACACCCTGTGAGGGTTGAATTGTCCAATTCACCATCAAAACATTAAAAAGATATATTTAAGACAAAAGTATATAAAATTATCAGTATTATTGACGTTACTGCTGTATATGCTTATCATAAGCATATATTTTGGAGTAAATAGTTATGAACATTTCTTTTGCGAACGTCTACTCTAGACATATGGTGGTGCCAGAAAGACGTGAAAATTCGCCTCAGGGCGAAAATATGGTCCGTGGTTTTGATCGAATTATTGATAAAGTGGCCGCCAGCTCAGACGTTTATCAACCGACAAATGAAGTTCACCCTCGTCGATTGGTCGATAATTACAGCAATATTAAGCTCGAGTTTAGCAAAGCAAAAAATGCTAGAGCAAAATAGACCTTATTCTATCATTAAGTAGGTGAACAACATACAAAAACTGTCAGATAAAATACTAATACTTCTGGTAATATTTTAATTTTCTGAGTTAAACTATCGCCATCTTGGTTTTAGGCTTTGTTGGCATTTTCTGTCACTCAAAAGGTTTTCTTTTAAGGCTGAGATTATTTTGGAGGTGGCTATGATTACTTGGAATATTAAAGCCAAAGTAATGGTTTTTATTTTTACTGCCTGTGTTGCAGTTAGTTGTGTGACTGGGTTGATTAGCTTTATCAGCAGTAAAAACGCATTGCAGGCACTTGCGCTTAAAAAGCTCACAGCTGTTCGATCAGCTAAAGGTAGTGAAATGAATATATATCTGCAGAATGTGAAAGCAGAGATTCAAACGCTCTCAGAAAATCTTATGACGATAGAAGCTATGCGGGATTTTAAAAATACTTTTGAAACTTCAAGCCTCCACCTTAGTGATTTAGGTGGGTTAGAGACGCTTAAAAAAACTGGTGGGCTACTTAACGATTATTACCTGAAAGACTTTATTCCTGCGCTGGAAAAGAGAACCCGGCGTAGTTATGAAGCCAAGCTTTTCCTGCCGACCACGCCACAGACTGTCTATTTACAACATCTCTACATTGCAGCCAACCCTTCGCCACTTGGTCAAAAGGTAAAGCTTGTCGATCCAGGGGATGCGAGCGAATACAGCCGAGTACATAAAAAACACCACAAAATTTTGGAAAGCTACAGGAAAAAATTCGAGTTTTATGACATTTTCTTAGTGGATAGTGAGACTAATGATATTGTGTATTCAGTCTTCAAAGAGGCAGACTTTGCCACCAACCTTTCTTCAGGTCCGTTCCGCGAGGCAAATATTGCCAAAGCATTTAATTCCGCAAATGTGCTGGAAGATCCCAACGGTGTCGCTTTTACGGACTTCCAATATTATGAACCGTCTTATGGATCCCCCGAAGCGTTTATTGCCAGTCCAATTTTTGATGGAAAGAAACGGATAGGGGTTCTTATCTTCCAGCTTTCAGTTGAAAAAATAAATGCGATTATGACCGGTGGTGGCAGCTGGCAAGAAGACGGCCTCGGCTTAAGCGGTGAGACATATCTTGTTGCCCCAGATTTCCACATGCGCAGCGTTTCACGGTTTTTGACAGAAGATCCACCCGGGTATTTTGATGCTCTTAGAAAGCTTGGGTATCAAAGTGAAAAAATAGAAGATATGAGGAATTTCGGTACATCAATATTATTACAAGAGGTCCGTACCAATTCGTCTATTCAGGCGTTGGAGGGGATTACCGGGACGGATGTCATTGAAGACTATCGGGGGGTCAGTGTTTTAAGCTCTTATGAACCGATTAGATTTGGTGATCATACTTGGGCTTTAATTTCAGAAATAGACACTGCTGAAGCTTTTGCTCCGGTGGTCGCCCTCGGCTGGGCGCTGGGCTTGTCGAGTGTTTTGATAGCAATGGTTCTTGTTGCAGTTTCTGCCGTGGGTGCGGAACGAATTACCGCACCGATTAAAACACTGGCGGATGCAACGGACCGTCTGGGCAAGGGAGATAGGGATCTGGAGTTGCCAGTTACGTCCCAAGATGAATTGGGGCATCTGACGCAAAACTTTAATGAAATGGTTGTAAATCTGCGCACCCAGAGACAGGTAATTGAACAAAAAAATTCAGAGAATGCCAAGTTGCTTTTGAATATTTTGCCTGAACCTATCGCCGAGCGGTTGAAGAGTGGCGAGTCGCAAATTGCCGACGCCTTTCCCAGCGCCAGCGTTATCTTTACAGACTTAGTTGGCTTTACAGCATGGTCGCAGGGGCGCCCTCCAATGGAAGTATTGTCGATGCTCGACGAACTGTTTGGTTCTTTTGATGAATTTGCCACCACGCTTGAAGTCGAGAAAATTAAGACGATTGGTGATGCATATATGGCTGTGTGTGGATTGCCGACACCGAATGAAGACCATGCTAGGGTAATGGCGTCATTGGCCTTAGGTGTTTTGCAGCGGCTAGATGACTTTAATCAACGTAAAGGTACAAATTTAAAAATGCGCGTTGGTCTGCACTGCGGGCCGGTGGTTGCGGGCGTAATCGGCACGTCTAAATTCATTTATGATCTCTGGGGTGAAACTGTGAACATGGCAAGCCGTATGGAATCGACGGGCCTGCCAAATGAAATTCAGATATCTCAGGCGTTCTATGATGCGCTTGAGGGTGCCTATGAGACGGTTCTACGCGGCGAGATCGAAGTGAAAGGGGCTGGCAAAATGAAGACCTATCTGCTGCAGCATCCTGTGGAAGACGTGGTCTAGTTACCGCAGAGTGTTTGCTCTTGGTCCCGGACTGAGGGACGGTAGACAAAGTACTCGGTCGTTTGCTTGATTGGTGCACATACGGACAGCCTAGACGGTTTATGCCCAACGGCTTGCTGGCTAAAAAATGTCTGCTGATTGAGCGGTTTTGTTGAGGCAGGCACAAATATGATTAAGATCATAGCTGATCTTTGGGGACACGCTTCGTTCCTATTTGTAAAATACAGCGATAAGTCAGGGTGTTTCAATCGGTGGGAGCAGGCTCCAGATATATTTGGGAACGCTCTGTAAGGCGCGGGCCGGATGCTAAAGGCACGAGGGCAACTTGGGCATCGATATGGAGTATATAATAGGAAAGATCTGTCGGTTTTAAACCTATTGAGTATTGTGATTGCTGACCCCAAGGTCGATATTTAGTCGGCAAAAAGCGACCTGCGCGGTCTGGACCGTGCAGGCTAGGTTTTATTAAGAAAATTTTGCGCCTAGAACTTTACTGATGGTTTCATCGTCCATTAAAGGCGTGATGTTGATCTCAATCATTCCGTTCCAGTCAAGCGCATAGTCCGCCAAAGCGCCCGCGTCTGAGGATTCAACAATTGCAAAACCGCCGGTTCCGTCAACATTGTGATAACGCGATACAAGCGTTGCGCCCTCGGGTGGCATGCCACCGGTCGCCATAAATTGTTTAATGGTATTGTCTCTGGCTTGCGGGGAATGGGTCCAAGCAAATTTAAATAGCATCTGTTTCTCCTTTTGACGGCAGCTCAAGCTTGCTGCGGCTTTAGGCTAAGGTGTTTGACACAGTCATGCAAAATAGCTTTTGGGTATTTATTGATAACTTTGGGGAGATGTTTTTATCATCCTGTCTCACATGATGCTATGACTGATAGCCTGAGCGTAACCCGTTGGTTGCCATCAAAGAACACTCGGATTGTTCGCCCGCCTCTATTGCGCAAAAGTCACCTCAACAACGCCAAAGGATCCAAAATCCGCATGAAAGTGGCTGCTAGGTTCCGCTTTGATCGGACGAGTAAAAAAACCCGAAAGAACAAGTTCTCCTGGGGATATTTTATCGCCGTAGTGATCCATGCGACGCCCAAGCCAGCATACGCTTTCTACCGGATCGTTCAAAACGCCTGCTCCAAGGCCCGTTTCCTCCAAGGCACCGTTTCTTGCGACAATGACCCCAACCCATCGGGGATCGACCGCGTCCAGTTGATGGCGTTCGCTACTCAAAACAATGCCTGCATTCGCTGCATTGTTGGAAATTGTATCCAGCACCATCCGCGTGCGTCCAGTTTTCGGGTCCAGCCTGAGAATGCGCATGTCCAGAATTTTGAGGCTTTTGGGGTGATATAATCGGTTGCGGCAATCACGTCGCTGCGGCTGACGTTTGCGCCTTGTAGGTCATGCTTCATGATAAGGGTGATCTTGGCCTCGATATAGGGTTCGATGAAGCGACCTTTAGAAATGGTTTCGGCAGTCTCAAAAACCATTGTATTCAAAAGGACGCCGCTGTCTGGCATATTGATGTTTGGCGCCATTTGTATCGCCTTGGACGTCAGGCCAATATTCCAGCTGATTTTGCGCTGTCCCTCGGCACAGTGCAGGTGCATCAGTGCTGTCTGAACCCGGTAGGCGCCATCCATATTCATGCCCGGATTGGCCAAGGTGATCGTCTGGATTTGATTGCAGTCTTTTCCGCCTGAAATAAGGCCTGCGCTGTGCTCTCAATCTCCGCAGCATTCAGTGTCATCTTCCATCTTCTACGCTATTGGTGAGGCTACCAATGCCTTCTGCAGAAGCCGTGATTTCGTCTCCGGGCTTAAGGCACTTTGGTGGATCAAAGCGTGCGCCGGCACAGGTCGGGGTCCCGGTGATGATCATATCTCCAGGTACCCGTGTGGTGAGGGTCGAGATGTCGGCAATCTGTCAAAGGATTAGGAACAGCATCCTGCCGGTGCGGTCATCCTGACGCAATTCGCCGTGCACGTGGGTTGTAAGGCGGATATCATCCAATTGTTCGGTACGCTCAAACGGCACTAGCCACTGGCCTGTAGCGTCGGAATTGTTCCAGTTTTTACCCTGAGTGACATTAAATTTAGCATGGCGCACCCAGTCTGGGATCTTGCGCTCATTGCACAGTGTCAAAGCCGCAATATGCGCATAGGTATCGCTTTTTTGAATGCGCCGCCCCGCCTTGCCTATGACAATTGCAATTTCACCTTCCCAGTCCAGTTCGTGAGATTCGGGTGGCCGGATTAGTGGTCGTTTGCGCCCGTAAAAGAGCGCCCAAAGCGAGGAAAAAGCGTCATATTTGCAGGGGCTTCTTGGCCATCTTTATATTCGGCATTCCGGTCGGGAAAATTTACCCCGACGCAGATAATTTTTCAGGAGCTGGCACTGGAATTTCAAATTGAAATTGTCCTGTTGGATGGGTGACCTCCCGACTGTTTGCCGCATCCTTCAGTCCGGTTAATACACTGTCTGCGCTCACCTCTGGCCAGCTGGGGTATTGTGGTAATGCGTCAGATAACGCGATCATGCCCTGATCCGTTGCCCGCCCGTAAAGAATGGCCCCGTTTGATAAAAAGGTGGCGAATTTATCCATAAGACACATCCTGCCTGTCCGCGATCTCACAGATCACATTATAGGCAAACGTGATGTCATCTTGGGTGCAATCAAATTGTCCGACTTGAAATCGGATGACCTTTTTGCCGTCTATAAGAGTTTGTGTCAGATAAATCCGTCCATCATCATTTATGTCATCCACCAGCTTTTGATTGAGTGTACCGAGGTCTGTCGCACCAGCCGGGGCATAGCGGAACGTGAACAGTGACAGGATAGGTTCCGTCACAATTTCAAAACTGTTGGTGTTACGCAGGTTTTCGGCCATCACGAGGGACCAATTGACGTGATTGCGGATGCGGTTACGCAGTTCTTCCAGGCCATAGTTTCGCAACAAGAACCACAGCTTTAGCGCACGGAACCGGCGGCCAAGCGGGATGGACCATTCAGAGTAATTTATCAAACCGTCTCGACCGTGGGTTTTCAAATATTCTGGTTGAATGGCGAGAGTACGGACCAGATCGTCTGGGTTTTTCAAAAAGTGCGCTGAGCAATCAAATGGAACACCCAACCATTTATGTGGATTGAAAACAATACTGTCGGCGGCATCAATGCCGTCCCACAAGTTGCGGAACTCGGGGCATATCATCGCGGACCCTGCCCAGGCTGCGTCTACATGTAAATACAGGTCAAACTCTTTGGCGATTTCGGCAATATCGCGGATGTTGTCACAAGATCCGGCACCGGTGGCGCCAGTTGAGGCGATAATACCGGCGGGTTGGTATCCTGCCGTGATGTCGCTTGTGATCGCAGCGCGCATCGCTTCGGCGCGAAGACCACGCAAGGGGCCTTCTATTGGCAGACGCACGATGTTGCTGTCACCCAATCCCGCCACCCAGACTGCTCGGTCAATCGAGCTGTGCACCTCGCCTGAGCAATACAGGCGCAGGGGTGGCATGCCGGATAGACCTTTGGAATTGCCCAGCCAGTTCAAACTGCGTTCACGCATTGTTAAAACAGCCGCAAGCGTTGCTGATGATGCGCTGTCTTGGATCACCCCTGCAAATCCGTCAGACAGACCCACGGCCTGTCGTAGCCATTCCATCATCCGGGTTTCCATTTCTGTCGCCGCCGGCGAGGTCTGCCACAGCAAACTGTTAACCGCCATTGTTGAGGTCAGAAAATCGGCCAGAATTGCAGGTGGAGATGCGTTTGATGGAAAATACGCAAAGAACCTCGGGTGTTGCCAATGGGTTATGCCGGGCATCACAACGCGCTCAAAATCCTCCATTATAAGCGCCATATCCTCGCCCTGTTCGGGAGGCGACGGTGACAGAAGTGCGGCAATGTCACCCGGTGCGACCTGTGCTCGTACCGGCCGGTCACGCAGGGTTTTGTGATAATTAGCCCCCCAGTCGGAAATTTCTTTGCCCCAGCGGGCGTATTCGTCCCAATTCATATTTCTATCCTATGGTGCGATAATTAGTTGTGCAGTCAGGTCCAAGGCTGTGGCTCGGTGCCTTCGAACAGGGTGCCATGTTCAAACCAGCTTTTTGGTGCAGGCGCACCCCAAAGGGTCTGGCGCTGTGGATCTTTGAGATCCCATTTGATTGGTTCGTGATCTGGATCAACGGTTTGATAATCCGAGCAATAGATTTCGATGCGATGGCCGTCTGGATTCAGAATATATAGGAAAAACGCATTAGAAATGCCGTGGCGTCCCGGACCGCGTTCGATATTGCCGATATATCCCGTGGTGGTCATAAAATCACGCAAATCAATGGTGTTCAAGGGTGTTGGCACCCAAAATGCGATATGATGCATGCGCGGACCAAGTCCGTTGGTGAACGCAATATCATGCACACCGCCTTTGCGATGCGCCCAAGCCGCGCAGAGACGGCCAGTTTGTGGATCTTCGGTGTATTCGGTGACCCGGAAGCCGAAATCAGACCAAAAGGCCATATTTTCATCGACATGGCGCGGAAACATTTTGACATGGTCGATCCTTAGCGGTTTGACACCGCGATAAAGCGTGTAGTTTTGATGGATTGACGGCAGACGGTCCATTTTGTGATAAAATTCAATTGGAATTCCGTGCAGATCTTGCGTGAGCAGCGTCCGCCCCTGATAGGGGCGTTCAACCCAAGATACAGGTCGCCCTAAATCCACAAAATACGTATGCGCCCGATCAAGGTCGGCATCATCATAAGTCTTGAACCCGAGAACTTTAACGGTGAAGTCTTCGCTTTTCTCTAAGATGATGCAGTGATGACCTCGCTCCTCCATGGCGCGCAGGTAAATGCGGCTTTTGTCTTCGTCGGTGACCTGAAGGCCAAGCGTGTCCACATAAAATTTGCGTGACGCGGTGAGATCGCTGACCCCAAAGCATGTATGGCTGAGCCGAACAGTATTAAAAGTGGGGTACAGGTTGGGCGCGGGCAGGGGCATGGTTATCCTCCCAGTTTGGGGATTTTGTGATCGGTCATGGCAAAGGCCACATTCTTGGTCTCCATATAGAACTCAAATGACCCGTCACCGCCATCCCGGTCGGTGACGGAATTTTTTGTCCCACCGAATGGCGCTGGAAAATGTCGCGTGTTCTCAGAATTTACCCAGATCATTCCAGCCTCAAGCGCATCCGAGACCCGCAATCCGCGTTTAAGGTCGTTGGTCCAGAGATAGCTGGCCAACCCATAGCCGACATCATTGACCGCAGTGACGGCCTCTGCCTCGGCGTTGAACGACAGCACGGTCAAAGCGGGGGCAAAAATTTATTCTTGTGAGATGCACATGTCGTTTGTGGCATCGATGAAAAGAGTTGGGGCAACATAGCACCCGCCACCCGGGCCGTTGACAGTGCGGCCACCGGTGGCAATGGTAGCGCCTTCTTGCATTGCGATGTCAAAATACGCCTTTACTTTTTGCAGATGGTTTGGATCGATCAAAGGACCGATGGTTGCGGCGGGGTCTAAAGGATGCCCCAAGGTAATTTTGGCGGCTTTTTCAGCAATTTTAGCTGTAAAATTTTCATAAATATCAGCCTCGACCAGAAGCCGGGAAAACAATGTGCAGCGCTCGCCGTTCAACGAATATATCATGAATATGGCGGCGTCGGCGGCGCGCTCTAGATCGGAATCTTTAAACACGATAACTGGGTTTTCCCCGCCCAGTTCAAAATGGACGCGCTTCAACGTGTCAGCGCCTTGTTTCATAATCATTGAGCGCGTCTGGCTTTCACCGACAAATGCGATGGCTTTAATATCTGGATGTTCGGTTCGTGCGCGGCCGGCCTCTTCAGCAAAGCCATTGACCATGTTCCATATTCCGACCGGCACGCCTGATTTCTCGGCCATCTCGTTTCTTAAGCGGTCATGGACGGGATTGTATTTCCAAAAAAATTTCACATCCATTTCATTGATATTAGCTGATACCATAAAAGGTCCGTGTGCTAACTCTTGTTTAAAAAAAGCTTAGTCTCCCTTTACAGCGCCTTTGCGCTGTCCGTTTTTTGCACATCAGTGCGCCCCTCTCCTATACGGAGTGTCATATCTAAAAATGCATTTTTGGGATGGTTGTCTGCAATCGAATATGCGTCATGCGCCACAGTGCGCACGCGGATACCCGCCTTGGGATGGAGGTGTAGATTTAACAGAGATAGGCGCATCTGGTCGCAGAATGTTTTCAAATCTGCGCGTTGCGCTAGATTGCTGGGATACCAAAGTATCAAATACGGCGGCTTGAACTCGGATGCATATATATAAAACTTGTTAACTAATTATTGGAAAGGCAAGGGGATTGTTTGGTTTGCCTGCTTGCGATCACCGTGTATCGGGAGTGTGATGACTAAGAACGTGGCCCAGTATGAACCGACAAGCCGTAGTTTGCCCATCTCGCTGCTGCAAACCCGTGAGTTGATCAGGGAAGTTGTGCGCCCGATGCTAATGCGGCACCGTATCACCGAGCAACAATGGCGCGTTCTGCGCGTGATCTCAGAAGATGTGCGAATTGATGCCAGCACGGTTGCGGCGCGGGCCTGCCTGTTGGCGCCAAGTGTGACACGGATTGTCAGGGCGCTGGCAGAACGGGGCTTTATCAGCTCTGTAAGGGATGTTTCAGACAAGCGCCGGACGGTTCTTCAACTTACTGGCGCGGGGGAGGCATTTATCGAAAAAGTTTCGCCTGAAAGCGCAGAGATTTTCGCCAAGCTGCGCCAGACAGTTGGCTCGGAGCGATGGGAGCAATTGGCGACGCTCTTGTCTGATATTCAAGCGGCAGACACAGATTAAAGCGACGCAAATCCCCGATCCACTGCTTGCAAAATCTGTGCTGTATCTGCCTCGTCGATGATTAGGGGGAAGATCACATTGGGGCCGGAGACCCGCAGCATCACACCGCCCTTATAGGCCGCTGTTTGCAGCCGCTGAATGGTCTGTTTGTCAATCGGGGTTTTCTGCGTTTGGTCACTGACCAGTTCCAATGCGCACCTTAATCCGTGACCGCCGCGCACCTCGCCGATAAGATCGTACTTCTCTCCAAGCCGCCATAGACCTTTAAAAAACTGTCCACCGCGCAAGCCGGCATTTGTTTTCACATCGGGGCGCTGGGTTTCTTTCAGGCAGGCAATTGCCGCCGGTGCGCCCACGGGATGGCCTGAATAGGTATAACCTAGCCCGATTGCAGCGCCGCCGCTGGTGTTGGTTTTAAATGTTTCGGCGATTTCTTGTGCGATCATCACTGCGCCAAATTGAAAATAGCCATTGGGTATTGCTTTTGCTGTGCAGCTGAAATCTGGTTTGCCCCCCCCATGCCGTGCGCCTGTCCAGTCGCCGCTGCGGCCAAACCGGTTTGTGACCTCATCTGCGATCAACAAAATGCCGCGCCGAGCGCAAATTTCCCTGACCTTTGGCATGAAACTGGGGTAGGGAGGGATTACCCCTCTGGCGCCAAGAATAGGTTCCATGATCATCGCCGCAATAATGTCTGCGCCCTGAAAATTGATTTCATCCTCAAGCACATTTATGCACAGATCTGCCAATTTTTCGGATCGACCTCATTGAACGGGCTGCAATAGGTATAAAGGGCAGCGATATGAAAGCATCCCGGCATCAGGGGTTCATACTGGCTGCGGAAATTTGCGTTTCCGTTGACCGAGGCACCACCGGTATGGGTGCCGTGATATCCTTTTTTGAAGCTGAGATATTTCACGCGCCTCGGTGCGCCGCACAATTTGTGGTTTTGGCGCGCCAGGCGTAGGGCGATCTCCACATTGTCTGATCCGCCAGAGGTGAAAAAGCGGGCGTTAGCCCGTCTTCTGCAAAAAACTGGGTCAGCAAATAAGAAGACTCAATCACGGCGTCATTGGTGGTGCCCCGAAAGGTTGAGCAATAAGGCAACGTGTCAAGTTGTCTGGCAATGGCATCTTTAATCGGTTGACAGCAAAACCCCAAGTTGACGTTCCAAAGCCCACCCACAGCATCGATTATGGTATGCTCGTCCACATCGGTAATGCGCACCCCTTCGGCTTGGGTCACGATTGTGAGGGCATCTGCTGACTGTCTGCGGGATGCGCCATACGGTGCCACATGTGGCGGGCGTTGTGCTCTGTTAAGAAATTCTCGTTCTTCACCCATTTGCGCCAATTTCAGCTGACGTTTTGCTATGCTCATCGCATACCTCATCCAGCGCGGCAGGCACGTGGCCGCTCCAGTGTGAGGTGATCGATCGGGCCGCGATGATGAGTTGGCTTTTGATGGTGTGGTCGCGACGCGCATTTATCCTGTGCGCCGGCGCTGCGACGGCAATGGCCCCTGCCACTGTGCCGCTGTTGTCGAATACAGAGGCACCAACGCCGTGTACCCCAGTTTCAAATGTCTGATTTGCGATACCAAACCCGGTTTTGCGTGTATGTGACAGGCGGTATTCAAGGTCGTGTGGGGTCGTCACTGTCTGGTCTGTGAAACGTGCAAGCAATGCACAGCTTTGCCGGCGCAGTTTGTCGTCCGAAAACGTGCGCCCCGCAAGGCCAGACCCGCTTGCACGCAGTAGAAGCGTTTTTTCGTTAACAACCGCACCAGCGCTGTACGTCTGCGACATTTGACGCGCCAAAATCACTAATTTGGTGCCCTGTAAAAGCGAGGCATGGGGGGCTCGCCGGTTGCTTGTGCTAAAACTGCCGGTCCCAGTCTGTAGTGTGATGTGCGAGGATTCTTTTCGATGAACCCGCTTTGTTCTGGGCCGACAGATGTCGGTATACGGTTGTTTTGTCACGCCCGGCAGCACGAGTGAATTCAGACAGGCCCAATTCAGGTGTATGGGGCGAAAATAATTTAAAAGCTCAAGTGCTTTTGTGACGGTGCTCATTGGGCGGATTTAAGGACCTGTTTTCAGCAAAAGAAAGCAACAATACTGAATTTTCAGCGACAGATAAAACAAAGTGTTGTAATTTAATACTGAATTAGTGGTTTGATTATTGAGCCGACACTCTTGTAAATCTGATTGGTATAGGTCTGCTTTCGCTCTCTGAGAGAGGGTTTTTTTGGCAGCCGCACCGCCGATGCAATGAGTATTTCAAGGCAGGAGGTGAAAATAATATGTCTTGTCATATATTTTTTATGCACTGTTTTGGTATTAAGCGGCGAAAAATTAAACATATGCGGCGTGAATGACGGAGTTTTAGATCTTGATGTGGTCCCAGCCGGGGCCAGTTCGGTCGCCATAGCGGCCCAACGGCTTTCCCGTTTACTGACTGGTCAATTGGGGGCGCTCTTGGCGCAACAGAGAAATCTTAGTCTTGTGGATTGGCGGATTTGTGTCGGACTGGCTGATCAGCCTTGGATCAGTCAAACTGCACTGGTTGGCTTTACGAAAATGCAACAGGCGCAGGTCAGCCGCTCGCTGTCTATGTTAGAGCAGCGTGGCATGATCAAAGCCAGCCGTAATAAAACCGATCGCCGGGGCTGGCAATTCGCGCTGAGTGATCAGGGCAGGGCGTATTTCGAAGAGATATTGCCGGTGGTCGCCGCATATTGTCGGGGCTTAGATCAGGTTCTCACCGATAGAGAACTGATATTGTTTTTGATGCTGTCTGAGAAAATTGCAAACGCATCTGTCAATGATCAGGCGTATTTAAACCGAGGTTTGGAAGAAGCAGTTTAGTAACGAAACTGGAGACAGGCACAAAGATGTTTGGGACGGGTGATAACATTGAAGGAGGGCAGAGACGATGAAAATAGGAACGAAATTCAACGCGGCTATGATGGGCAGCATGACGTTTGCGTCAAGCTTGGTGCAGGCTGCAGATTTGCAACCTGATGGAGATATCCGGTTGCCAATCGGGTTTGGAGCTGGTGAATCTGCGGATGTGATGTGATGTGATGTGATGTGATGTGATGTGATGTGATGTGATGTGATGGGGCGGGTCTTGGCAAAGAACAGAACATCGAAGAACAGACGGATTGGAATGTGATTGCCGAAAATAAAACAGGTGGCGGCGGCATGGCAATGTTCACCGTGATTTAGAAAATGCCCAAAAACAACAATATTGTTGGGCTTGGCGTGAATATGCCGGTTATGATCAATCTGGTTAAGCGGCCCGGTGACGTTGCCTTTGATCTCGACAGCTTCGACTATCTCGGCATTATGGCGCGGGCACAACTGGCCCTGATCAGCCGCGCAGATGACCCTTTAACACCCTCGCAGAGATGGTTCCCTATAAAAGCCAATGAGGGCGTCGCAGTTGGGTTTGGCGTGGCATCGCAAAAACTGTTGACGGAAGTTGTGAATAAACACGATGATGTGGGCTTTCGTTTCGTCTCGACCGAAGGCGAGGTTGAGACCCAGAAACTCGTGCTGGGCGGCTAGCTCCTTGATGGCTTTTTGGCTGGAACCCATGTGCCGTATCTCAAATCTGGCGACTTTAAGATGATTGGCGTTGGTAACTATGCCCGCCAAAAATATGCGCCCGAGACGCAGTCTTGTGTAGAGCAGGGGTATAACGCTTATGTCGATCTCTAATGGTGTATTGCGATGACAGCGGGCACTGACCCCGGAGCGATTGCAGCGGCTGTCGCGGTAGCGGTCAAGTCGGACACCGTGGCAGAAATAGTTGCGGACGTGGCCTCAAGTTCACCGTTAACCCTTGGACCAGAGGGCACAAAAAAATGTTAGTTGATGGAATCGACAACGTTAAAGTCCTGTTTGGGCAGTAATATTGAAAGAGGCATCACCAGCTTTATGGTGGTGCCTATCATAGAGGGCCGGGGGGGTTATCTTGACAAAATCTGCAGACCGAGCGTCCGGTGCATTTCTTAATATTTGGGCTTTTACTTTATTTTTATATTATTCCCAATCATATTGAGCTCGCCGGTTTCGGTTGGGTATATCCCAGCACGATCCCGAATGCGGTGGCGATTATTCTCATCCTTTCCGGCGCGGCAGTTTTCTTTAAGCCGACACGCCACTGCGCACGCCCCGCTGGAGAAATGGCTCGTGCTGGACTTTTTTGGCGGTGCTGCGCCTTGGGATTTGGCTCATCTCACAGGTGGGGCTTGTCTGGGCCGGACCTGCTGTTGCGATTGCACTTATGGTGCTGATGGGGGAGTGCCGTAGACTTTGACTGCTGATGGGCGGTGCTTCGACACCGGCCGTCATCTGGCTGTAAGTTGACGTGCTGCTTGATCGCAGCTTACCTTAGATGCGGACAAAGCCATGATAGATTTTGCAATAATTCTGGCGGGATTAGGGGGTGTGTTTACCCTTTGGAAACTGAGTTTGGCCCTGTTCGGGGTTCTTGTTGGCCAGTTTTTTGGTGTGGTGCCCGGTATTGGATCTGTGATGGCGATTGCGAGTGCGATCCCCTGTACCTTTGGTCTGGATACTTTGCCGGCAATCGCTTTTCTGGTCGGAATTAATAAAGGGGGTCTGGTCGGTGGGGCAATCCAAGCTGTTTTGATGAATACCCCAGGTACGCCAGACGTGGCCGCAACCGCGCTTGACGGCTATCCTTTGGCGAAAAAGGGCAAGCCGTTGAAGGCCACCAAGATGGCCCTGTTTTCATCCGTGACCAGCGATACATTCAGCGCTATCGCTCTTATCACTGTCTCGGCTCCGCTGGCGGTTCTTGCCCCTAGGATGGGCCCAGTTGAGGTTTTTGCATTGATGATTTTTGCGTTTTCAATCCTGTTGGGCTTGATTGGGCAGTCTTTGATCAAGGGGATAACCGCAGCCGCACTTGGCTTGTTGGCGGCCTCAATCGAGTCAGATTCAGCGCACTATTCCCCGCGTATGATCTTTGGCTACTACGAGGTTTATGACGGTTTGCGGCTGGCCTCTGTCGCGATTTTTATGCTGGCAATTTCTGAAATTATACCGCGCTTGTCACAAATGCGCGGTCATGTACCAGCGACCAATACGATTGACGATACCGGCAATAGGGACGACCGGTGCGTGACATTCGCAGAGTATTGGGGGTGTCGGTTTACAATGCTGCGCTGGGCCATGATCGGCACAGTGTTGGGGGCACTTTCAGGGATTGGTCGATCGCCGCTGCGTTCACGTCTTATGTGATGGCCAAGGCCAGTTCCAAAGGTCCTGATAGCTTTGGCAAGGGAAATTTACATGCAATAGCCGCAGCAGAATCGGTGAACTCTGCCGTTGTCGGGGCGAACCTGATCCCCCTGCTGTTGCTTGGCATTCCCAGTAGCGTTGGTGCGGCTTTGACCAACAGTGCTTTTATGATCCGTGGTGTGCAACTCGGCCCGCTTTTGTTTAGCGATCAAGGCCGGCTTATCTATGGCTTGTTTGGGGCGATGGTTATGACAAATGTGATTAATCTGCTGATTGGCCAAATTGGATTGCGGGTTTGGATCAAGGTTGTTTCAGCGCCTGAATCTATGATCTATGCCTCGGCTTTGTTGCTGTGCATTGTCGGTGTCAGCATAGCCCCAGGTGGGTTGCTCGGAATGGCGGTGATGCTGGTTTTTGCCGCGCTCGGATATTTTATGACGGTCTTTGGATATTCTGTAGTGATTTTTATTATTGCATTTTTTCTGGGTCCGCGTTTTGAGATGTCTGTGTCCCAAAGTCTTGCGATTACCAATGGTGATCTGAGTAAAATTAATGACTATCCCATTGCTCTGGCTTTATTGTTTCTGGCCGCAGCCGCAGCCGCAGCCGCAGCCGCAGTTTGGTGGCTGGCATGGAATAGTCCAAAACCTAGGACAGAGATACCAGGTGATCGAACCGACCATAAGCGATAGCTGGCAGAGAATTCATGGGTGAGAGGGTCATTTTACCTGAAGCAGAGACAGATTAGAAAAGAGTGCAGAATGAGCAAAAATATCCTCTTTATCATGTGTGATCAATTGTGGTTCGACTATTTGGGCTGTGCAGGTCATCCACATTTGAAAACGCCACATATCGATGCGCTTGCGGCGCGCGGTGTGCGTTTTGAACGCGCTTATGTGCCATCGCCCATCTGTGGACCCAGCCGGATGAGCTTTTTACTGGTCGCTATGTGCGCTCTCATGGGGCGACCTGGAACAATTTTCCACTGCGGGTGGGCGAGATGACGCTTGGGGATCATATGTCCGAGGTTTGGGTCCACACCTTGCTGTGTGGCAAAACCCATATGGCGGCTGATGTCGCCGGTATGCGGCGCCTTGGTATTGATCCTGGATCGGGAATTGGAAATAAAATCGCCGAATGTGGATTTGAAGTGTTCGATCGCCTTGATGGCTTACACCCCGATGGGGCCACACAGCCAAGCCATTATAATTCGCACCTTGAAAAACTGGGTTTTGAGGGCCCTAATCCGTGGGAGCAATGGGCAAACTCTGCCGAAGGGGATGATGGAGAGCTGCTTTCGGGCTGGTTGATGTCCCATGCCGACAGGCCCGCCCGGGTGGCTGAAGAGCACGGCGAAACCGCCTATACCACCAGTTGCGCAATGGAGTTTATGAATGGGGCTGGCGATACGCCTTGGTGCTTGCATCTGAGCTATATTAAGCCCCATTGGCCCTATCTTGTGCCAGCACCCTATCACAATAAGTACGGACCAGAGCACGCATAACCGGTGGTGCGCTCTGAGATCGAAAAGCAAAGCCCACATCCGGTCTTGGCGGCCTATCACCAACATCGGTTTTCGCAAGCGTTTTCACACAATAAGTGCGGGCGCGGGTCATCCCCGCCTATATGGGTTTGATTGCCCAAATCGATGATCAGATAGGTCGGTTGATGGCTTGGATGGATGAAAAAAAGCTGAGCCAAGACACGTTGATCGTGTTTACCTCAGATCACGGCGATTATCTGGGCGATCACTGGCTGGGGGAAAAAGAAATGTTTCACGATCCCTCAGTCAAGGTTCCGATGATAGTTGTGGATCCGTCCAAACCGGCGGATGTGACCCGTGGCAGTGTCGATGCAGCCTTGGTTGAGGCCATTGATATGATACCAACCTTTATCGACTGGATGGGGGGGGCCAAAGCCAAATATCGTCGAGGGTCGATCGCTCTTGCCACTTTTGCGCAGGACGTCGAACGTCAAATGGCGTCAGATTACGATTAGTGAATATGACTATTCAATGCGCAAAGCCCGTAAAATACTGGATCAGCCGGTGTCGGATTGCCGGGTGGTCATGGTATTTGAGGGGCGCTGGAAGTACATCCATTTTGAAGGATTTCGCGCGATGTTGTTTGACACTGAAAATGATCCCGATGAGCTTTGCGATTTGGGGGACATATCGTGTTACCCCGAACATGCCGCGCATCACTCACGGTTGGAGGCTGCGTTAAATACATGGGCGCGCGGACATCACAACAGCGTGACCAAAACCGATGAAGAGATCAAAACCCGTGCAGGGTCCAAGTTTTCACGCGGGATCTATATTGGCTTTTGGAACGAAGATGATGTGTTGCAGGCCAAGCGCAGCAACAGCGGCGAGGGCGGCAATTAGCGTCGAAAACCAGTTGCCTCGTAAATCACTGCGATCCGTAGTTCAGATCAGAGGGCAGCGGCGGGTGGCTCACTGCGGATCCGTTGCCGCATCATTTCGGTGGCGTGATCAAAACGTTGCATGTTTTGTTCCGAGCGGGCGCTGACCTGTGCGCCCTCTGCCAGCGCCAGTGCGGCTGCGGCCTCTTTACTTGGATCGCAGACGTTGTGAATACTGCCGTCTCGGGCGGCGAGGGCAAAAACCTCTTGCAGCCAGGCCAATGTCTGCCCCCGAAAGTCGCCAATTTGCTGAAGGGTTGCGTCAACCAGCGTGTCGCGGCCCATTGACAGGGCCACACAGAGGCACAGTGTATCCCCCCCGTTCAAAGCGGTTCGGTAAATGTCCAAAAATCCTAAAATCCGGTCGCCGCCAGTGTGTAGGTCTTGGGTCGTCTGTGCAAGTTTTTTGGCGATTGCCGCTTTGTAACGCGTCATAAGTGCTGTTATAAGATCGGATTTTGCGGGGAAATGGTAATGGATACTGGCCGTGCGGATTCCAACACGTTTGCTCAGATCTGCATAGCTGAACCCGTCATGACCATGGCGCCTAGCCGCCCATTCTGCTGCGTCAAGAAGGACGGTTTTTGTATCCGGTTTCACCATGGCTTTACGTCTCCAATTTCATAGCAACATCCTCGGCTGCGGTCAAAGCACCTTCCAGAAAGCCACCGAATTGCGACGCGATTTCGGTTGACCCCATAATCAGCTTACCTTGCCAAAGATTTCGCAGCGCACTTGGCAGGCCATAATGGGGATGCCCGCTCGGTGGCTGGTGGTCAAGCGCAGTGGCTGTTTGGGGTGCATAGGCCCAGTCGCGCAGTTCGATTTTTTGCGGTGTGAGCGCCTCAGGACCGAACAGGCGGCCCAATTGCGCGATGCAGGCAGCGCGCAGGGCATCACTTTGGCCGTCGCGCTGGGCTACAGGTACGCCGACAAACCCGAACAAGGCACCGGGTGAGCCGTCCATTGCCGACGCGTCATGAATTTCCACCATCGGGCCGTGTCGACTCATGGCATCGCCTGACAGTCCCTCGTCGCGCCAGAACGGGCGCGCGTAAGTGGCCACAA
>Ga0206131_10001746_pt1 | contig 27286 bp, 25 predicted proteins | sample Helgoland_Spring_FD_148636 | JGI IMG/M metagenome (GOLD analysis project Ga0206131, IMG submission 148636) | Pelagic subsurface seawater microbial communities from Kabeltonne, Helgoland, North Sea - Helgoland_Spring_Bloom_20160517_1 | ecosystem: Environmental > Aquatic > Marine > Epipelagic ...
TTACTGACGGGGATGTATTGGAGTGTCCGACGGACGCAGTGCGACTAAACGCGACGCACTGTTCGAGTCGAAAATCCGATGTGCACAGCACATTGCAGAGATTCTGCCCATTGTGAGGAAAAAAACTTTGTCAGAGGAAGCTCAGGCTTCCTCGTCGGCGAACTTGTTTGCCTCACTTGGTCAAAAAAATACGACCAACATTTTTCAAGAGATGAAATATTTTTACCTCTTCGAACCTCAATCCTGAAATGAGCGGGACGATCGTCCCGCTCATTTGGCAAACTTATAAAAAGGGGGTAGAAAAAAAGATGTGTGAAAATATTTTCTATAAAATAAACTTTGTCACCGCCGGTAGTCAAGTATATAACACCGGTCGGCAACGAAGAGCATTCATGAGTATAAATATACTCGTTCGGCATCCAAAACGAAAACCATGGCATCCACCAAGAGAAGAAAGACACGAATATACCGTCTTGGTTCCCAAAAGCGGTCAAAACCAACAGATTCAGTGGATGTTTCGCAATTTGTGCAGATCGGGGATCGAATCACGATCGAAAACCGCGATGGTAACCCGTATATTATCAAGGATATCCTGCGATCCTCGATATTGTTCGTGCAGTCTATGTCGGTATACCACCTCGACGATCATCACCAGGAAGAAATACCCTGTCTTGTCCGTGGTAGCAATCTGTACACGAAACATTCCCACCGACAAGTATCGATTGTGCGTACCGAAGAGTGGCGCGACCAATTGCAGCTGAATGCCACGGTTGTATACTTCCACGATCGTAATTCGTACGATTGCGTCGTCGTTGAGCGCGAGGGGGAAATGCTTACAATACAGCCTTTTGGCACAGACATCGAGTTTAAAGTACACGCACAGTCGTACAGCATGTTCAAATCCGACAAGACGTTTGACGGGTATCATCGTATGGAAAGAACCGCGTCGTTTGATAACCTGTATGATTGCATCGTGTCGAACGATGGCAGGTGGCGCGGGCAGATCATCGAGACGGACCCACAGTTTAATATTTGTCTCGTCCGCCGCTATGGACGCGATCCACATAGTGGGACGGACGTGGACTGTGGAAATCACGTGTGGCTCCCGGTGGACTACGTATTGACGCAGACGACGGTTGAACGGCGCCTCAAGCCAAAGTTTGACCAGGACATTTACCTGGGCAACTTTACGTTTCAAAAAGAGTGGTACGACCAATCCAAGCGTTTTTTCCAATACCCTTGGGAAGGATGGAAAGATATGGTGGCAAGAAGTGACACCGCGTTGGTGTTGTACGATTTATACCGGTTTACTATGATGCCGAGTGTATACGACAGCATATACCCATCGAACCCGGATTTAGCGACCGGATTTGCCTGTGCGTTGGACTTGCATATGTCGGTATCCACACTCTGTCAATTTCCACACTTCTCTTCGTCGTCCATTTCGAACTGCTGTAACACAGTCGATCAGTTTCACAAGGTACATTACAATATTCTGACCAACCGAATGGAACGGTCCTGTGCGGCACAGGCGGACCGGGACACTGCAAACACGATGATGAAACGTTTTTTTAATATCATGGACCCCACTAATTTCCCCTCATATGTGAAAGGTATTCGTTTGAACCGCCTGAACCATTCCAAACGCGCAGTCACCCTACGCATCGAAAGCATTGACGATATTTGCATGAAAATAGGCGTGTATTACCACGGCGACCCACCCCCGGGGTACTTGGCACCCTATCACTGTCGCCGGATCTCGGTGGGGGTCAAACGTGTCGCGTACGCACTGGAGAAAAACAACCGAATGATGTACCCCACTATACGGAGCATATGTCCGGTCCATTTTCGATCGGTGTTCGATGGGACGACGGACAACCCGGTTTGGTACGATCGGGAGTATTACTTCCGTGGCGATCCATTTCCAAATATGACGCTCTTTCATTACCAAAAGATGATGATCCTACAAATGTCTCGACGCGAACAGGAAACGACCGCTTTGTCGCATGCATTTGAACGCAACTTAAACGGCATGCGGTACAATCTATTCTGTGGGTCGAACGATATTACGGTGGCGAACTCAACGGGGGCGTTATTGATGATGGACACTGGCTTGGGCAAGACGATATGTATCTTGGGACTGTATCATGTGCGTCATATGAAAACGCTTGTCGTCGTCCCGTTGTCGCTCCTTGATCAATGGAAGCGTGAGATCGCTACGTATTTACCGTCGGTCACGCTGACCGAATGTTACGGGCGAAAGAAGAACCTCAGCGGAGACATTGTGGTGACCACATACGGCACGGTACGCACCATGTATCAAAAAAACAATTTCTTGACGACCTTTAGCCGCGTTGTATTTGATGAAAGTCATACGCTTGTAAACGCCACCTCCGTGACTGCAAGAGCATGTCAAAGTATTACAGCCGTATACCGGTGGTGCTTAACGGCAACTGCCATTAGCAATAACACGTTCCAGTCGTTGGAGGCACAGCTCAGTGTATTGAATGTGGCACCGTTTAACCGCGCGTCACGCGGACGGTATTTTGCGATGGGCGGTGGGTATTTGAAAGACAATATAGAACATTCTCGCCTCACGTCCCGTGAGTACTATATGATGCAGGTTCTCGTGTCTACGATCATGATGGCGCAGACAAAAGTGGGGTTGCGGCATCATAAATTAACCTTTGACGATATTGAGATGCACCAATCGATCATCTATGTGGAGAAGGAGACGATACCGTATGACTATCTCTTTCATTGCACTCGCATGGATACGTGTACGTTCGGTGGAAGTTCGTACGGGCGCATGGTCGCGGGCGCCGACCAGTTGCAAATTTGCACGATTTCCCCCGGGTTGGTCCCATTATACCGGTATGCATATGAGGTGGACCGGAAGATAAATGCACAGACGGTCGAGGCTGTCGCCAAACGACTCGGAAGCGACGAGTTTCACCAAAGTGTGAAGACTAGCTTGGAAGATTTGTCAACGACGGACTGTTCTATATGCATGGACACGTTAGAGCGCCCCACCATCACACCTTGCTCACATTTGTTCTGTTACGAATGCATCGACCTCGCGTTATCGCACAAACGTGTCTGCCCACTGTGTCGATCGGTCGTGACGAAAGAACGTTTGGTCGAAATATCCACGCGCACGCAGCAAGATGTCGTCGTGACGGGCGACGAAGTATTGTTCTACGATACACTGGGACGGAAGTGCAAGATATTGAAAGAACATTACGACCACTGGCTCGCGTTTCAAGATCGATTGACCGACAATGCCAAATTCAACGAACTGGCAAACATTATCGACAGTACGGACGAGTCGGTGGTCGTGTTCTCACAACATTCCGTGGTACTGAAAGCCTTAAAAGCACGGTTTCCACAGGCAGAACTTATTACGGGCAAGTGTTCCCGCAGTCAGCGCCGCACGGCAATCGACAATTTCCAACAGAAAAAGTCCACCGTGTTCTTGTTGTCCACACGCTGTGCCAGTGTGGGCATTACGCTCACGTCGGGGTCGCACATGGTGTTCATGGAACCCTTACTGGACGAGACCGTGGTCCAACAGGCGATAGGTCGGGTGGCGCGTACGGGACAACTACAGTCTGTGCATATCCACACCCTCGTGACGAAAGGCACCATCGACGAAACTTTCCTGGCATTACGCAGTGAGTATGACCAACTTCGCGACACACAGAACAGAAAATTGAGTGTTTTGCAGCGAAGCTTCAAGTACGATGCGTTGGTAAAGTTATTTAGGTAGACTGTTTAGTTATAGCATTTTTTTATTTATCCCTACACAACACGCTGGCGTTTAATCGTTCGTGCCGTTCCCCCTGGACACATGGTCGCAAAGATCGCGTCCACGTCTTTCGTCTTCTCATATTCGTGAAACATCGTTGAACGGTCCATGTACCGACATACCCACCGTGCCATCTGCGTATACGTCACGTCGGTACTCGTCTTTTTTTTGCGGTCTTTTCGCAGCGCGAGCGAGTCGATGAACCCTTCCCGGGACGGAAATTTCTCGTACAACATGTACGACACTGCCATGGCAATTTTAAAGTCGGTGTCCGTCATTCCGGTACGCTCAAACAACATGAGGGCGTGCAAGATGACGCTTTTCAACTTGGGGTAGTGATCGACATACTTTTTAAAGCGGGTTTTCCACTTGGCGTCGGCGATGATACTCCCCGTATAATACGCTTTCGTGTACACGGGCGCATCGGTGCCGGTCATGTGTGTCAACCCTGTCGCCGCGTCCCAACGGTCGTCCACCGCGACGCACACGGTACCCGCAATCAATTCACGGAGCTTTTCGTACTTTACACGTTGTAATTTTTCGGGGATCCGCTTAATGAACGTTTCCAGCTGCTCGTCTTTGAAGTTCTTGGGTAGATAGAACATGGGTTTGCGCCAACACAGTTCGTAGACGATGCACCCCATTGCCCATAAATCGACCTTGTAATTGTACCCTTGTTCACGACAGACCTCGGGAGCACGGTACCATCGGGTCACCATGTAGTCGGTCATACACGTTTTCCGTGCCACCGTACAGTGCGGTTTCGACAAGCCAAAATCACACAAGTACGCGCGCCCATTTTTTATCAAGACGTTGTCCGGCTTTATGTCGCGATGGGTGATATCGTGCGCGTGTAGAAAGTGAAGTCCATGCAACATATCGGTCGAAATTTGCGTGATCATGGCTTCGGACACTGTGTTTTTCTCATCGGCAATGAGTTTTTTCAAATCCGATTGCATCAGTTCCATATGCAACTCTGTCGATCCATAGCGTAATTCTGCGCCTCGAAACGGTACCAAATGCCGACTAGATAGCCGTAGTACATGAAGTTCCCGAACGACCGCTTGAACGGTATTGATATCATTGTCCCTGATTGCAGATAATTTCACCGCGCGGTTGTCCTGGGGGTAAGCGTGAACCTCGCCATATGCCCCACCGTTTAAAAAGGTTCCGACCATCTTCATGATGTTTTGCAATGTGAGTGAACGGAAGTGCCTATATACGCATCGTGTCTCATATCACACCGATAGTGGTTCACAGAATTCATTGGACCCGGGGGTGACAAAGTTTTATTATACAATAAAACCACCGTATTAGAATGCAAGTAGTATATCTATATTTTTACGTACGATGCAGCTTGCGTTGCCCGAATAGATAAGTACAACTTTATCAATACTAACTCAATTAATTTTAACTGGTTCACGCCACATGCGCGGATGACTGCACATGCATCCACCGTAAACGCTCTTCCACCTTGTCCAAACGCTTCTCGGATCGACAAATCGACGACAGTGAACTTAATACAATACAAAATGCAATCGTCGCCATGTAAATCACAAACCATCTAAATAAAAGTTCATCTTGAACCTGTTCCACCACGTACTCGATTTTGTCTTGACATTCCCGTTCAGTCAATATGGACGGCTCAAACATATCGAGTAAAATGTACGAGGCTTTTATACCCCGTAACGTTTTATACCCCCAAACTTGCGTAATATCGTGTACGTTCTGCTTCGATGGTATCCGAGTGGACGGAGAACGTGGGCTTGATATCCATATGGATGGGGACACGACGTGGCAGCCAAGTTCCGTACCACCCTAGCATGGGGATCATTAAGGGAACGCCGTATGTTTTCGCCACCCATTGACGCGTGGACAACCAGGGCGCGGCAACCCCGACAAAGTGCACCGACCGTGTCACCACCGGTAAAATGGGCACATTCGCCGCCTGTGCAATCCGGAGGAAACCATGCCGTCGTGTATAATGCGTTTGTGTGACGAGCTCCGGGACACCCCCTGGTACGAGTATAACACTGTGCGATTGCAGCGCGCGGCGTATCGACCCTTCGTTGGCGGGGATGCATCCGAGGTGATGTGCGACCCATCCGATCACTGGGATGGCAAATATCCATGGCGACACGGCAAAAACGGTGGCGGATCCACGGCGAAAATGAGTGGAGAACAGAATGCCCGTACATAAAAATCCATGTGGATGGCTTGTAATCAAATGTGGACGGGGGGGTACCTGAACCGCGTCAATGGAGCCAAACCACGCGGTGTACGGCATGTTGTTGACCAGGTCACGCAACGCACCGGTGGGTATGATCGTATCGTGCCAGAGGTAGACGGTCAGCAACGAGACTCCTAGTAGGAGGGGACTCACTACCATAAAGTACGGTAGGCACACCAGAGTACCGACAATTAATACGGGACAGAGATAGATCCATAGGAGTATGGCGATAAGCCACGTAAGGAACGCGGCGGTCGGGTACATGATACTATATATGCTTGTCCCATTTATACTACGATGAATCATTACATACGGCTGGCGTACAAAGTTCCCGAGCGCATCAACGTCGCACGCGCAATGGACACGATAGAAGCGTACATTTACACACAATTGAGCGAGTTTGGGTGCCTCCCGCGTGACGAGAGCGTTCTTGGTCATATCAAGTCTCGATACCACACCAGCGCCAGCGAACGGAGCACGAAGTTACATTTGATGATACGTTTGACGGACGAGGAAGCCATTGCGACCGCCGCCGATCGAAGTGAGTTTAAACACGCGGACAAAAACGATATCAACGTGTCGGAACGCCAAGAGCTGCGCAAAATTTCCAAGCGAAAACGGTCCGATTCCGAACATGAGGTACAGGAGAAAAAGATCAAGCAGTCCATTTGTCACATCTGCTTGGACGCGCTGGAGAAGAAGAAAAACGTCACCCTGGAATGCGAACATCTATTTCATTACAAGTGTATCAAGACATGGCTTGGGTACAAAAAAACATGCCCGACTTGCCATAGTAATGTCAACTTGGGGTCTCCCCCACCGACTTAAAAATACACACTGATATCTACTTGACGGTCCAGTAGCTGGGCGATACGTACGATTCGGTCGACATCGTAATACGCACGTATATTGATAATCTCAAGGATTTTTTCATACTCCATGTACATAAATATTGGTTTAAATAAAACGATGATGGATGCCAAGGTACAGAGAGCGCGTTGAAACATTCGAACCGGCGATACGTTTACTATAAAATCGAAGACTGTGGGGGAATCATAAAGATGAAACTTATTTGTGAACAACGTCGGGAGACTTTGTAACGCGAACGCGTAGAGAATAATCGGGAAACGCTTGAGTCTACGCGCGAACGGAGCGTCCACCAACGACACGAGCAATGGTAGTAGAGCGTTTATATGTTTCGTAAACGTGGTAGGTCGTGAATCGTCGCTGTTCAGTGGGTACATGGGGCGCACGACGTGAATTAAGCGGTGGAATGAATAGTACGTATCTATCCGCGCATGCTTGGGGTCGTCCACATAGTATGTGCGGTAGAGTACAAACACAGGAAACGCCATTCCTTGAGCATACCCCATGCCAGGGTTCGTCGACGCGTACGCACTCAAAATCGCAGTCAGCGTGGACATATGATCTTGAAACCATGGTTCGTGGGGAAACGTCCGTGGTAGATCCATCTTCAACATATCTCTACATACGGCAGAGTCGTACTCGGGGAGACAGCGCGCCCGCAGCGCGGCAATCTCGTCTGCACCCCCCATCAAACAAGCCCGCCACCGATGTGCCGACATACCACGAGAAACCGCCGACCGGCTTATATACCCCTACCTTTACCGTACTTACCAGACCGTCAAAATACCGCATGTACACGCATATTAATTTATTTTTCGTATATAAGGCATGGCTCGATTCCCTAAAAAATGTTGTTCGGATTAATTCCATTAAAAGGTGTTACTCTCAAACCGGGTCAAGGTAACGCTTTCATGAACAGATTATTTTCTTTCTTCTATCTTGCTGCATACGTCTGCGTAATCGTATTCTCTATCGCGTATCTGGAATTATTCGACGATAAGAGCGCCGCCAACCTTCCATTAATCTTTCTAAATGTACTGTCCTTATTGCTCGCGATTGGCTCGGCGTGGCGTTTGGTTAAAAATAAGGCTGAAGATGATGTAAGATTTATTTTACGAAACTTATTCTCCTCGGCTGCGTTGTTGAACACCTTTCTCTTGCTTGGTGTCGAAGATAACGCCAGCGTGAAACTCGATCGCACATGGGTGAACGTGGTTGTCGGCTTGGTGTCGGTTGCGCATGGATTGCAAGTCTTTGTTAACAAGGTGAGTCCGGACGAACCGGATTGTGATGGTGAGATTTCAATGGGTAGAAAAGTGATTCTCGACCTGATCCTGGCAGGGTCTGTAACTTTCCTGGCACTTCACTTGGGGTTCGAGGATAACAAGAGTGGTCTGCTCTTCGAACGCGGCGATGAAAAGTCACATGTCTTGATCAGTGGACTGTTGTTGATCAGTGTACATCTCTTGTTAGAAGCCGCGACGCGCATTCTGGAACGTAATCCTTGTGGTCTTCAAACAACGGTGATCGGCTTACTGACCTGTGGTAGTAAGAAAAACGACGAACAAATAGGTCTGATTGTCCACTGTCCGGAGGAACAACAAATACTTCCACTGAATCGCGTACCGTTGTACCGTCATTTGGTCGCCTCCAGTGCATTGGCGTGCTTGTCGTACTCCTGGGGTCGTGCTATCGGTAGCACCGGGTATGTATACCTCCTCATAGCTATCCTCCTCTACCTTGCCGCTGATACATTCGGACGTGGTAACGATCGGGTCACTGGGTAGGTCCAACCCCAACCCCATAGATTAATATTATTACTGTGTATATTTACTTCTTTAAAAAACTTAATATATAAGCTCCTCTTGTTCTCATAAACCATATGTCGAACAATCTCAAACGTAAAATGTTCGACGATTTCGACATCCCGTCGACTCCGGGATCGACTGCCCCTGATAGCACCATGCCCGTCAGCTCGACCCCTATCTCGACCATGCCCCCACCAAGTACGAATTTGATGAGTCCACCGTTGAGTGTACCGGTATCGACCGCGCCCGGTGCGTATACCCCGATGCTAAGTACAGTCAGTAGTGTTGGGAGCGTCACTAGTACGTTTACACCATTTAGTGCCTTAAACGAACGTCCGACGAAAAAAGCACTGACCAATAATGTCGAACGGTCGATGCCCATCAACTATCGTAAATTTCTCTCGTCGGCGTTCAAAGTATTTGAAGAAGAAACGTTGATTAACATCGAGACCAAGCAGATGAAGAGCCATATGAACGGTATGTTGGACCAGTGTAAAGCAAAGAAAGCGTCCCAAGGGGACAAGCTCATGTTACTACTTCGGCAGCTTCTCGATTACGTGCCAAAATCTTACAAAGGATGGGAGCGTTCAAAAATGCAAAAAACGTTTCATCGTAATTTCATGCAAGCCACGTGTCTGCACTTGTATCGTGACGATAAAGACATTGATATGGACAAAATCATGCGGATGAACCAGTTTGAAAACTTGAAACAGCAGGTACTGTGCCTCACGCCCCGTCGTTTCGGCAAGACCACCAGTGTGGCGATGTTCGTGGCGGCGTACGGCATGGCAGTACCCAATAGCGAACAGTGTATTTTCTCCACGGGGCGGCGTGCCTCGCAAAAGTTACTCGAGCTGATTCGCGATATGATTAAAGCGGGAAATTACGCGGATATGTTCATAAAATGCAACGGAGAAACGATGCTCTTGCAAGGTCCGACACCATTGGACATACGGAAGATCCATTCCTACCCGTCGTGTGCCAAGACGCTGCGTGGTTGTGGTGGCGATGTGGTCTATATGGAAGAGGCGGCTTTCATGGCATTAGATGTTTTTTTTGAGGTGATTGTGCCCCTTTTAGAGATGGAGACGACGGCGTTGATTGCGATTTCGACACCGCTGGACGGGATGAACTTTTATAGTGAGATGTTTGACCTGAAAGGGGGCGACGGACAGCCCTTGTTCAACACGCTACGCATCGGTCTGAGTTGCGCCAAGTGCCAAGCCGCGGGGAAAGCGTCCGAGTGCACGCACATGAACGATGTTATCCCGCCGTGGAAGAGTGCGGCGAAATTCGATATGGTCAAGGCAATTTACGGGGATCGCAAGGATCTGTTGGCGCGAGAATCGATGGGGCAAATTACATCGGACCAAGCCAGTGTGTTTAGCGATAAACTAGTCAACCGTTTGATGGAGCGTCCCGAACATGTTCTGAAAAACCCCGCTAAATATATCTTTTTGGGCGTTGATCCGAACGGTGGCGGCTCCTCCGATATGGCGATCGTGACGATGACGATGGTTGAAAATAATATCATTATCACGGGTATGGAAACGCATCCGGCACGTTCACACGACGAAATTGAGATGCTCTTGCTGCAGCATGTCCGTGCATTGCGTGGTCATCCAGATTTGAAAGACGCGTGGGTTATATTTTTTCCCGAAAACAACCTCGGACAGGAAGCGTCGCATATGGCTCACATGGTGAAAGACGAACGCAAAGTGTACACCTACTACGAGAAAGGGAAAGCGGGTGTCTGTACGACGCACGAGCGCAAAGAGAAATACACGGTCAACTGCCTGCAGTACTTTAACCAAGAAGCGGTCCACTTTATCAACGATACCATCTGCGCCAACCCCTATCGTGACGCCAATGAGCGTCTTGATCAGGTCAAGACAGAGTTTAAGAAGCAGTTGTTACAATTCCAGAAGATGGTGATTGCGCCGGCGCAATCCTATCAGTTGGCGAAAATAGTATACACCGGTAAAATTAAGGATGGTATGAAAGATGATATAGCTATGACCCTGCTGTTCACTACCTACTGGGCGCAACAATTCCTTAACCGTAAGATTCAATGTCCTTACGAAAGCTTCGTGGCGTAATTACGGGGGAAAAGTGTAGTAGATAACGTGTAATTAGATATAGTTTTAAATGTGGTCAAAACAGTCTTTTCTCTTTTCGACATACCGTGCGCATTGCAAGATTATACATGCAGCCTCTTTGCATCCGTCGTGTCCTCCTCGTCGCGTTTGCGCTTCGACGGAGACTCTGGGAGTAGGACCACATCCTCACCCAAGTCGAGCGCAATACCGTACTTTCCGCTAAACGCGTATGCACGAAATGTACATCCGCATTTGATGTATGCACCCTGTTGGATATCAGTCCCACGGATGTTTTTAGGCGTTTCGCCGTCGTTCCAGAACTTAATGTACTGCATGTCGCGCCAGGTCTTCAGCTTGCGTCCGATCGTGACGTACTTGTCGCCCGAGAACGAATCTGTTTTGACGCACGGGTACGTAACACCATTCACAAATTCCGACACCGTCTTGTCGCCAACGACCGTGTCCCATTTGTCGTCACGTTGCTTCGAGTCATAGATTGCACGTAAGATATTCTCACACGTCTTTTCCACGAACGCGATTATTTCTGGCGTATCCACCATCACGGACCATTTCGCTTTTGATGGGTCGGTTGAAAATTTAGACGTACCCAAATCGCCATTTTTTCCAAAACAGGGATTGGCAAAGGCACTCTTACGTACACGACATGGACCCAATGTGACTTCCATGTTGACCGGTCCCATACCGTCGTGGTGGAACATCGGGGTGGAGACAATATTTCCCCCCCTGCCTTCTTTTACATCGACAGTGACGGTCGGAATAACGTCCTCGTACGACATTGGCATCACCAATGGTGTTTTGCTTTGAGCCACGGGCGAATCGGCGTCTTCGTCTACTTTCATGTCCGTAGACGTGTACGTTTTATTTTCTTGTTGTGCACGTTTTAGCTCTTCGAGCTTTTTGATGCGCATTTCAGACGGCTGTGTGTGTGTGGATGGGGTTTGAATGGCAGTGGACATGGTCGAGTTATGTGTGAACGCGTGGGTGCTTATATAGGTCCGTGAACAACGCGTCACGTGCGTCCCTCGCAAATGCCTCTGGTCAAACATATGGACCAGGGTGACAAAGTTTTTTATCGATACAAAAAAAAATAAACTTTGTCACCTCCGCCTCGCCGAGACCCAAATCACTTAATGTCGGTATAAATGGTTCGCCATTTTTCTCAAAGTGTCACCATTGCTCGCGCCATGATCCGCCGTGTACACCTCAACAATCGGTTCCTTCAGGTAAGTGGGGAGTCCGAGCGGCAACTCGCTACCCTGCGAGCGCCGAGGGGGAAGGAGAACGGTTTCCCGTGCTTTTTACGGGTCGAAAAACAAGAAGTTTCGGAGACCGATGGTATGCGGGTGCTGTACTTTTCCAAGCGAGACATCACGTATATCGAGATGGTCAATACGTTGGCGTACTTGGAGACGAAGGAAGACAGCAAAGATATCTTGTGGATGGCGGTGCGCGTGGGTCGTCCCAGCTGGCGGGTCTTCGAAACAAACGAGCATGTGGTCGTTCACATCACCCCCGACGACCTTCAGGTGATACAGTATGGATGGGCATGTAAGATTGCGTGCTACAAACGAACACATCGCTACGTTCGAGCACCGATATACCCATGGGTGGCACGCGCCTGGATTGATTCGAATAGCGCCATCTTTAAACATGGTGTCGCCTGCTTGGTCAGCATGATCTGGTACCAGCGTAACATTATGATACAGTTGGGAACCGAGGAGATTGCAATCATACGCACTCTACCGGCGGTGTTGGCGAAGTTTGGTCAGCAAGACAGTCGGTATGTATGGGAGACGGCGTTGTTGGAACACTACATGAGTCCGGACAATCCATTTTTACTCTCGTTGGCGTCCTTCTTGATTCCACCGCACAACAACGATTTCATGTACATTACAGAGGAAGGCTTGCGCATGTTTAAAGACCCATGGGCACCGGAATTACTCCGTGAGTTTTACAACAGTAGACGGCGGCACGTGTGCAAAGACGGCAACACCTACAAACTGACACTTCGTGGCTGTCCGTCACTGTACCCGACGCTGTACACGTACATTCTGTCACCACAGTTATCACCATCCCGCGCCTTCACCTTGTTCAAATCCGTGCGGAAGAAGCGCATGGTCCGTACAGCGACGTTGGGAAAACGGAATCGCACAGGTACCCCCGTCGCGACAACGTCCGTTTCGACACGCCCCGACGATGTTGAACGTATCTACGCATCTGCGTACCGGCAGCTCCTCGACCGTACGTTCCAAAAGGAGACGGAGATTTGCCATCTCGCGCGTCTGTTATTGTACGTAGAGATCCGAAAAGACTACGGATCGCCAAGTTTCAATCGCTTGACACCATTGCAATTTTGCAGCACCTACAGCGTGGACGCGCACTGGCAGTACGTGCAAACCATACTGTGCAAACGAGTCGCCTTTGACCCAGCAGTACAGTTGCCCAAAAGTACACTCCGTGGGAAAGATATCACGGCGTCCGAAGCGTTCCCCGTCCTCATGTTAAACGAAGAGACGAAAAGTGCTCTGATCGACGCGTGTGGTAAGAATATGTATACGTATTTTCGTTGATAGTTTTCCTTCATAATTAATCATATAATAGTTAAGCTATAAATCTATTCTGCCTCTTCAGCGGTCGAACTCTGGATAGCAGGGTACTTGTACTGGACAAGGAATTCGCACATGACCTTGTAGTTACCCTCGGGGACATCGTTCGCTTGAAAGCGTGCACTCATATCGGCAAACGAAGTGTACGGAATCTGACAGATGACTTGCTCGTAGAGCTGCTTGATGACGTTGTTGACGACGGACTTTGATACTTTCACGTATTGATTTTCTCGCTTGACTTCGGCGTCGGTATTAATGCCCAACATTTCCCAGTTTTTCTGGATGACTTTTAATATAACGTGATCCGATTCGACGTAAAAGTAGTCTTTTCCTTTGAATGGCACGATACCGTCCCACAATCGTTCGAGTGTATAGCCGCCATATTCGGAGATAAAACGGTTGTTCAAAAGATTTTCCGGGGCATACACTTCTTGGTTAGGACGCGACTTTTCATACGGTAGGACCGAGACGAGGTTCACATACCCGTCGGTTTCGCTCGTGTGTGCCTTGCCCATGTCGGTATTCGCTTCGGTAAACAGCCATCCTTCGTTGTTGGTGATTTGCGGTTTGTTCGAAAATAATTTAACGCCCACGCTCACTGGTTCGGCGACGTTTGAATAGACTGATTTTAATTTAATACCGGTAACGATTCCTTTCTGGAAATCCAATTTTTGCATGGAATCTTTCTGCGATTCGTCTAATTTCTCCATATCGTACGACGGTTTAAACACGTCCATCGCGTTCGGCACGGACACAATATGACCGGCTTTGAGGTCTTCACTACTGACGTTTGCTTGCATGACGATGCGACGGGCATGTGTGGAACCGGCTTGGTTATCTTCGGCGGTGACGTCGTTACCAAGTGATGCAGTGGAATCTATTTCGTTAATTTCTTGAACAGGTGGGGTGGTCTCGATTCGTTTGACTTGACTCATGTGTGCTTTGTACCACAGACTTGGCGATATAAATATCCCATATTTTTTAATCCATCCACACATTTGAACTATAAATAAGAAATAGACTGTTGTAAAATGAGCCATCATTGGAACGAGTCGGAGGTGATCATCGAGCACCCGGGATTGCAAAATTTACAACGTGGACAGACGACCGAATACACGGGGAATATCCTGTACGAGACCGAGGGGGATAGGTTTAGAGATACTATTAGGCAGATAATAAATACTTTAGACTCAGACGAAGTGGGGTACTTTAGAAATTTGGTTAACAGACTTCGTGAAATTCCCTCCTATGATGAAAAATGGAAAATGTTGAAGAAAACGTTTGATGGTATCGAAATTAACGATGGCGAGGACGAGGGGTTACAGCAAATTGTCGACGATTACATGGACGGCGGAAGCGAAGACATGTTCGTTCGTAGTATAGGGCAAATATATGAAACACTCAAAGACAGATTACGCGCCCCCGGCTTTGATAACACCAACCCCCCACACACCAACTACGAGCAAGTACGTGGTGCAGCAGAGGTGTTTAACTTGATCAGTTCCGACCCAGTGACCGACCATGAGATATCGTACGAACAACGACGGGAATATGCATTGGAACAAATGCGAAAGAACTGCGTCTACCAGTTTTGTATGCTGTTGGCGGGGTTTACCAATGTCAACATGAACAAGTATTGGGTCACCCCGAGTGAAACCACCATGGGCATCGACCGATCAGCGTCAAATACTGTGGTGACACGAGAGAATACCAAAGTGAAGGCGCGTATCATATACTACCTTCCCGCCCGTCAGGTCTTTGCACCTCCTACGGTTCAGGCACAATTTGTCCGTACGGAAGATGGGTTTTTAGTCAACTACCACAAAAGCAATACCGAAATGGACCCACAGTTGCGATTTGTACGTGTCCATCGATGCGAGTATATGGACGCGAACTCAAGCGAACGTGCGAGCCGTTTGATGGGGGAGTTTGGTCGTAACGTCATTGGAGATGAACCGAGGGTTGATTGGGATGCAGAGGAAGGACGATGGGCAGCCGCCAACATTGACATCAACGTTCCGTTTTTAGCGTCCAAGGAACGCACAACATCGACGACCACCGCAGGTGGAAACCCCACGAATGCTCGTACCGAGACCACCGGTGCCTTCCATCGATGGTATATCAATACCAGTTGGGCGGACGGTAAGCTGCATTTAAGCCCGATGGTGTACGCACATCTAGAAGAAGCGCACAATATGATCCGGTTTAAGTGGACGCACTTACGGGATGTTGCGCTCGATCTGTTGGTCGAATCGGACGATATCCGTTCGTACTTTGCACGTCTGGTGGCATACAATATACGAACCAGCGACGTGCTCTCTGGACAACGGTATCATCTAAATTCCACCTACCCACGGATCAACCATGAGAAGGCAAAGCTGTTGAACGTCTTTCGTCATGTTCGCGATGAAGGGGGTACATTGAGATACCACCGGCAGGAGAGTGCCGGTGCATACGTCCGTGGTACGACGTATGCGGAAAACTACATGGATACCCTCGCGGTTGCCGATGCGAGAAACGGGTCGATGGTATATGGACCTAGTTATGCGCAGATGGGTCGGTGGGATAGTACGGTTTTGAATCGGTATTTTTCAAGTATGAACGATCGGTATACAACGAGACTAAAAACAGCGTACCCTAATTTGTAATAATGTAAAGTAGTGTAGTAAAGTAAATTAAAGTAATGACTTTTGCACCATGCTTCGCGGTAGGATCAGCGAATCGCCATTCACGTACTTCTTACTGATCAACGTGCGCCAATGCTCGTCCATCAATTTACTAATATTGTCTCCCGATGCCGGTACATCGATCGACCCTTCGCGAATATGTTCCCGACAGGGAGCGCCGGCTGGGATCAACTGCGGTTCCGGGGTCAGGAACAGGACAATGTCGGTCGGAAGCTTGCTGTGTATAGGATTAGCACTGAAGAACCCCGATTCCATGCGATACATTGTCGCATGACTGTCTTCGAGAATGCGCTTGTAGTTGGCGATGGGTTTACGCATCGTGTACGTATTAATAATATTATCTCCATTCCATTTGCACGCGACGTAGGCGCGTTCCCGCTGGTCTACTTTCAGCGAATGTACGTCGATATAGTCTTGTGACGTCAGTAGGTCCGACTCGACGTACTTGTCCACGGACACTTTCGCACACCCTACCAACGGCGAGACGGCGACGAGCGCTTCACCATTCGTTGGTTTAATCGCATGATTGTAGAAGTGATAAGACATACCGTCGGAGTACAACATATTGTAATTGGAGTTCATGGTTCGCTCTCCAGCTCCACGTTCCTCGGCGATGGCATCTCGACGACGCTGGCTCGTCTGCGTCAATTTTTGCTTCATAATACTTTGGTATGCTTCTTTCACTCGGGTTTCACTGAGAATCCAGGATTGTAGGAGTACCGAACTCTCTTCCTCGGCACAGGAATCCACTATAGTGCACTGTTCCGAGGTGAACCCACCAATCTCATCGATGGTGTGCGTCGTGTAGAAACCACAACTCGAGTTGAACGAGGATATACCAGACTGCTTGTTTTCAATACTGCCACCGGAGTACATCGACCTCCCTTTACATAGTTCCGGGTGAAGCCATTGCATGTCGCTTTGAGTTAATTGATATTCGGCATCTACTTGTACAATTAACCCTTTAAAAATATCCATGTCATGCTTTAGAGACATTTCGACGTCTTTGCCGAAATTGGATAACAATCTGACCGAGCGAATGCCTTTTTTTCGAGACAGGTCCTCAAACTCATTTATGTACCGTTGCACCGCGTCGGGTATCTTGTTGTCGTATCGCTGTTTTACGGCAGTGTAATCCATGCTTTGTATGACATGATATGACATTTATAGTCCAATTAAATAAAATAACAAATATAATTTTTTTTTGTCACGCAATGGCTCGTACTTTAAAATTATAAAGTATATATATTGAACCATTAGTACGTTAACAAACACACATGTCTTTCGTCTCCAAAAAAGCTCAGGAAAACTGGAATGCAATGCCCACATCGTCTAAGGTAGATCTGTCCGATAATGCATCGGTGTCTATGCGGATTGACGTTGTCCCTATCCCAACGGGTCTCGCCGACACAAATTTTACCAAAACGAAGCAACAAAACGAACAAATCGTGATGATACGCAGTCAAGGGAAAGACCTGTTCCAAGCCAACGGCACGCTCATGTCCACAAACGGTGGAAGGCGTCTGTACCAAACACAGGATTTATACGGTAAAATCCTTGCCGTGGAAGACTTGATCCCTATGCTGACCGGTGCAAATTTGACGCTTCGACTGAATGCACTCCGCAGTGGCACGCATAGCCACTCTACGTGCATGGAATTGAAAACCGGCGTATTGGCAAAGCTACTGGATGAACATCCAGATCAAAAGGGAGAAAAGGTGACTACCGTCTCCATCGCGTCCTCCCCGGACGTGGGACGCATGTTCGTCGGGTTGAAGTTTGCGAAAGGTCGGCATTATATATCCAAGGTGGACTACGAAGTGGATAGTGTCGCAGACGATTCCTTGCATTTAAAATAAGATAGGCGTATTACTAATTATTACACATGATTAAAAATTTACACTATAAATACAATTACGTCTCACCATGGAGCTATTCTCCACGGCGGCTACGGTGTGCCCGTATCTCAGTGGTGTTTGGTGCTCCCGCGATCCAACATGATATGGGTATGTTCTGGCGGTTCGATTCCGTCTCATGTTTTTTTCTTCTTCCCTCACTCTTCCTTTTTCGCTTTTTTCTTACTCGGTTCATCGCCATCCGCCGGACGTTTTTTGTCGTTCTTCTCATCCTTTTTCTTCTCGTCCTTTTTCTCCTTTTTTTTCTCATCGTCCTTTTTCTCTTTACCACTGTTAGTACTTTCATGCTGTTCCTTTGGTTTTTCAAACAGCAACTCATCCACCTCCGGTGGTTTCGGTTGGAGGTCATCTATCGGCAATGAAATGTTCCGAAGTGCGTACTCGCCATAACTTTTCCACGAGATAACACCCTGTTCATACAGTTTCCGCAGCTCGTCGTTCGTTACAAACGGTGTCACTGGGAAGTATACGTTGACTTTATACTTTCGTTTCAATTCGTCGATATCGTGCTCTCGTTTTATATCGATTTTCTCCACGATCTTCTCGGAATTTAACGAGTTATAGGTCTCTGACAACACGACTGATAACTTTTTCTTCCACCACAACAACGTGTTTTGGAACGTCATGTGGGTTCCCACCGTATCCGTCGACGTTTTCGACGAACTATCACTAAACATCATCGATCTCGGGACACCAAAAGTGGCACAGATTTCTTCTTGCATGATTTTATGAATATTGACCAGGTCACCACGACCTGTACTCGTTTGCGAATTCTTCACCGAATGCCCCATGGGTAGCTGCGTCACGTTCTCGAGTGCGGCGGACGCCTTGGCAGCATGACTTGCGTGTAAGTACCCTTCGTACAGGTCACGTTGTGCCGATAACATCGATATAGCGGTTTTGTTCCGTTGGAACTTCATATCGTCGGATGTTTCCGCTGCGTTGGCATCTGCGTAAAAATCAAAGTCGACACCTTCGCGTGCCGCCTGATTGTTGCCCGAATCTTTTACTTCGGAAAAATACTTTGGCTCCGATCGTTGGATCTCCATGTACATCGCACTCTGGCGCATCTTTTTCAGGAACTGCAAACGTGGTAAGACCCTCGATACCAATGAATTAATACTACCGTCGGGTGTGACGTCGAATCCGAAGTGATGAAAGACAACCGTGTTGGACATAGGTTTCTCCGCGGCGCCCTTTTCGTAGACGAAAAATTCCAGTTCATTGTCTTTGATACCTACCTTCAACCAGTATGTCTCCAGGCGAAGTACGGTGGGGTATTCCTTTCCCATGTGAACGACGACAAAACCATTACACATCACGCTGTCAATGACCTCCGCGGCAAAGGGACACCATCGGTCCTCGGTGTTATCTTCGTCCTGTTTATGGAACATCACCCGATTACTATGACAGTCACCCTGGCAGAATTTAACACCATTATTCAGCAATTGGTTCGCGATCATCTGACGACACATCTGTACCATGGGGCTTTGGCGAAAACAGGTTCGTATGAAAAGCATCTCCTCCATGTTAACACGTTTAGCATCATCTACGTCCATGTGTCACTATAAATGACCAAGGGGATATATTTATACTATGAAACGACGAAGGGAGGACGACGAGGAGAGACCAGCGCGTACCACTTTCTACGACAAGGAAAAGTTAATTGGCGAAATCGCATTTACATCCATCGAATACAACCGCCACTTTCACATCCCCACCAGTGATTTTACCTTCCTGTATCTTGCACAATCTCTAAGTACAGGCGAAGAAGTGGCGGTGCTTAACCGTGTGTTAGAACGATGTATACAAGACAATACGTACAAAACAAGCGAAGAAATAAAACAAAGTATAAAGGACAATTGCTCCATCACACAGAATGACGAACCCATGTAATGCGGACACTTGGTTTGCGGGATTTGTGCTTTCCTGCATGGGGTCAACGCTTCTCTTAACGACGTGTATAATTCAGTGTGCTGCCGAACGCATCGAAAAAATCGATGTACGTGAACAAAGAATCGATACGAAACGATATGTCAATAGAATAAGGCTTGAGGAACAGTCGATTCGACAGCGGCGTGGAGAACCGAATTTAGATTTTTAAAGTACTCATGTTCTAAACAAATTACGTAAATATATACGTTTTAGTGGCTGACCGTAAATTGGGTTTATGGTAAAAATTGGTTGCGATGTTATCCGCGGCTCCTGTGTTTTTAATGACCAACGGTTGTTTATTCAGCAAATCGTTATGGACCATTACCAACTCACCCTCGGGTTCCATACTTACCCAAGTGTGCAACATACCGATGCGAACGACCTTCGCGGTAACCTCCTTGTCGCCTATTTTTATCACGATATCCTTCCCCATCAAATTCACACCGTCTGCTGTAAACCCACTCACGACGGTCTTCATCAACGGCTTCAGCGCCAACCCCCCGCCAATCATAAATCCAGTCAATAGAGAATTGACCGCGTCGGTACCAAATATATAATACGTACCCCAGACAATGATGAAAAACGCCGCCAGACAGTAGAACAGTTGGTAGAAATGGGTGAATTGGAAATTGAAAGTCGGGAAACAGAGGAACCTTTCCACTTTTCCGTCGCCCGTTGTACATAGATAACAACAGGTCTTCGTTGGAACCTTCCCACTCCTGCCTTTTATCCCACTAAACACACATTTTAATATAAAGTACAATAGCAGTGCGCCACCAAGCCAAATCGCTACACCTATCAAAATACTCTCGGCGTCGTTCATACACGGGGTAGATTTTTAATATATATACTACATAACGACTGTGTCGTTTTCACAAATGAATGCCCCACCCATCCACGTCGCCTACGGTGGGAAATTGGTCAAGGCAAGAACACGAGACATGATCGACCGGTTTTTCAAACGTTTTTTTACTCCGTTTGCGTTTGTTATCTGGTGGGTCGTCGCGTTTGAGTACAATACGTGTATGAATGTACCCGTGTTGATCGTCGTCGTGTCACTCATCGCCGCCGTTCACAATGCAAATAACACCTACCTTCGTTGGCGACAAGACTTGTTGCTCATCTCCGAAGGGACTATTGCCAAGGAAGACTGTGGGTTAAAAGCGACCATCGTTGGATCCGATTTTCTCATTCATTTCATATCCATAATACTTGGTTTCTGGTGGGTAGACGACTTTCACGAGTGTTTACCCATTGAGCGAGCGAACCAAGGCATTGTATGGTCCCTGTTCGTCATATTGGCGTTCGTTCTACACAGCATACAGTACCATGTGTCTATCGCGCGCCAACAACGATTAGTCGCCGCTGCCTATCGACATTGTCATACTATATCCGTGTAATGGTAGTCATCTTAATGCTCACACTATATCCGTGTAATGGTAGTCATCTTAATGCTCACACTATATCCGTGTAATGATCATCATGGCAAACCAGAACCCTTTCGCCGCTACACGACTCACAAATGGCGTTAATATGCCATGGATTGTACCGATACCTTTTATCACCGTTCCCGTTGACGACATGACATGTGGTAATATTGCCATTGCGATACTCGAACTAATAAAAGTACCCATTTTATGAAAGTACGACGATTATTTATATATTGTCTTTTACCGACCATCTGCCCGTTCCAATGGAGGGTGATACCATACATTCTTTGGGAATGGTTGTTGGCGGACTAACCGCAGTGGTCCTTTGCGAAACCCAGGGCGTTCTTTCATGGGAGGGTTCATGTACGGTACCAACGACGCAATCGAATCGACATGGACGACTTTTCTATCAACACCACTAGAAACTTCCGCCTCACAGTCGCGCCATTTGCATCCTTTGCCGAACGTGTCGATGGGCTCACATCGATTCTGTGGACCCCAGAGCATGATGTGAGAATACGACGCGTGTGGGTTGTTCACGTTCGGGTGTCGACTCTTCTCGCCACAGCAGCTCATCGCTTCCACCTCTGGGTCATACTCGCCAGGGTGATACCGACACTTGTGCATCCCTAAATTGTCCAACTCACAAAAGTATTTTCGACAGTTGGCGCAGCGGCGCAGCTCGCAGTACCGTTCGATGATCTTCTTGACCTCGGCTTGATTGGCGTACAGAGACATAGTAGAAAGAATACATAGCCATTAAATAGTATAAATTTGTAAGTTATACCCACGTTGACTCGAGTACATCTATGGCATGCTGAACAACACATGCCTCTTTCACGTCATCCACGTCATATTCCATCGGTTCCCAGGTTAATATATCGATCGCCTTGATACTCACACCCGAATGGCGGCGCACTTCACGCATCATTCCGCCATGGTCTTCGGCGCAGAGGATAAAATCTTCACTGCTCCCAATCACCACCGCGTTCGCAAACACACGGGTCGGGGTCGTACTATTACCACACAACGAGAATATATGGTCTTCGCGGCGTCGCCCTTTCCCCACCACACCGAATTGGAAGGCAAAAATGACATCGTCGGAACGTTGCTTGCATACGTATACCATCTGCCGTGCCAAGACCTGCGTTCGTTCGCGGATTAAATCGGATTGGAAGTCCACGCCTGAGATATGGATCGCACGTGGCTTGCGCTTTAACACCGATAGCTTTGCAGGAAAGTAGGTCAAAGTCTCATCGGCGGCACGATGGACTTCAGGAATAATCCAGGCACCTAAGGCGCACAACGTGGCAAACACGACCAACCAATGAATTTTAGACTTGCTTGCACGAGGAGTCATTTTCAAGGGGTCGTCCGTACGAACTTTTGGTCGGTAACACCGGGAACAGACCCGTTGACATTGAGTTTTCTGACCTGGCATATTTGATGTACGACATTAAAACCTTTATAGTCTACATCAGATAAAAATCCATATAAAGGTACCCGACGACCCCCGTATATACTATGGCAACGATAGCCGCCATGCCCCGGCGAGAGGACCCGTTTGCCATTGGGACTGTATTGGGCAATTCCCAACGTCAGACTCTAGACGACGCAGTCGCTGCGAAAATTAGGGATTTTATGGTCAACAAAGCGAAACCACCGAAGAATTGGGATGCTGGCGCGGCACAGGAGTTTCGAAGAATGCATTTTCAACGGACCGGGCGCACAATACAGTCGAAACGAAAGAGTTTTCCGTTTAGTGGATTGTGGGAAGGTGGTGAAGATAACAAAACGTTTCAATACGAAATCGTGTCGGCGACGGAAGAAGACAGTCAGATGAAATGGACAAGTCAGATGAAAGGCGTAAACACTGTTAACGACGATAAACTCAAGCAGATATTCTACCAAATGATCACCGAGACGTTCCAGCAGGCAGAATACGTGCCAGCGGGGTTGAAAGCCACGAGTGGTAGCGACTTACAACTCACACCGGCGCATTTCATGTACAAGACAGAAGAGATCCAGTCAATTCCCTTGGTCGGTAACCCATTGGCGCCCGAACAAAAGCAAGTATTGGAAGAAATACGCATGCTTTACCTTCAGCATGTATACGCACAGTCACCGGCAAAAGTACAAACGCTAACAGAACAAGAAAAACAAAGAAAGAAACGCTTAGAAGCCTACAAGCCGGCGATCAAAATGTTTTATCGTAACCGCGAGGTAGAGCACTTTGAGAAAGCACTGGCGAATAAAGACTTACCGTACATACAACTCTGTGTCGATCGTCCAGCGGGAACAGCCACAGATCTAGATAACCCAGTATCGTTGGATAACGATGTCAAAGAATCTATTACGCGTTACATGACTCACTTACAAAAAAAATTAGACGAGCAAAAAAAATGCTTAAGTGTTTGTATCCAACAGGAGGCGGATCAATGGAAAGAGTACTTCGAGACTGGTCGGAACATTCCACGAAGAACAAAGTATATAACAAACCCCAGTCAATTAGACATGGATAACGGTGTTGTGAAGGCAAAGCAATACGTTGAACAGTGTAAACTTGCTATATTTAGGAATCAACTGTGGGGTGAATGGCAAAAATTTGCCCGGACAAAGGCAGCCGTGTACGAGAAATCGTTGTCCACTTTACAGCGTGCTGCCGAATATGAAGTCACGGATTATGACACAAGGAAAGACTCATGTAAAGACTATCAAAATAAGAGAGCCGGCTTACTAGGAGCGGTAGATGATCAAGCACGTCGGCGACAAGAAGCGAGTGCGCTAGAGCGACAAGCACAAGCGGCACGGCAGCTTCGACAGCAAGAGATGAAGGCATTTGCCGCACAAGAAGCGCGCCTGGCACAACAGGCACAAGCACTGCGACAACAACAAATGAAACTCATGGCGTATAGCCCTGCCTCCAGCGTAGGCAGTCCACTGAAACGTTCACACGAACAGCTCATGGCGTACAGTCCCGTGTCGGACAGCGATAGTCCTATGCGGCAAAACATTCCGAACATCGCGTACAGTCCCGTGTCGGACAGCGATAGTCCTATGCGGCAAAACATTCCGAACATCGCGTACAGTCCGATGTCCAACGCATCTTCTAGTCCGACATCCACCGCGTCCGAAAGTGGAAGTCCCGTGCGCTTAAAGCGTACCTCCGCACGCCTCGCGGCGCCCAGCCCCATGACGGACGCCTCGGTTAGTCCCACCTCCACCGCGTCCGAAAGTGGAAGTCCCATGCGTCTTACGCGTACCTCCACACGCCTGAAGTCTCTTGCGGCACCGAGTCCGATGTCCGACGCATCAGTTAGTCCGACGTCGACCGCGTCCGAAAGTGGAAGTCCCGTGCGCTTAAAGCGTACCTCCGCACGTCTAGCAGCGCGTAGTCCTATGTCCGACGCATCAGCCAGTCCCACATCGACCGCGTCCGAAAGTGGTAGCCCGGTCAAGCCCGTTATGATACGCACGCGTGCGAAGAAAGCACACAGTGCACCAAACGCCAAACCAGCGGTAATCAGCATCGAATACGATGATATATCTGACACCGAAGTGGCGCAACTCGAACAAGCGATGAACGATACATTAAATGACGACCTAGAACATTACAATGCGAACAAACCCTACGTGAAGACAGCTACCGATTACGACAGTAGTAGCAGTTCCGACGGAGTCGCGAAGGCAACATCCTACGACAGTAGTAGCAGTTCCGACGGTGTTGTCAAATTAACCAGCTATGATAGCAGTTCCGACGGTGTTGTCAAATTAACCAGCTATGATAGCAGTTCCGACGATGGTGTGAATCTGAAAGCATCCGCGTACGACAGTACTTCCGATGCGCCCTCGACGATGAACTTGGCGTCGTACGACAGTAGTTCGGACGGTGGATCGGAAACAAACCTGGCGTACATTAGTAGTAGTTCCGACTCTGAATCCGACTCGGGGCGACGGAGGAGCCGACGGTTGCGTGGTAAAGCGGCAAAGGTATCCTATGACAGTGAATTTTCCGAGACAGAATTGAAGAAGTTAATCTACGAGTCTGGATCAGACTCGGGTCGTTCCGACACAAACGCGCCATATCATTCGGAATCCGATTCAGATTTAGACGGTATATAAATATGTGTAAGAATAGTAAATGTCAAGTCTACTCTACGTATGCTTTTTAGAGAACGATGAAGAGCTGATGGAACACCACTGGCTGAACAGAATGGCGGCTCGACTGGCGCCGAAATCCAAAGCGGGCGACAAGCCGAAAATACACGTTGAATTATTCTTCCCAACGAAAGGTGCCTCAACTACCGGCGACATCGTCAGTGGTCAAGCGTGCTCGATATATTACAATTCGAAAGTATTCTTGACACGAAAGAATTTCTCCCGCAAACAGTGGTCGTTCCGGACGTTAAATGTGAATCCAGAACAATTGGAACGTGTGTTCAACTTCTGCAAAGTACACCGTGGTGAAAAGTTTAACCACTTGTCGTACTACACGTATCCTATGAACTGCACCAACTCGATGAAAGCCGGTCCCTATTGGGGGGAGCGGTTTGGACTGAAACCACAGTGGTTTTGTAGTGAAATATGCGTTTCTGCGTTGCAGGCAGGGGGCGTCTTAGACAAGTCACTCCACCCAAGCATGCATCCTCAAACGCTATTTACGCTGTTGGAAGAAAGTACGACTCCCGACTGTGTCCGCGATTATGCCGACATGAAACTCGTGTTTGCGTAGACCTACACGGCGATAACATCATCGTTTGAATATGCCTTGTGATACCAAATCGATATATACATGGTGAAAAACGACCAGCACAACACCGGTATCCATGTCGTCACCGCCCATTCATGCGAGTAAAAAAAGTAAGACATGCACGACAGCAGGGAGATCGACGTCGCCACGCTTGACAGCAGACATCGGTCAAATTGACAGACCGAGTAATAATACCACCAGAGGACAATAGTATACCAGTATACTATGTACAGACCGGTCAAGAACCACGCACGAGCAAGGAACATAGACAGTGGTACGCCCATGTAAATCGTCAATACTACAAATATAACTTTCATGTACTTTAATGACACGCCAAATGGTACATCGTACTCCTTTACTTTAGTTAAATTCATTTTAATAGGAGAAACTCCCTGAATAATACGTGCAATTAAGGTGAGATTTATATTGACCACTGCAAAAATCGCAATCCCGTCAACGTTCATTTGGCATTATATAGGTTTACTCGATACTATATAATGGACGTGCAGCAATTTGTGTGGATTGTTGGTCATGGACCCGTCTTGGTGCATAAACAATTCTGTGTAGACATTCATCGAAATAGTCGATTCCGCCTGAACGGTCGATTGTTACCGAACGATGTATACAGCGCGGTACGAGATATATATGAAACGTGTAACATCCACTACTATCAGTATACCAAGTGGATGAATCAATCTATGGGGAATCTGATGGTACAAGAACTACACCGACTCTTTGTGGACGTATGCATTGTACCCATACAGAATACTTACAGCGTATGTGGCGTGTATGATAGGGGTATCCACATGTACATTGATGCAACCATGTGTGTACGTCTTATAGACTGCGATACGATGGACTGTGTTCGACAAGTACGTGCGTGTTGTCGGAAAAGTCTCACGACTGAGAGGTACCATATTCGAGTCAGTTTTTAGCCAATTTTTGGATTTCATTTTTGGACCAACATTTTCCAAGAGATGAAATATTTTATCCTCTTCGAACCTCAATCCTGAAATGAGCGGGACGATCGTCCCGCTCATTTGGCAAACTTATAAAAAGGGGGTAGAAAAAAAAGATGTTTGGATGAGAATTGGTTAAGAATAAACTTTGTCACCTACCTAAACATAAA
>Ga0206131_10001749_pt1 | contig 27264 bp, 28 predicted proteins | sample Helgoland_Spring_FD_148636 | JGI IMG/M metagenome (GOLD analysis project Ga0206131, IMG submission 148636) | Pelagic subsurface seawater microbial communities from Kabeltonne, Helgoland, North Sea - Helgoland_Spring_Bloom_20160517_1 | ecosystem: Environmental > Aquatic > Marine > Epipelagic ...
CGACGATACGCCAAGCGGAGAGGCGGGTGAGAACCATCATGTCGATGGTGTTGCCCTTCACCTCCGAGGACAGGGCGGCGATACCGCGCATCGGCTGGATGATGATCACCGCGATGGAGAAGAAAATGAAGATGATGTTCGAGATCGTCTCGCCGGCGTTGTCGGAGGTGGCGCCTGCCCCGGCGGTGAGGAGGATGACGGCGAGAATGGCCTGTAGCGCCAAGAAAACGGCGATGAAGGAACGGGTGCGCAAGCCCTGCCGCAGCTCTTTTACAAGCATGGGGGAGAGGCGGTCTGGGAAGTCGCTGAGATGCATGAAATTTTAAACTTTAAATTCTAAATCCGAAGTAAGACTTGGGCTACGGGTCGTAGGGTGGGTCCTGGGGGAGCTGTTCGGATTGCGGTGGCAGGGGGGGCGGGTTGGAGACGGCTCGTTTGTCTTTTTCGAGGTTTGCGAGGAGGTCGATGAAGGCGTCCTCAAGGTTGCGTTGCTCGCGGTGGAAGTCGATGACTCGGAGGTTTTCGCGGACCATGCGGGAGAGGACGTCGGCGGCTTTGTTCGGATCCTCGGTGTCGATGCGGATGCGGCCGCCGTTTTTCCGTGATTCGAGGAACTCGATGTTCGGCTGGAGCACGGCCCAGTCGGAAAGCGCCTGCGGATCGCCGTCGAGCTGCACGTCGTAAAGGACGCCGCCGAGTGTGTCGGTGGATTTTTTCAGGCTCTCGGAATCGCCGTGGTGGACGATGCGGCCGTCATTGATGAAGAGTAGGGAATCGCACATTTCGCCGAGCTCGGAGAGGATGTGGGAGGAGATGAAAATGGTTTTTCCTTCCTTTGCGAGGACGCGGATCAGGTGCTTGAGTTCGACACGTGCTTTCGGATCGAGTCCGGCGGCGGGCTCGTCCATGATGAGAACCTGTGGATCGTGAAGCAGCGAGCGGCCGAGGCAGAGGCGCTGGGTCATGCCCTTGGAGAGTTTGTTGGAAAAGCGGTCGGCGAGCGGGACGAGGTCGGTGAAATCCATCACCTCGTCGATGCGCTCGCGGCGCTCAGCACCCTTGTAGCCGAGGGCGCGGGCGTAGAAGTCGAGGTACTCCAACACGGTCATGTTGTCGTAGTTGCCGAAGTGATCCGGCATCCAGCCGATGAGTTTCCTCACCTCCGCAGGGTGGTGGATGACATTGATCCCGCAGATCTCGGCATGGCCCATGGTCGGGTAGTCGAGGCTGGCGAGGATACGCATGGTGGTGGTTTTTCCCGCACCGTTGGCACCGACGAAGCCGCAGACCGAGCCGTGTGGGATTTCGAAGGAAACACCGTTTACGGCCTGAAGGGGGCCGAAGAAGCGGTAGAGATTATGGACTGTAATGGCGGCGTCGCTCATGAAAATTCAAATTTCAAAATTCAACTCTTAAGGAAGAGGTGGTTTCGTGGATTTTTTACGGATGATGGATGCGAAGATTTTGACGAGTTCCTTGGTCTCGGAGATGAGATCTTCGAGGCCTCTGTGGATGGATTCGTCGATGGGATTGGTGTCGCTGATGAGTTGGAGCCAGAGGCCTGATCTCGAGGGCGAAGGTATACGTGCGCTCCTCCAGATCATAGGGTTTCTGTTTGTTGTGCGGCATTGGATTCAGACTCTTCCTTGAGAGTTGAATTTTCAGCGGGCGATGGGGCCGGTGATTACGGTGGTGGTTTTCCAATCGATGCCGGGGTGGGTTTCGATGGCGGGAGCCTCGTCGGTGAAGGCGATGAAATGGTCTTTGCGATCTTCGATACGCCGGAGGAAGTCGCGGCTGCGCTCGGTGAAGAGTTTTCGATTCTGGGTGAGGATGGGAAGAACCATGGTCGGATCGATGGGGCTGAGCTTGATCCTGTTGCCCTTCACGATGTTGTCGGCGCGGTGCCATTGGCCGGAGGCATCTTTGTAGAGGAGGGTCTCGATGGGGAAATCGAAGGTGGATATGAGGGTGCCGGGCCGTGCGGTGGCTTCGATGCGGCCGCGGGTCGGGACGACGGCGGTGACGAGTTGGCCCTGCTCGGAGCGACTTTGGAACCAGCCGCCGGAGGCGTATAGTTTGCCGTCGGAAGGCTGGATGTCGTAGGCTCCGGAAGAATCGTAGCCGTCGGTGAGGCGTGCCCAGCGGCTGGAGGCGATGGGGACGGGGACGACGAGCGCGGAAGCGTCGACGGTGAATGAGGGAGAGGTCATCACGCCGGTGCGGGAAAACTGCTCCTGGTGGATGAATGCGGCGTTCTGCTGGCCGTCCGGGCGGACCTCCATGAGGACGAGGCGGGTGCCGTCGCCGCCGAAGCCGTCCTGGAGGATGATGAGGGCGATGAGAATGAGCGAGGTGCCGAGGGAGATGAGCGGGGTGGTGACGAACAGGCGGTGGCGGTGGCCGGATTTTGCGAAGACAAAGAGGTTCACCGGGCCGACAAGGATGCCGAAGGCGATGAGGATGATGACGAAAAGGATGTAGTTGAAGGATTTCTCCCCGAAGGCGTCCTGGAGAGGCCAGACGGAGGAAAAATCATTGGTCACCGCCTTGAGGCGTGTTTTGACGGCACGTTTATTGGTGAGATCGACGGTTTTCTTGGGGTTGAGTTTGAGGTCGGTGCCAATGGATTTGACGAGGGCTTCGCCGAAACTGGCATCGGCTGGGATGCCGAGGGACGCGGGGGAGGGGTTGGAAGTGGAGAAGATGATAATTTGTCCGCCGAGGCGGAGCCACGAGATGATCGCGTTGCGCGGGCCCGGCGGCACCTCGGACCAATCGTCGTCCGTGAGTATGATGGTATCGAATCCTGAGAAAGCGCGCCAATCGTCGGGGAGTTGCTTGGGGTTGAACTTCGTTGAGAATTCGATAGCGCCGCTATAGCGGGAGTGGCCGCCGCGGGATGAGACCTCTGAGTCGAGCGCCGAGCCGTTGGGTGTGTAGAGTGTGTCGCTGAGCAGGACGGCGGGATGATCCACGCTGAAAGGCGACGACGAGGTGTTCTGCGACGAGCCCATGGTGCCGGAGAGCCGGGCTTCGAGGTTGTGGTAGTTGACCGTTCCGTTCTGCGGGGCGAGGGGGACGAGGATGTCGGTGGTGACGGAGCGGTTCGGCGGTGCGACGAACGAAAAAGAGGAGGATGAGGAAAGGGACTCGTTGTAGTTCGTCGAGTCCTTGAAATTGAGCCGGACGGTGTGGGGGATATTCTGGTTGTTGGCGATGAAAACGCGAACCGGATGGTAGCCTCCGAGGCTTGGCCCCGAGAACAGGGCGGTGGCTTCGACGTGGGTGTCCGTCTTTGTATCAGCGACCTGGCGGAAGAGGGTTTCCTGGGCTGGCGCTAGGGATGCCAGGGTGAGGTATAGAAAGATGAGGCGGATCATTCCGGATTGATTGTGAGGTCACGCTGCGGGATGCAGCTTGCACTGCCTGCGGCGGGACGCCGAAGCTACGCGGGGGTGAGGGTTTTCGGGGTGGGGGAATCCTGGAACGGAACTTCCTCCAGCAGTTTCGCGACCACTGAGTTGGTGCTGTGGCCATCCACGCGGGCGTTGTAGTCGAGCACGATGCGGTGGCGGAGGACGGCTGGGGCGACGGCCTTGACGTCCTCGAAGGAGGCGTTGGTGCGGCTGTGGATGAGTGCGCGGGCCTTGGATGCGGAGGCCATTGCTAGAGCTGCACGGGGGCTGGCGCCGAAGCGGATCTGAGCTGCGGCGTCCGCCTGGCCGGGGTGGGTGGAATCGACGAGGCGGGCGATGTAGTTGGCAACGACATCCGGCATGTAGATGCGGCGTACGAGGGCGAGCAGTTCGTTGAGGGTTTCGCCTGACATGATCGGGTCGACCTGCGGTTCGGTGCCGAGTTCGCGGTTGGAAACGATTTTCTGGAGGGTTGCGACGTCGTTTTTCGTGATCTCCAGTTTGAACAGGAATCGGTCGAGCTGCGCCTCAGGGAGGGGGTAGGTGCCCTCGAGTTCGATCGGGTTCTGGGTGGCGAGGACGAAGAATGGCAGGGGTAGTTCGTGGGTTTTTCCGAGGACGGTGACGCGGCGCTCCTGCATCGCCTCGAGGAGGGCTGATTGGGTTTTCGGGGAGGCGCGGTTGATTTCGTCGGCGAGGACGATGTTTGCGAACAGCGGTCCGGGCTGGAAAACGAACTCGCGGCGGCCGTCGATCTCCTGGAGGACGGGGTTTCCCGTGATATCGCCGGGCAGGAGGTCCGGGGTGAATTGGACGCGCTTGTTCTCCAGGCGGAGGAGCTTGGAAAGGCCTTTCACGAGTTCGGTTTTGCCTAGCCCCGGGAGTCCTTCGAGGAGGATGTGTCCGCGGGCGAGGACTCCGGTGATGACTAGTTCGATGATCTCCTGCTGACCGAAGAGGATCTGGTTGAGTCCTTGGTTGAGGGAGCGGAGATGCTTCGCGGCATCGGCGACTTCGGTCTCGGTGGCGTGATCCATGGGGAGAGGTTTTAGGAAACCGGGAGAAAGCGCAAGAACGGAGGGAGGGCGAAGTTTCTTGCCGCTGTGGGTGGACAAGACGCGACCTTTCGGTAACTTGCCCGCGAACCATGCCAGATCAAACCTTGGAACCAGTTACCCCAGACCCGAAGAAGCTGCGCCGGACGGCGTGGATACTTGTGGCGATCATGATCGTGGGCGGGATATTGATACTCAAGGCATACGAGAAGCGGACGCAGGAGGGGGAGAGGGACGACAGGCCGAGCTTTGTGACGCAGATTTCGGAGACGAAGGATCTCAATTTGATGCGCCAGGACGGGAAGGTGACGGATCTGATATCGCTGAAAGGCAAGGTGCTGGTGGTGCAGTGCCTGCCGCAATCCCAGCCGGACGAAATGACTACGGAGGTGATGAAACGCCTTTCCGGGAAATATGCGGATAACCCGGACTTCGCGCTGGTGACGCTGATGCTCGATCCCGGAAAACCGGCGGAGTTGAATGATGAGCTCGAAAAATTTGCTGCCGAACTGGGCGCAACCCTGCCGCAATGGACCGTGGGCTCGAACGAGAGGCCGACGCTGCACAAGTTCATCAAGAATGAGTTCAAGGCGAACATGCTGCCGCATGAAGAGGACGGAAAATGGATTTTCGACGGCTCGCTGGTGTTGGTCGACAGGAACCGGCATGTGCGGCGTGCTGTGGTACCGCAAAAACGTGGCGGAGCGTCCTACGTGGCGGCTTTCGATTTCGGCCAGGCGGCGGAGTGGGATGAAACTGGAATCAAATCCGGCACGGAACTAAGTAACGAGGCTCAGCTCGAATTGTTGCTGGGAGATACCATTGAAATCCTGCTCAAGGAAGAGAGCGGAGGCAAAAAAAGCACGAACACTTTTCTGTATATTGCATTCGGCTTTGCGTTGCTGGTTGTCCTATTACTTTTGAAAGCCAGAATTGCCGCGAGAAAGTCCAAGCCATGACAAAAAAAACAACCATTATTCTATTTTACTGCGGCGTTGCGCTGGTGTGTGCGGCGATCCTTTCGGTGGTGAACTTCGTTATCGTGCCGAACATCAAGGCGAAGGGCGCGGAGACGGAGGCGGAGGCGTTCCAGAACACCGGTCAGCAGGAGGAGAAGCAATGGTTTGCAATCGAAAAGGATCTTGCGGCGACAAACCAGGCGGGGGAGCAGGTGAAGCTTTCGGATCTGCGGGGTAAGGTATGGGTCGTTGCCGAGTTCTTTGCGGTCTGCCCGCATTGTGCGGAGCGGAACGGAGCGGAGCTGCGAGGCATTTACGATGAGTTCAAGGATCATCCGGATTTTCAGATGGTATGCATCAGTGTCGATCCGGAAACGGACGATGTGGGACGGCTCGGGGAATACTCCAAGGCACTTGGTGCAGAGCCAGGGAACTGGTGGTTCCTTAATGCTGGGGAGGAGGATGCGACCCATGATTACCTTGAGAACACACTGAAATTTTTTGGCATCCGCGAACGGACGGATCCGGCGGAAATCGAGGCGAACGGGAGGTTTCTACACGACATGGGGTTGACCGTAGTGGACAGGGATTTCAATGTCGTCGGCAAATGGCCGCTGGCGGACGCGCGGTCTGAGGAAGGGCGGAAGCTCGATCCCGGCCTTTATGAAAGCCTTAAGAAGGAGATGACAGGCCGCATCCGTGCGGAGCTTGGCAAGGTGGTTGAACCCGGAAACTGACGGAACGATATGAGCGTGAATGACGAGAGGCAGGAATGGTTGTTGCGCAAGCCGAATTATGCGCTTTCGAAGTTGCTGAAAATCGCCGCCTGGGTGATCACCGGAATGGTGCTGGTGCTGGTTGGGATGATGAGGCGGCCGGATCTGCGCATCCCGCTGCCGGAAGGGGTCGATCTCGGATTTCTCCCTGCAGTCAATTCGTCCATCAATGCAACCGTGGCCGTCCTGCTGGTGGCCGCTATTTTCGCGGTGAAATCCGGGCGCATACGGCTGCACCGCAATCTGATGCTGACTGCGATGGGATTGTCGGTGCTGTTTCTCCTCGGATACGTCGCCTATCATTTCACGAACGCCGAGATCAAGTTTGGAGACATCGATCATGACGGCTTCGTCACTCCGGAGGAAAGCGCCGAGGTCGGGACGGCAAGGCCAGTGTACCTTGTCCTGTTGATCACCCACATCATTGCTGCAGGAGTCAGCCTGCCGTTGATCCTGCTGGCTTTCTCCGCCGCCTGGACAAATCGTTTCGAGGCTCATCGCAGGCTGGCGCGTTGGGTTTTTCCTATCTGGCTCTACGTCGCGATCACCGGCCCCATCTGTTATCTGTTGCTTCGCCCCTATTATTCGTAGTTCCCGAGGGTTGACCCCGGCGGGAGTTCGGAAAATAGTGCGGCCATCGTATGAAACTACCCCCTAAGAAAGGCCGTGTTTTTCAGCTCAAGCCTCGCCTGGGTATCCTGAGTAATGATGGTCTTTGTTACGACCTTGAGGATGGAGAGGATGATTTTTCCGAAGAGGAAGATCCGCCTGAAGAGGGATCGCCGCCTCCTTCGGAACCAGAACCATTGGATCTCCCCGGATCGCTCACCGAAATTCTGGGTGAGGAAAAGGTTTCCGTTTCCGAGGAGATCAGGGATGCTCACTCCGGCGATAAATGGTTTGCCAGCCACCAGCCGGAGGTCGTGGTCTTCGCGGAGTGCGTGGAGGATGTCTCGAAGGTACTGGCATTCGCGCACCGAAACCGGGTTCCCGTGACGACCCGTGGCGCGGGGATCGGCTATGTCGGTGGTTGTGTGCCGGTTGAGGGCGGGATCGTCCTATCCACGGCGCGGATGAATAAGATCGTCGCGATCAGTCCGCAGGACGGTGTGGCGGTGGTTCAGCCGGGCGTCATCACCGGCGAACTCCAGAAGGCCGTCCGCGCGCTCGGCTGGGATTATCCGCCGGATCCGGCATCGCTCAAGGAATGCTCGATCGGCGGGAACATCGCCACCAACGCCGGCGGTCCGCGCTGCCTGAAGTACGGGGTCACCCGGAATTACGTGCTCGGCTTGGAGGTTGTGCTGGCGAATGGCAGGGTGATGAAATGCGGTGGTAGGCTGCACAAGAACAAGACTGGGTTCGATCTTATCGGGCTGTTTGTCGGCTCCGAGGGGATGCTGGGCATCGTCACGGAAGCCACCCTCCGCCTCATCCCGAAGCCTGTGAGCCGGGTGATGCTGGCTGCGGTATTTCCAGATTTTCCGGCGGCGGCGAAGACTGTCCAGGCAATCCTGCAGGCGGGGCACCTGCCATCTGCCTTGGAAATTACCGATTCCTTCACGCTGGAGGCAGCGAGGAAACGGCTCGGCGCGGAAACCTTCCCTCCCGGCGACGGCCACCTGATCGTTGAGATCGACGGTCGGCCTGCCGCCGTCCGTTCCGAGGGCGAGGAAATCTACAACCTTTTGCGCGAGTGCGGAGCGGGCGACATCCGGGTGGCAAAGGAAGACGAGGAATGCGAGGCGATCTGGCAACTGCGCCGCGAGTTTTCCTACTCCCTACGAGACACCGGACTGACCAAGCTCAACGAGGACGTCGTCGTGCCGCGTGGGAAGCTGGTGGAGCTCGTGGAATTCGCCCGCAAGCTGCAGAAGGAGACGGGAATCGCCATCGCCTGCTTCGGCCATGCGGGCGACGGCAACATCCACACCAATCTCATGGTGGAGAACTACGATGATCCGGAAACTCGTGCCCGCGCCGATGCCGCGCTCGACATCCTGTTCACCTGGGTTCTCGACAAGGGCGGTGCGATCACCGGCGAGCACGGCGTCGGCCTCGCCAAGAAGCCATGGATCAAGCAGGCGCTCGGGGAGACCTCGTTTGCGGTTCACCGCTCGCTGAAACGCGCGCTGGATCCTCACGGGATACTGAATCCGGGCAAGTTTTTGGATGATTGAGCGGTGGGTGCTTGATTGGGGTGTGATTTTTATCGGTGTATTCCCCTGACGCAGCCCAAGTCAATCAATCATGGTAGGGCTGATCCGGCTCGGTCGGGCCTGATCAAAAATCGAATTTATGCGCTTTGGGTAAGGTTCGATCCCTCTAGAGGAAGTGGACTCCCGGAAGAAGGCGCTTTTACTGTATTTGCGTAGTTATCATGGGCTCACTTCCTTTCCTGGAATCGTGGCTTTGCGTTTTTGATTTGGGTCAACCGAGCCGGATTGACCCTACCGGGATCTTGCGCCTTTGGCGTGTTGCGGACATATTCCCTCCGTGATGAATCGGGAGGGAATGGCGGAGGTGCTGGTGAAGATTGCTCTGTTGCTGGAGTTGAAGGGGGAGAACCCATTCAAGGTGCGGGCATACCGACAGGGAGCTGAGGTGGTGCTTTCGATGGAGGAGGATGTCGTCGAGTTGGCGAAGAACGACGAACTAAAAGGCATCAAGGGGATAGGCGAGGCTTTGCGGGAGAAACTCGGGGAGATGGCGAAGACAGGCGGGCTGGAGTTTTATGAGAAGCTGAAGCAGGAGTTTCCCGAAACGGTTTTCGACCTATTCGAGATCCAGGGACTGGGGCCGAAGAAGATCAAGGCGATGTATGATACGCTCGGGGTGGACTCGTTGGAGACGCTTAAAGTGGCCTGTGAAGAGGGGCAGGTGGCGGGTCTTCCCGGGTTCGGTGAGAAGACGCAGGTGAAGATTCTCGAGGGAATGGCTGCGAACGAGAAATTCGCCGACAGGTTTCTCTACGCAAGGATAGGGAATCTCGTCGAAGGCATCCTGGAAACACTGCGGCTGCATCCGGAGATTTCGCAGGTGGCGGTGGCGGGTTCCTACCGACGCGCGAAGGAGACCGTGGGAGATCTCGATTTCCTGGTGGCGACCAAGGAGGGTGCCTTGGTCTGCGAGGATTTCACGACCCTGCCGCAGGTGGATGCGGTGATTGCCTGCGGGGATACGAAAGCTTCGGTGCGTCTGAAAAACGGGATTTACTGCGACCTGCGAGCGGTGAAGAACGCGGAGTTTCCGTTTGCCCTCCAGTATTTCTCCGGTTCCAAGGAGCACAATGTGGCTTTGCGTTCGCTGGCGTTGAAGGCGGGATGGTCGCTGAACGAATATGGGTTGAATCCGGTTGATGAAAAAACGGAGCGACCCGAGGTGCATGAGGAAAAGGATATTTACCGCGCGCTCGGCCTGCAATTCATCGAGCCGGAGCTGCGCGAGAACCGCGGCGAGATCGAGGCGGCGGCGGAGAATAAGCTGCCGCGTCTGGTGGAGCTGATGAACCTGCGCGGGACGTTCCACAATCACACCACCGAATCGGATGGCCGCGACACGCTGGAGGGCATGGTTGAGGAGGCGATGGAGCTCGGGCTGCAATACCTCGGGATTTCCGATCACTCGAAATCATCGGCATACGCGGGAGGACTGAACGAGGAGCGCCTGCTGAAACAGGTGGAGACGATACACGCGTTGGAAAAGACTTTGGGTGGGTTCCGGATCTTCGCGGGCAACGAGGTGGATATCCTGATGGATGGCTCACTGGATTTCGAAGACGAGATTTTGGAGCAACTAGATTTCGTCGTGGCATCCGTCCACAATTTCGGGAAGCTCGATGAGGCGGCGATGACAGAGCGCATCTGCCGTGCGATGGAGAACGAGCATGTGACGATGCTAGGTCATGTCACTGGCCGGCTGTTGCTGAAGCGCGATGCCTATGCGGTGGATCATGCGAAGATCATCGACTGCGCGGCGGCGACGCGGACCGTGATCGAGCTGAACTGCAGCCCGATGCGGATGGACATGGACTGGCGTTGGTGGAAACGGGCGCGCGACAAGGGTGTGCTTTGCTCGATCAATCCGGATGCTCACTCACGGGCGCAGCTGCATAACATCAGGCAAGGTGTCGCGCAGGCAAGGAAAGGCTGGCTGCGGAGGGAGGATGTGCTCAACACCCGCTCGGCAAAAGAGATCGAGGCATTCCTGATGATGCCCAAGGGCGAGAGGTGACTATTTTTTGGAAGGCTTCTTCTTTCCGTCCCTCGGCTTGATCATCCTCGGGGAGGTTAGGCTGCCGTGCTTCCCTGAGTAATCGGACCACTCGGGGTTCGGTGTCTCGATCTCGCCGCCGTAGCTACGCGCGGCGTTTGCGGACGGCTTCCGCGAGGCTGTCGAGAACCTCCACGGTGTCGTCCCAGTTGATGCAGGCGTCGGTGACCGACTGGCCGCGGGTGAGCTTGCTGAGATCCGGATTGAGCTTCTGATTGCCTTCGACAAGGTTCGATTCGATCATCACGGAGGTGATGGATTTTGAACCTGCGGCGATCTGGTGGGCGAGATCTTTGGCGACGAGCGGCTGGTTGCGGAAGTCCTTGTTCGAGTTTCCGTGGGAGCAATCGATCATCAGGGAAGGCGGGATGTTTTGCTCGGCGAGCATTGCCTCGACGCTGGCGACGCTGTCCTTGTCGTAGTTCGGCCCCGATTTTCCTCCGCGCAGGATGAGGTGGCAGGAAGGGTTGCCGGCGGTGGAAACGATGGCGGAAACTCCCTGTTTCGTGACGGAAAGAAAATGGTGGGGGCGGGAGGAGGACTTGATCGCATCGAGAGCGATCTGGATCGAGCCGCCGGTGCCGTTTTTGAAACCGACCGGCATGGAGAGCCCGGAGGCGAGCTCGCGATGGATCTGCGACTCGGTGGTGCGGGCGCCGATGGCACCCCAGGCGATGAGGTCGGCGTAGTACTGAGGTGAGATCGTATCGAGGAATTCGGTTCCTGCGGCAATGCCCAAGTTGGCGAGATCGAGGAGAAGCTTGCGGGCGACACGGAGGCCGCGGTTGATGTCGAAGGAATCGTCGAGATCCGGGTCGTTGATGAGCCCTTTCCAGCCGACGGTTGTTCGGGGTTTTTCGAAATAGACACGCATGATGACGCACAGGTCGCCCTTCAGACGCTCGGCCTCCGCTTTCAGCTTTATCGCGTATTCAATGGCAGCCTCGGGATCGTGGATCGAACAAGGTCCGACGACGGCGAGGAGTCGGTCGTCCTCCAGATTCAGGATGGCGTCGGCCTCGGTGCGTGCGGAATGGACAACGGAAGCCGCCTGCTCGTTGATGGGAAGGTAGTAGGCGAGAACCGCAGGGGAGATCAGCGGATTGATGCCGGCAATGCGGAGGTCGTCTGTGCGGTGCTTGGTCACGTGGGGATGGAAACGTGGAAGAGGGGAGTTTGCTAGTTTTAAGTTGGTAGTTTTCAGGGGCTCCAAAAACCCGTGCAACTAGATTTTGGGAATGCCGGCAAGGGCTGCCTGCAGCCGGTCAGTGGTTTTGTGGGTGGTGCACCAGTTTTCGATGTAGGTCATATCGAGCGATTCAGTGCCTTCAATGGCTAGGATGGCCTTGGCGTCATCAAGATCCTTGGGCCTGCCCCACCGGAGTTTCTGGACGATTATGTCCTCGGCGGTCATTGCTTCGGTTTTTCCAGTGAGTAAAACCCGTGATCGAGAGTTTTCCTGAGCCGTTCCGCGCGACGGTGGACATCGGCCCAGGCCAGGGATTCGTCATTTGTGCCGAGTCTTGCCATCGCCGCTTGGAGAATACGGTTGGATACTTCGTTGGTGAGTTCCACTCCGGCGATGAATCGCTCCTCCCTCGTCATGGCTCGGGCGCGGAGAATTTTCTCCCGGTAAATGGAGTCTTGGAGATCCGCTAGGGCGGTGGGATGGTCGTGGGGATTGGATATTGCCTTTGCCCGGGAAACTAGCCGAAAGCGGCGATCGGGGCAACGTCCGAGTGGCTGGTCACTCTTTCTCCGGAAGCTCCGGCTCGGGAGCTGGTTGGCCCTCGTCGGGCTTCTTCACATCCTCAGGAGACGGATTCGCGGGGATCTGGACAGGAGGGGTGAAGGCGGATGTGCCTGGAGGGAGTGTGGGTGCCCGGGATCCCGGTCCGGGGCCTTTGCTCATCAGTTCGGCGCGGCCTTTCAGGAGGGCGGCGACGGTGAATTTGCTGACAAGGAAGGTGCGGCCTTCGAGGGCTTTGGCTTCTTCAAGGCGCTTGGTGAGTGTTTTCAAGCGCTCCGCGAAGGCTTTGTCTGCCGTTTCGGCATCCTCGGGTGTTTCCGTTTCGGGCTTCTTGCGTTCCTTCGGAAGCTCTGCACTGACCTTGATTTCCATGAGGTATTCCTCTGCGGCAGGGGCAGCATCCTCGCCTTCCTTGGCGGCAGCGACTTTCACAGGCTGGAGGGTGATGTCGTAGGTGAAGCCTTCGAAGGTGGCGATGGAAGCCTTCTGGAGCTTTTCGGGAGTGGCGCGTGCCGCGACCTCCGCGGCCGGGACGAGATCGTCGAAGCGGGCGTAGGAGAACAGGGATTTCAGGGGGTTGACGGCGGCAGGATCGATGTTCACGCCCGGAAAGGCATCGGTGAATTTGAAGTCGGCGTTCTCGTCGTCACGGATCAGGGCGAATTCGTTTTCGTCTGAGCTGGGTTTGGAGAGGGAGATGGATTTGATGCGTTCGACCTTGATGAAATCGTCCGCGAGCCAGGATTTGGGATCTGTGGAGAGGATTCCGAAGACTTCGGAGACCGCGTAGAAACCCGATTCGTCGGCATGGTTGCGGACGTATCTTCCGGTGGCTCCGCCGCCGTATGGGGATGCAGATGCGGCTGCGTCGAGATTCTTGCCGAAGGAGATTTTCGCTAGGTCTTTGCCGGACTTGTCCTTGAAGGTGGCGGTGATCCCGTGCTCGGCGGGGTCTGAGGAGTTTTCATCCATTCCGAAACGGGGGGCGAAGGACGACCCGGCTTCGATGCCCTGGGTGACTTTCAGTTCGGAAAGGGTGCGCAGGAAGTCGTTGACGTTGCGGATGTTCGCCGGGAAGTCATCGCGGTTTGCGACCGTCCATTTCCCGTCCTTTAGTGAAAGCGTGACGGATTGCTCCGCGCCCATGATTTCGATACTTGCCGTTTCGGTGGCAGGGAAATCGGCGACGAGCTTCTCTCCTGCGGCACGCTCGGTTACGTTCTCGTCGGCTGCGGCCTGGTACTGTTTAAGGAAGAAGACGGCGAGTCCGAGGACGATGGCTACGGCCCAGAGGGTGATGACGGTGCGGATTTTCATCTGAAGTTTGCTAGTTTCGAGTTTTTCGGTTTTCAGTAAGTCAAATTACCTCGCGCGGGTCGAGGAGCGGCGTTTGAGGAACAAGGCGAGGCCGAAGAGGATGACGAGGGCGGGCATGGCGGCGACATTGAGCAGGGTAATTTTCCCTGCCAGCTTGTCCTTCTGGCGGCGGAGATCCTTTTGGAGTTCACGAGTCAGGCGGGCGTAGTCGACCTGTTGTTCTCGGAGTTTGGCGATTTCAGCCTCCTGTTCCGGGGAGAGGAAAAGTTCCGAGCCCTGCGCTTTCTGAGCCTGCAGATTCTGGAGCTTGGTCTGGGTCTCCTGGAGCTTGGCTTGGAAGTCCTCAATCTTGCTGCCGACCTCCTTGTTGAACTCTGCCTCCATTTCCTGGATGACGGTGAAGGGGCGGCGGGTTGCGGCGCGGGAACGGGATCCAATCAGGTATTCCGAGCCAGTTGCCTGGTCGAGGAGGTTGAGCAGGAGCGCGGCGTTGCCGTTCGCCGGATTTGCGACCTGCATTCCACCGAAATTCTGGACGTTGTAGGCGAAACGGTCGAAGAAGGCGTCGACATCCGCGATGAGGAAGACGTTGCCGGGTTTGACGGCTTGCTTGAGTGAATTGTCCTTCGGTGCGTCCTCCTTTTTCTCCTTATTTTCCGGCGGGGCAGCCTCGGGCGTTTCCTGCTTGGGTTTGCCATCGGGGAAGGCGGTTTTGAAATTTCCGGAAAGGTGGGTGACAAGGTCGAAGGCCGTGCCCTCGGCTTTCATGCTGGTGTCGAGGGTGGGATCGAGTTGGGACGCTCGTCTGGAATCGACGAAGCCCGCGCTGGTGGAGGATCGGATCAGGGAATTCGCCGCCACGCCGCCGCCGCCTTTCCGCTTGAATGCGCCGGGCAGGTAGAACGTCACCGATTCAATGCCCTTTATGATGATGTTGTCCTTCTGCGGCATCGCGCTCTGCGGGAGGCTGAGGACGGCGATTCCCTTGCGGTTGCCGCCAAGCGCGGTTGCGTGGACGGGGTCGGCGAGCACCTGGTTCGATGTGAAGTCGATGCCCCATGCACCGAGCAGTGTCGGAAGGGTCGAGATGGTCGGTGCGCCGGCTTGTCCGGTCATGGGGTTGGGCTGTCCGCCGACCATCTGTGCCGCTACAGAATGAGCGTCGAGGCAGGCGACGACCGTTCCGCCGCCGAGGAGGTATTGGTCGACGAGGTATTCGGATTGCTTGGAAATTTCCGCGGGATGGAAAAGGAGTAGAGCCGTGATTTCGTTCGGGTCGATTTTCTTCGGGGTCATGCCGAGGTCCTTGAGTTCGAAGGATTGCTGGAGTTGCTGATAGATCACCCATGCGGGCTGCGGTCGCTGGCCCTGCATCATGGCGGGGGTTCCGGCGAGATTGAGTGCGGACATGATGCCGATGACCGGCTTGACCGGGGTGCTGACCTCGGCGACGGCCTTGGAGATCTGGTATTCCAGCATCGTTTCTTCGTTCGGGTTGAGGAAGGGGAGGATGACCTTCTTGTCGAGGGCTGAGATCGCGATTCCGAGGTAGAGGTTGTTTTCGCTGATGGGTCGGATTCCGTCGAGATTGGCGGAGTCCTCGGCGTCGGTGTCCGGTTCGGGGTCGATGTTCTCGATACGGAGCTTGCCGTTTGAGAGGCTGGAGTATTCCCTGAGGAGGTCATCGACATGCTTCATGTGAAGCTTCAACTGCCCGGGTAAGGACTCCACACTGCGTGACGCATAGTAGCGGATCGTCACCGGAGTATCCAGATCGCCGAGGATGGATTTGGTGCCATCGGAGAGGGTGTAGATCCTGTTTTCCGTAAAATCGACTCCTCGGTTTCCGAACGGGGTGAGCGAGACGAGCCAGTTTGCCAGGATGGCAATGGCGACGAGGGCTGCGATGCCGATAGTGGCGCGGGTGACTGGGGCTTTCATGAAACTTTAAACTTTAAAATATAAACTCCAAGGAAGAGAAATTATGCGCGCTTTGCGCTCAGGATGGTGGAGGTGCCGAGAAGGCAGATGCCGATGAATGATGCGAACCAGACAAAATCTTGGAGCCGGAAAAGCCCACGGGACAATGTTGTGAAGTGATTTAAGACACCCAAGGAGACGACCGCCTCGACGGTGGCGGGGGAGGTGGCCTTGGCGAGTTCGCGGGAAAGGGGGTCGTATCCGCTGAGCACCATCGTGGTGCATAGGAAGACAGAAACGATGAGACAGACGACCTGATCGCGGGTGCAGGCGGAGACCAGCATGGTGATTGCGATGAAGGTGCAGCACACGAGGAAAGAGCCGATGTAGCCGGCCAGGATGATTCCGTTGTCGGGATCGCCGAGATAATTCACGGTGATGACGATGGGGAAAGTCAGTGCCAGGGCGACGAGAGAGACCGTGGCGGCGGCGAGGAATTTGCCGACGATGGCGGACCATGTGGAGACGGGGAAGGTGCCGAGCAGCTCGATGGTGCCGTTGCGCTGTTCGTCGGCCCAGAGTTTCATCGCGATGGCGGGGGCGAGGAGCATGTAGAGCCATGGGTGCCAGTAGAAGAACGAGTATTCCAGCGAGGCGTCGCCGACGGTCATGAATTCGCCGAACGAGAAGGTCATCCCGAGCGAGAGGAGAAGGAAGATGACGATGATCGCGTAGGCGGTCGGCTGGGCGAAGTAGGATTTCAGCTCGCGCTTGAAGATGGTTAGAGAGGACATGGGATTTAGTAAAAAGTGCCGAGTGATCAGTGATCAGTGATCAGTGGAAGACTTTGCTTGTTTTATTTAAGCGGCGGTGTCGGTGGTGGTGACTTTGCGGAAGAGTTCGGTGAGGGAGCCGTTCGGTGCCTGGGCGATGAGCTCGGCGGGGGTGCCGTCGGCGACGATTTTGCCGCGATCGACGATCACCGCACGGGTGCAGGCGGCCTCGACTTCTTCGAGGATGTGGGTGGAGAACAGGATCGCTTTGGTCTCACCTAGGCGCTTGATGAGCTGCCGGATCTCGAATTTCTGGTTCGGGTCGAGACCGTCGGTGGGTTCGTCGAGGATCAGGACTTCGGGATCGTGGAGAAGAGATTGCGCAAGGCAGGTGCGGTGGCGGTAGCCTTTGGAGAGGGTTTCGATGGATTGGTGGGCGACGCTTTCCAGGAAACAGGTCTCGATGGCTTTCTCGACGGCTTCGTTTTTCTCCGGGCCGACAAGGCCGCGGATCGCGGCGCAGAATTTGAGGAAGCCGATGACGGTCATGTCGTTGTAGAGCGGTGCGGATTCCGGGAGGTAGCCGATTTTGGTCTTCGCCTCGAAAGGATTCTCGGTGATCGAGATGCCGCAGATTTTCGCATCTCCGGCGGAAGGAGGAAGAAAGCCGGTCACCATGCGCATGGTGGTCGATTTTCCTGCGCCGTTGGGTCCGAGGAACCCCAGGACTTCGCCTTTCTCCACCGTGAACGAGAGTTCGTCGACGGCGAGCTTGCTTCCGAAATGTTTGCTGAGTTTTGCGACTTCGATCATGGAAAATTCTGTTGGGTTGTCAGGAGGTGGGCGTTTTTAGTGGATACTGATGTATTTGCGACACTGGATTTGGGATTTGTTTGGGAAATTTCCAAAAAATGACGGAGTGATGGGAAATTTCCCTGCATACGGAGGCGTTCCAGCGGGTCAGAGCATGATACGTTGCGTTTCAATGAAATGGAGCAACTTTTTTCACAAAAAGGTTCGCCTGCCGATATGGCCGCTGACTCCACTCGTAATTGTGGGGGGTGTGCAGGCGCTCGGAGAGATGCTTTTCCGCGAAAAGCGGCGACCGAAGGTCACCACTACGTTACGCTGCGTCCTCGGCGGCGTCGGCCTTGCGGCGGCGTAAGGACGGGGGCTTGGTGCCCTCGACGACGGCGCGGTTGATGGAGACGGCTTCGATGTCGCCACGGGAGGGGACTTCGAACATCACATCGAGCATGAGTTTCTCGAAGATCGAGCGGAGGGCGCGGGCACCGGTTCCGCGTTCGACAGCCTGTTCGGCCATGGCGCGGAGGGCGTCGCGGGTGATGCGGAGCTTCACGTCGTTGAGGGCGAGCTGCTTGGAGTATTGTTTCACCAAGGCATTGCGCGGCTCAGTGAGGATTTTCACGAGTTCGCTTTCGGTGAGCTTGCGGAGCGACGAGATCACCGGCAGGCGGCCGATGAATTCCGGGATGAGGCCGAAGTGGAGGAGATCCTCCGGCAGCACTTTCTCAAGGATCTTCGAGTTTGCCTCGTCGAGTTCGTCGGAGGAGTTGTTTCCGCTGTGGAAACCGAGGGTTTTGCTGCCGAGGCGGCGGCGGACGATGTCTTCCAGTCCGACGAAAGCCCCGCCGCAGACGAAGAGGATTTTTTCGGTATTGATCTGGATGTATTCTTGCTGGGGATGCTTGCGGCCGCCTTGCGGGGGGACGTTGCATACGCTGCCTTCGAGAATTTTCAGGAGCGCCTGCTGGACTCCCTCACCGGAAACGTCGCGGGTAATGGAAACGTTTTCTGTCTTGCGTCCGATCTTGTCGATCTCATCGACGTAGATGATGCCGCGCTCGGCGCGCTCGACATCGAAGTCGGCGGCCTGGAGCAGGCGGAGGATGATGTTCTCCACGTCCTCGCCGACGTAGCCGGCTTCGGTGAGGGTGGTGGCATCGACGATGCTGAAGGGGACGTCGAGGACGCGCGCGAGTGTCCGAGCCAGAAGGGTTTTTCCGGATCCGGTGGAGCCGAGCAGGAGGACGTTCGATTTCTCGATTTCGACATCCTTGTATTCGGCTGCGACGGAGAAATTGTCTTGGTTGAGACGCAGGTAGTGGTTGTAAACGGCGACGGAGAGCACCTTTTTGGCGGACTCCTGGCCGATGACATACTGGTCGAGCTCCCCCATCAGTTCGGCGGGTGTGGGAATCTCGTCCTTGCTGTGGGAGGACTTGGACGCCTTGCCCTTCTTCGTTTTCCCGGATTCCTCGGGCGGGTTCAGCTCCTTAATGAGAATGTTTCCGCAGACATCAACGCACTCATTGCAGATATACACGCCGGGTCCGGCGATGAGTTTCTTGACCTCTGAGTGGCTCTTTCCGCAGAAGGAACACATGGTGAGATTGGATGCGCGGGCCATTTGAAAACTTTAAATTCTAAATTTTAAATCCTAAATAAGAAACTCGGGTCAGTCCTTGTCCTTGTCCTCTGTCTTGACGGCTTCGGGGAGCTGCTTGCGGGATTCGAGGACTTTATCGACGAGGCCGTAGGCGACGGCCTCTTCGGCGGACATGTAGTTGTCGCGGTCGGAGTCCTTCTCGACTTCCTCGATGGTCTTGCCGGAGTGCTCGGCGAGGATGCCGTTGAGGCGTTTCTTGAGGTTGAACATGAAGCCGATGGTGCGTTCGACATCGGAAGCTGTGCCCTGAGCGCCGCCGGAGACCTGGTGAATCATGACGTGGGAGTTCGGCAGGCAGAAGCGCTTGCCTTTTGTGCCTGCGGTGAGGAGGACGGAGCCCATAGAAGCGCAGATACCGATGCAGTAGGTGTTCACGTCACAGGTGAGGAACTGCATGGTGTCATACATCGCGAGGCCTGCGGTGACGGAGCCGCCGGGGCTGTTGATGTAGATGTGGATGTCCTTTTTCGGATCCTGCATCTGTAGGAAAAGGAGCTGGGCGATCACCGAGTTCGCAACGCCGTCGTCGATGGCGGTGCCGATGAAGATGATCCTGTCCTTGAGCAGGCGGGAGTAGATGTCGAACGAGCGTTCGCCGCGCGCATCGGATTCGATGACGACGGGGACGTAGTAGTTGTTCTTTGGGCTAGCCTGAGGGCTGCCGCTGTTGGAGGGCGGGAAAAAGTTCATATGTTATTCTGCGGGTGTTGCCTGGAGTTCTTCTTCGGAAACCTCAACGACCTTCGCCTGTTCCAAAAGGAAGTCAATGGTCTGACCGATGAGCATGGAGTTCCGGATCGACTGGATCTGGCGCTTTTTCTGGAGATCCTTGATGACCTTCTTGATCGGCTGCTTGCGTTCCTCCGCCATTTTCGCGACGTGCGAGAGCAGGTCGTTGTCGGAAACGGTGATTTTCTCGGCGGTGGCGATCTCCTGGAGGAGGAAATTCGTCCTGAGGTTGGTCACGGCACGCTGGGTGGCGACGGTGAAGATTTCCTCCTGCTGTTTGAGCATGTCCGCATCGGATGCGCCTTTCTTGGTGCCTTCCTCGACGAGTTGGTTTGCCTGGTTCTGGGTCTCGCGTTGGACGATTTCGTCAGGGAGCTCGAAGTTTACGGCCTTGTTGAGGTGCTCGACGATCTGGTTGACCTTGAATTCGTTGATCTGCTTGGCCTTTTCGCTGCCCATGTTCTCGCGGATCATGTCCTTGATCTCGTCGAGGGTTTTTCCGGGGGCGAGTTTTTCGGCGAATGCGTCGTCGAGCTCCGGGAGTTTCGCGGCCTTGAGGCCTTCGAGCGAGGTGTGGAGGGTCATCTCCTTGCCGCGCAGTTCCTCGAACGGGAATTCGTCGTCGAGGGTGATGGTGACATCCTTTTTGTCGCCTTCATTCATGCCGACAAGTTGCTCGGCGTAGCCGGGAAGAAAGGAGCCTTCCTTGATGGGAAGCCAGTGATTCTCACGTTTGGCGAGGTATTGGCCTTTCTCGCCGATGACTTCGATGAGCGGCTTGCCATCGACGGTGGTGGTGAAATCAACAACTGCGATGTCGTCGTCCTGGAGCGGACGGTCGGAGATGTCGTCGAACTCAGCGAGGCGCTCGCGGAGGCTTTCGAGCTGAGTGCTCAGTTCCTCGTCGGTGATGTCGGTAGGCGGGGCTTTTACCTCGATACCCTTGTATTCCGGGAGCGTGATCTCCGGGGCGAGGATGAGCTTGGTTTCGAAGACGATCGAGCCGTCAGGGCGCTCGTTGAGGTTTTCCGGGGAGCCGAAATCGAGAACCTTGAGATCCTCCTTATCGAGCGCCTGGTCGCAGGCTTCGCCGAAAAGGGCTTCGGTGAGCTCTTCCGAGATTTGCTTTCCGAAACGCTTCTGGATGACGCTTTTCGGGGCTTTGCCGGGACGGAAACCGGCGATTTTTGCTTGCGAGGCATAGGTTGAGGAGATGTTCGCGCGCTTGGCGGCGACATCGGCGGAGGGCACCTCTACATTGAGGATCGCGATGCATTTCGGCTGTTTTTCGACGACGATGTTCATGAATGTTCTGCGTTGGGGGAGGGAACCTAGGTGCGGGGGGGAGGAAACTTCAACTCTCAAAATTCAAATTTCAAGGAAGACCGGGGGAAGCTCGGTTTGGCCAGATCAATAGATCCGGTTTTCCCTGTCCGGTGTGGAAAGCAGAAGAAGCCCGACCAAAGGAGCGGCTGATGCAGTCATCCCCCACCAAGCTGACTGTCCGAGTCCCCTGAATCGTTTCGATGAGGCGATCCCATAAAGTGAATTGAAGCCGACGATGAGTAGGACAATAGCAGGTCTGGGATCTCTCATTTCGCAGTTCTTGATGATTTTTGCCGAGAGAATGACAAGTGCAAAGCAGAGCAGGTTTGCCATGAAGAATTGCCTCCGTGAGAAGGACCCACCGGGATTAAGGAAGTCCTTGAGGGCTTTCATATGGATGGCTTTTCAGTCAGGAAAGACGATGGCGCGGTGGCCGTCGATGAGGGTCCGGTCGTGGACGTGGTAGCGGATGCCCTTTGCTAGGGCGATGCGTTCGCAATGGCGGCCGAGGCGGGAGAGATCGGCGGGGGAGTGGAAATGGGAGACTCGCTCGACCTCCTGCTCGATGATGGGGCCGGCGTCCAAGTCAGCGGTGACGTAGTGGCAGGTGGCGCCGATGAGTTTCACGCCGCGTTCGTGTGCTTGGCGGTAGGGATTTGCGCCAATGAAGGCGGGCAGGAAGGAGTGGTGGATGTTGATGATTTTCCCGGAGAACTCCTGGCAGAAGCTGTCGGGCAGGATCTGCATGAAGCGGGCGAGCACGATCAGTTCCACATTCTGGTCGACGAGCAGGTTGCGGATTTCCCGGAACCCCTTTTCGCGCAGGTCATCATCCATTTCGATGTGGTGGAAGGGGATGCCGGCGCGTTCGGCGATGGGGGCGCAGTTGTCGCGGTTGCCGATGAGCGAGGTGATTTCGATGGGCAGTTCGCCGAGTTCCGTGCGGAGCAGGATCTCGTTGAGGCAGTGGTCGGTCTTGGTTACCAGGACGGCGGTGCGCATCTTGTATGGCAGGGTGCGGTAATGCCAGGTGGCTTGGAGTGAACGGCCGAGGGTGCCGAAGCCGGTTTTAAAATCCTCCACGGTGACATCCAGATCCGAGGTGTCGATCTCCAGGCGGGCGAAGAACTTTTTCCCAACCCGGTCGGAGAACTGGTTGAACTCGATCAGGTTGCCTCGGTGGGAAGCCACATAAGACGCGATTTTCGCGACGATCCCGGATTGGTCGGGCGAGGAGAGTTTTAGGATGAGGCCGGGGCGCACTTTTTTGAAACTTTAAATTTTAAACCCTAAACCTCAATGAGGAAGGGGATGGAGGCGGATGGTTGCGGGAAAATCCTTGGGTGACAAGCCTGCGGAGGGGTAGTCTTGCTGCATACCATGGAAATTCGGAACAAGGACAAGCAAGCTCCCTTCACCACCAAGGACGGCTCGACGATCACCAGCCTCCTTGACCTCGCCAACGCGCCGGTGAAGAACCAGAGCCTCGCGGAGGCGTCCATTCCCGCCGGAGGATCGACCCAGCGCCATTACCACAGGGACAGCGAGGAGTTTTATTACATCACTGGGGGCACCGGGGTGATGGAGATAGCCGGCGAAACCCGGGAGGTCGGTCCGGGCGATGCGATCCTGATCCCGGCAGGCGCATGGCATGAGATCACGGCGACCGAGGATCTAGTTTTCCTGTGCTGCTGCGCGCCGCCCTATCGGCATGAGGATACGTTTTTCGAGTAAAACGCAGGGTGTGATTTTTTCGATGGATTCGCCTGACGCAGCCCTACCTTGTGAGAAACACCGCTAAAAATCACAGCCTGAAACGCGGTATTGCATGTTCCAATGCAGAAGCCATGTTCGGGGATGACTAAGATTCTTCTGACGGCACTCTTCCTTTCAGTAGCCGCTGCGGGCTCAAGCGATGCAGATTTTATCGCTGGAAAGGACGTTCCCGACACCCAGCTCTATGAACTCCGCACCTACCACGCCGAGCCCGGTAAACTCGACTCACTCCTCACGCGCTTCCGCGATCATACCGTCGAACTCTTCACCAAGCACGGCATGACCAACGTCGGTTACTGGGCGCCCGTGGAAAATCCCGATAATCTCCTGATTTACCTGATGGCCTATCCGGACAAGGAGGCTCGCGACGCCTCCTGGAAGGCATTCATTGCCGATCCTGATTGGGAAAAGGCGTATGCGGAATCCACCGCAAACGGGAAGCTCGTCGGTAAGGTGGATCAGGTTTTCATGACGGCCACGGATTTCTCCGAGGGCTTCTCGGCGCTTGTCCGGGGTGAACCCCAAACCGGTGCCGATCTCCAGCGGACGGAGGGGCGTCGTCGCGCTCGCGCCGGGAAGGATCACCTCTTCGAGATGCGGACCTACACCACCACCCCCGGGCACCTGCCGAATCTCCACGCCCGTTTCCGCGATCACACCATGGCGCTTTTCAAGAACCACGGGATGACCAATCTCGCCTATTTCCAGTTCACCCCCGACCAACCTGGCGCGGAGAACACCCTGCTGTATTTCCTTGCCCACAAAGACGCTGCTGCGGCCGCGAAGTCATGGGCCGCATTCCGCATCGATCCCGAATGGGTGGTTGCGAAAATGGCATCCGAAAAGAAAGCCGGAGAATCATTGACCGCCGACAAAGGCGTGAAATCCGTTTTCCTGAAAGCGACGGACTTCTCCCCTGTGAAATGAGCGTCACCCGTGAAGCCACCGCCACCGCAGGTTCACGGTTGTATTCTTTCCGGGAAAGGTTTCATCTCCGTGCGTGAAAATTATTCTGATCTCCATCGCGGTCGGCCTTGTCGCCGGGCTGCTTGGTGCGCTGTGTGGAGTTGGTGGCGGGATCGTCATGGTTCCCGCCTTCGTAACTCTCCTCGGTTTCGGGCAAAAGCAGGCTGTCGCCACCTCACTGGCCGTGATTGTGATCACCGCCGCCGTTTCGACACTCAACAATGCTCGTTCGGGAGGGCTCATCGACTGGAAAATCGTCGCCGCCGTCGGCGTTGCTTCGGCGCTCACCGCCTGGTTCGGCACGGATCTCATGCGCACCCTTTCGAACCAAACCCTCACACGGGTGTTCGGCGTCGTCCTCGTCCTCTTCGGAGCAAGGATGCTGATCAAGGGCTAGGGGAAGAGCACAGAGCAGAGAGCAGAGAGCCCGAAATTTCTTCCTTGAGGGTTGAATTTTGAGTTTTGAAATTTCAGAAACCCTGCGGCATCGCTGCAAGCACCGTCGCGACCACCAATTCGCTCTGGCATCTGCCATCCATCAGGCATTTTGCCGAAAGGCAGGGAGCGCATTCGACGTGTCGTTTCACCACGACGTGGCGTTTGCCCAGCGGTCGTTTCCAGACCGCATCGTTGGGGCCGAAGAGGGTGAGGCAGGTTGCTCCTGCATGCGCGGCGAGGTGCGGAAGCGAGCTGTCTGCTGCGATCACCAACTGGTGCACCGCAAGTAGGGGAAGGGACGCAGCTAGTGGGGCGGCGTGGAAAAACTCGACCTCATCGCCCAAGCTGTCGGCGAGGGTTTTACCCAGCCCGCGCCCGCCGACCAGACCCGCCACGGTTACGCGCTTGCCTCGCTCCAGCAGGGCTTCCGCGAGTTCCTGCCACCGGTCGAGAGGCCACTCGTGGCTCGCGCCGAAATCTGAGCCCGGGCACAGCAGAACCGTCGAGGCTGCGGCGGGGATCCCGAGTGGTGCGGCCACGAAATATTCCGGCCGGTCCACCGCCACTCCCATTTCCTCGCAGGTCTTGATATAGAGCCGGACGCGGTGCTCGGTGGGACTTTCTGCAACGTCAACCGGATGCGTCAGGAGCTTCGCCAGCTTCGGTTCGTTGGTGCCGAGCCTGCGGGCGATTTTGGCCTTCGAAAAAGCCTTTGCGGCGATCCCCAGATGCCAGACAACCGAGGCCTCCCAGTCGCCCCCGAGTTTCCCGGCCAGCGCCCCCGCAGAGGTTTTCGGTGAGAATCCGAACTGCGGAAGATCACAGACTGTTTTCCAGAAATCCGCCTGCTCCTCCGTGCAGACGATGCCGCCTGCGAGGCCGGATTTCACCAGCGCCCGCACCGCAGGAACTGCGAAACACGCCTCGTCCCAGCGCTCCGGCAATCCGAGCAACATTCCTTTTCCAGCGCTCATCCGCGCTTACTTCCTCGAGCCTTTCTCATCGAGGTTTGCAGCCATGTCCTCGGCGCTGACAGTCGATTCCACACCGCCCTCCGGGACTTCCATCTTGCTGATCCACAGCATCGCGTTGAGCGCGATCGTGCGGAAATTGTCATCCTCCCAGTTCCTGTGAAAATGGCCTCCGGTGAATCCGACGCCGCGCCCGCCGTCCTCGCGCTCCTTGCACCACATCATGGTCTCCGCCTCGCCCTTCCGTGCCTGGATGTGCGGATACGGTCCCTTTGGGTAGACGTAAGGCCCGTCCCTCGTTTCATCGCTTGGCGTCGCCACCAGTAGCGAGGTCAAGTCTTTCATTCCTTCCGGGAAACGAATCGAGAAATACCATTCGTCCTGGATTTTGAATGGTTTGATCCCGCGTGCGATCGGGTGGACGGGGAACGATTTGTAATCAGTTTCCCAGATCGGGTTGCAGGAAAAGCCGTTTTCGTAGGCTCCGCCGATCCATTCGCGGAACGAGTCACCGCTCGACCCCTGCTTGGCGCACTCCACTGCGTAGTGCATCATCATCACACCGCCACCGCGGTTCACGAGCTTCTGCAGCAGTTCCCTGTGGTTGCCCTGCAGCGCGGGGTGGCCGCCTCCGCCGTCGGAATAGATTACCACCGCGTCCGCCGTTTCCAGCACCTTGTCGTCGCGCACCCAGTGGTTGTTATGGATCTCCACATCCAGCCCTTTCACATCTGCCAGGCACTTTTTGAAAAGCTCGCAGCCTGCGTTGAACTCATGCATTCCCGGCCCGTGGCTCGGCTTGCCGGCGATCAGGATTAGTTTTTTTGTCTCGGCGTCCTCTGCCTGCAGCGGCAGAGCGGCGGAAATTGCCAATAGTATCGGAAGCAAGTTGCGGATTGGTGACGTTTTCATTTCATACAATCCAGCATCAGATGCCCGCCCCATCAACTACCATTTTCGCAAACCTCCACCCATTTCCGGCGTATCATTTAACCGGAGGAGCGGAGCGAATGAGGTAACGGAGAAGACCATCCATTCCGGCACATGAAATTGAGGGTTGGTTCTTGATCCACCGCAGCGGAGTGAGATTTTTCTCCCTCCGTGATCTCCGTCTTCGCTCCGTTCCTCCGTGTAAGTAAAAAGCCCGCTCCTCCTCATGAAGCCCGCCCTCACCCTGCATCCCGCAGAAACATCTTCATTGAGAGTTGAATTTTGAATTTTGAACTTTAGAACCCCCGCATGCCTCCTGCTAACACCCCAGTCCTCATCGGCGGCTCCATCGCCATCGACAACATCAAGACGCCCACCGCCGAAGGCAAAAACCTTCTCGGCGGCTCCGCCTCCTTCACCGGATTCGCGGCATCCTATTTTACCTCACCTGTCCACCTGGTCGGGATCATCGGCAGGGACTTCCCGCAGGAGCATCTCGATCTCTTCGCCTCCAAGGGGATCTCCACCGACGGCCTCGAGCGGTCGGAGGGCGAAACCTTCTCCTGGACCGGCTCCTACCACGAGAACATGAACGACCGCGATACTCTCGAAGTCGCCATCAATGTGCTTGAGGACTGGACCCCGAAAATCCCTGCGGAAATGGCCTCCGCACCCATCGTGGTGCTGGCCAACATGCATCCGCTCAACCAGCTGCAGATGATCGATCAGCTCACGGCGAAGAAGCCGTTCATCGCCGCGGATACAATGGATCTCTGGATCACCATCGCCAATGACGACCTCCACGAGGTGCTCAAAAAAATTGACCTCCTGGTTATCAACGAGTCCGAAGCCCGCGATTTCTGCCAAACCTCCAACCTCATCGTCGCCGGCCGCCGTCTTTTGGAAAAAGGCCCCGCAAACGTGGTCATCAAGCTAGGAGAATTCGGAGCCATCCTCTTTGCTAAACATCCCGAAGGTGCCTTGCATACGGAATTCAGCCTGCCGGGGGCGGACTACGATCTCTTCCGCTGCGCCGCCTTCCCACTCGTCGAGGTCGCGGATCCCACCGGGGCGGGGGATTCCTTCCTCGGTGCCCTCGCCGGACATCTCGCATCCACCGGGAAATCGGAATTCTCCTTCGATGACATCCGCCAGGCGATCGCCTACGGCTCAGTCGTCGCCTCCTTCACCTGCGAGGCCTTCTCCGCCGACCGCCTCGCCCACATCTCCCGCGAGGACATCGAGTCCCGCCTCACCCTCCTGAAGAACCTCACCCACTGGCCGTAGCGGTGACCTTCGGTCGCCTGGGAGCTGGGAGTCAGGAGTCAGGAGTCAGGAGTCAGGAGTCAGGAGTCAGGAGTCAGGAGTCAGGAGTCAGGAGTCAGGAGTCAGGAGTCAGGAGTCAGGAGTAAGGAGT
>Ga0206131_10001750_pt1 | contig 27259 bp, 18 predicted proteins | sample Helgoland_Spring_FD_148636 | JGI IMG/M metagenome (GOLD analysis project Ga0206131, IMG submission 148636) | Pelagic subsurface seawater microbial communities from Kabeltonne, Helgoland, North Sea - Helgoland_Spring_Bloom_20160517_1 | ecosystem: Environmental > Aquatic > Marine > Epipelagic ...
AGAGGAGGTGAGGCTCACCTGCTTATTGACGAAGTGCTCGCATGCGACGAGACACGCCGTAAAGGTGAGACCGACAAGCAAGGCCTTCAATCTCAGCGCAAGCAGCTCTCTAAGCAGATTGGCGCTCTGATGGGGCAAGGCAAGGCAGATGAGGCAGAGGCAATCAAAGAGCAAGTCCGCGTGCTGGGCGAGCAGATCGCTGAGCTCGATATCGAGACCGAAAAAGCAGCCGACCGTCAAAGTGAGCTACTGATGAGCATTCCCAACGTGCCGCATGACAATTGCCCCGTAGGTGCCGACGAGGATGCCAACCCAGAACTACGTGTTTGGGGTCAGAAACCCGAGATTGCGGAACCACTCGATCATGTTGCCCTCGCAGAGAAACATGGTCTGATAAGCTTTGAGGATGGCACCCGCATCACAGGCTCAGGCTACGTTGTCTACCGCGGTCAAGGAGCTAGGCTTGAGCGAGCCTTGATTCAATTCTTACTCGATACCCAGAGCCAAGAGCACGGCTACGAGGAAGTCAACGTACCTCACATCATCAAGCGTGAATGCATGGAGGGCACTGGCCAGCTACCAAAGTTCGAAGATGACATGTATGGCATCGAGAACAACGCCCTTTTCCTTGCCCCAACTGCTGAGGTACCTGTCACCAATCTCTACCGTGACACCCTACTCAGCAACGATCAGTTGCCCGTCAAGCTCACCGCCTACACGCCCTGCTTTCGCCGCGAAGCGGGAAGTGCTGGTCGCGACAACCGCGGCATCATCCGTATGCACCAGTTTGATAAAGTCGAGCTAGTGCAGATTGTTGAGCCAGAAAAATCAACCGAAGGGCTAGAGGAACTCACAGGTCACGCCGAAGCTATCCTTCAAAAACTTGGTCTACACTATCGTGTGATTGAGCTCTGCACTGGAGACATTGGCTTTTCTGCCACCAAAACCTACGACATTGAAGTTTGGTCCCCTGGTCAAAATAAGTTTCTCGAGGTTTCATCTTGCTCCAATTTTGCAGATTATCAAGCGCGCCGCATGCGCCTGCGCTACAAAGACACCGATGGAAACAATCAAATCTGCCATACTCTCAACGGGTCCGGCACCGCCTTACCCCGGCTCTACGTGGCCCTGATTGAGCAGTACCAGCAACCAGACGGCAGCATCCAGATACCGGAAGCTCTGGCACCTTACTTCGGTGCAGAGAGCATCGGTTAGCTCCAAGTTATTACTCGTCGATACAGCGCCAAAAGGCTCTGCATAACAAAAGCAAGCCTACCTCTCGACTAAAGTTTCTATTATTATGGAATAATAAAAATAACATGAGACTCAAAAGAGCATTTACTGTTTTGAACGATCTGATTGCGTGAAACTCACGCCTTACCGACCTCCGCCTCAGCACGGAGCTGCTGCTCGGCCACTACCACCACCTGCACCTGAGCCGCTACCGCCCTTATTACAACTGGCCAGAGCAAGCAGGCCACAGCTCATCACGAGCAACTTAGCAATCATCCATTTTAGCTTCATACGGGGCTAAGATACACCCACCGAGACATTATTCCCGCTTTTTTAATACGAATCAGAAAAAAGACACTAAACCACGGTTAAAATATCACCAGTATCTCGCCCTTTCTGCTTTCCAAGTTTCAACTTTCGGCTTTTCCTCGAAGCCGTGCCCACGGTCAACAAACCCAGCCCCAGTAAACATCCTCTGAATAACAAGCGGGCTTTTCAAAACACTCTGGTTAAATGGTTTGGTAAAGAGGGCAAGGCCTACCCGTGGCGAGAGACCACGGACCCGTGGGCCATTTTAGTCTCTGAAATCATGCTGCAACAGACTCAGATTACTACCGTTCTCGGCAGCAATGAAAACGGAGTTGGGGGTCATTACCGGCGCTTCATGGCTCTCTATCCCACGCCGCGATCGATGGCAGAAGCCAGTGAGCAGGAAATCCTCAAAGCTTGGGAAGGGCTGGGCTACTATCGGCGTGCACGTAATCTACACGCCGCAGCGCGCGCCATCACCCGTGACCACCACGGACATTTTCCGAGTAACTACGAGCTGATTCGATCTCTACCTGGTATCGGTCCCTACACAGCAGGAGCCGTCGCATCGTTTGCTTTCAATGAGCCACAGCCTATTGTCGACGCCAATGTCACTCGAGTTTTCTCGCGTTTGTTTGATTTCCAGGAGCGGGTGGACACGACAAGTGGAACCAAGCAACTCTGGCATTGGGCACAAGAATTACTATCCACAAAAACCCCACGTATTTACAACTCGGCTCTGATGGAGCTTGGGCAGAGCTATTGCTCTAATCAATCACCAGACTGCGAGCACTGCCCGGTTAGCCATTTCTGCCAGTGCTCCGAGCCGGCATCCCTGCCACGAAAGAAACCGAACCAGAAGACTACCCGCCTTGATGAGTTTGCCATTTTCTCTCAAGACTCCCACGGCCGAGTATTGCTGCAGTTACAAAAACAGGGACAACGAAGAGAAGGCATGTGGCATCTCCCGCGCCGTGAGCATCATGAAACCGTCGATCTCGCGCTCTCGCTCAAAACCAACTACGCAATCACGCGCTACCAAGTAACACTGCGCATCTACGCAAGTCATCCTGACCAAACCCAGGTGAATACTCAGGAGGCATGGCACTCACTCGAGCAACTGGAGGACCTGCCCATGCCTAGCCCTGACCGAAGAGCGCTGGGCAACCTATTGTCAGACTCCGTTTAGTCACTGCTCTGCTTGACTCTGAGCAGACCATTTAGCACCCTACTATCTACCTTCATTATCCAGTGATTCACAAAGCATTCATACTTGGCGCCGGCATGGGCACTCGGCTACGTCCACTCACCAATGTATTGCCAAAGCCATTGGTTCCCATTTTCCATGAGCCCATGGTCAATTACGCTCTGCGCCACTGTCAGGCGGCTGGCATCAACAACTTCGCGATCAACACACACCACATTCCGCAGGCATGGCATGAGGCATACCCAGAGGCTGACTTCAACGGCTCGCCGTTGCATTTTTTTCACGAGCCCATACTACTCGAAACCGGCGGTGGAATTCGCAACATTGCATCCTTCATCGGAGATGAACCTATCCTTGTTTACAATGGCGACATCCTCACCGACATTGACATCCGCCAACTCATCGCAAGCCACCAAGCATCCAACAACATTGCAACCTTGGCACTGCGCTCATCAGGGCAAAACTGCAACGTCAGCATTTCCGGCTCCCGTGTCTCTGACATGCGCAACATTTTGGGTGATACTCCGGGCACCCACCAGTTCACCGGTATTTACTGCATCGAGCCTGAAATCCTTGAGCTCATACCAGAGGAGCAAGTCACCTCAATCATACCAGCTTTCATTAAGCTCATTGAGCAGCAGAAACTAGGTGCCGTTGTGCTCGACGAGGGCGACTGGTTTGACATCGGTAACCCTGATGCCTACCGCGCAGTACACCAGCACCTCCGCCCTCAGCACCCCGATGCAATTCACCCCGATGCTATGATCGATAAAGACGCACACGTTGATTGCGATACATGCGTCATAGGACCAGGAGCCAACATTCAGGCGAATTCCAGACTCACTGACACGATCGTCTGGCCAGGCACTACTGCCTATCAGGGAGCTCAATACGATGGGGCCATCATCACGGACTGAACATTTTTAATTCTTGATTCTTCATTCTCACCTCCTACATCCGCACCATGCCAGCTGATACACTTCTTACCGCAGCCCGTAACTACCTCAAACTCGGTCCTACGCATAGTTGTATCATGGAGCCTATTACGAAGGGAGCGTCTGGCCGTACCATCATTCGCCTCAAACCAGAAGGCCACCCGACCTACATCGGCATTCACTATACCCTCGAGCGTAAGGACAACGCAAACTACCTACCAGTTTCCCACTTCCTCAGTGAGGCTGGCTTTAATGTTCCGGAAGTGATTTATGATAATCCGGGCCGCCGCGTCGCACTTGTCGAAGACCTTGGAGACACCGACTTGCTGAGTCTCAAAGACGAGCCCTGGGAAATTCGGGAGCCCATCTATCGCTCTGCCCTCGAGCAACTCGACAAGCTATTCTACACCCGCCCACCAAAAGACCTCGAATTTCAGCCACCTTTCGATGAGGCAATGTATCGCTGGGAGCAAAATTACTTCTACGATCAATTAGCTGATGAATATCTCGGCATGAACCCTGCCGTGGTCGATGAACTCTCTGAACACCCCGCACTTGCCCAAATGGCCAAGGATCTCGGTGCCTCATCACGCAACTTAGTGCATCGTGATTTCCAGAGCCAGAACATCATCGCCCATGATGACAAAGCATGGTTAATCGACTTCCAGGGCATGCGTCGAGGCCGCCAAGAATACGACCTAGCATCACTCGTTTACGACCCTTACATGAACCACTCCGCAGAAGATCGCCAGAAGCTACTCGATCTATGGGAGGAAGTTTCCGAAGAAGAACCAATCGCCCCTATTCTTCAAAAATGTGCTACTCAGCGTCTCATGCAAGCTATGGGAGCATTCGCTAAAATTGGGCGCCAGCCCCAACAAGAGTGGTATCTTCAACACATACCGACTGCTGCTAACATCTTGCGCGATGTGATCTCAGGATCTGATCTTGAAGATCCCCTACTACCCGTGCTAGATGAAATCGATACACTTTGACTCCGCAAGCCTTTAAATACCGGCTCTCTGTTGCCACTCTCTCGCTGGGAGTTGGTACCATTGTTTGGTGTCTTAGCATGACGTCTAACTGGGTAAAACAATTAGATGCCTCATTAGTCATGATAGCAATGAGCTATCAATACGGTGAGCAATTCGTCAGTGAGGTCAACGATGAATCAAACACCATTACCATCGGCAGCTTCAATAAATTGGGAGGACAAAAAAACCATCTCAGGAGTATTCACATCACTGACGACCCAGAGAAAATCTTTGAGCAGTCTCCACCCTCAGCACTGGATTACGCCGTCATTTTAACCGCGCTCCATAAGCACGGGTTCAGGGATGTCATCCTAACAAATCATCTGAATTGGAATCAGAGCCAAGGCCTGGAAACTCTCGGGCTCGGCCGCCAGTTGGGGCTGTTTGAGCATTCAGCCATTGCCATGCCAGTCACCCGGGTAGCTACCGCCCAACCCATGCCTGAAGTATTGCAACGTAGTCTTATTTCCATGTCACAGGTCGCGGGAAACTATCGCCAGCTACCGATGGTAAATCATGCACCCGTCACTTTCGCTGTTGAGAGTGGCAAGCACACACTGGCCGGATTTAGCGAAGTTGAAAGCATCCCGCCAACCGAGGGCAAAATTCCGCTCCTTGCTTACTGGCATGACCAAGGCTTGATCCCCTCAATCGACCTTGTCACCTTGATGATAGCCCACAAAGTAAATCCCTCTGACTTGAGAGTGAAGTGTAACGACCATATTCGCTTGGGTAAAAGAGGACCTATTATACCCATTGACCAGCATGGATACACGCCAATTCCTGAGAGTCTGATTAGCAACGAAATCACCGTACCATTGGTCGCGGATCAATTGATCTCCCCCATTGAAAAAAACGAATACTTCGATCAATTTGGCCAAGTGCCCACCATGGCTCTGATACATGCAGTGGGAGAGAAGTCGTCCAAGACCAACACCCTGTCTGCCGACCGCATTACTAATCTAATCTCATTATCTCAACATTACCCCATTACCGCTACCTCGGCATCGTTCTCACGGCTGCCATGGTTCGCCTCCATCATTTTGCTCATCGATGTCGCACTGCTGAGCTTCTGGTTTGGTGAGCTGACACGCGGTAAGCGCCACCTTGCATACAGCCTTGCGGCGTTCATGATCATTCCTCTTTTGTTCGTATTTCTTGCCACACTACTCTATTTGTCGAAACATTGGCTCAGCTTGTCAGCACCTCTGGCTGCCTTCATCACCGTGTGGGCATGTCATGTATTCAGGCGCCAAGCCAAGCACCATCATTGAGTCAGATAAAGCCCTCGCGTTTCCTGAAATTTAGCATTCAGATATTAAAAATTACTGCTTAGATACCGCTATGTCCTTGGATGCCACCATCAACAAAGCCTCCGTCCTGATCGAGGCACTGCCCTACCTGCAATCCTTTCGCGGCCACACCTTCTTAATCAAAATGGGGGGCTCTGCTATGGAGGACCCAGGCCTGGTCCGCAAAGTCATGCGCGACATCGTCTTTCTCGAAGTTGCTGGCATCAACCCCGTCATCATACACGGTGGGGGTAAAGCTATATCCTCCGCGATGAAAGAAGCTGGGCTGGAAGCACATTTTGTCGGAGGCTTCCGCGTTACTAGCCCAGAGGCAATCGAAATTGTTGAACAAACACTCTCCCACACTATCAACCCAGGACTTGTCGACATGATCACTGACTTTGGTGGTCTTGCTCACGGTATTCCAGGCACGGATGTTTTTGTTGGTCGCAGAATTCAAGCCACTGACGAAGACGGCACCAAGGTAGACATCGGGCGCGTCGGTGAGGCTGTAGGCTGCCAGCTCAAACTCGTGCAGCAACTCATCAGTGCGGAAACCGTGCCCGTCATTTCCCCTCTCGCTGCTGAAGAAGAAACTGGCAAGCCACTCAACGTCAATGCCGACCTCGCCGCGGCCTGCTTGGCAAAGGCACTCGGAGCAACTAAGCTTGTCTATCTATCCGATGTCCCCGGCATCCTCTCCAACCCGAAGGATCCCTCCAGCTTGATTGCCTCTATCAACCGCTCCGAGGCCAATGAACTCATTGGCAACGGCACCATCAGCGGCGGCATGCTACCCAAGATCAACTCCGCGCTCGACTCGCTCGACCACGGAGTCGGCAAAGTACACTTCATCGATGGCCGCGCTCCTCACTCCTTATTGCTTGAGATCTTCACCCGCTCTGGTGTGGGAACTGAAATCGTTTCTTAGCCGTCGAAGAACCCCCACCTTGCGTCGGGGCTGGCGCCAATTGAAGTCCTGAGTTGAAGTTGAAGTAGATCCGCTGCGCCGCACTGAACACATCATGCTTGGCTCATTCAACATTCACTACTTAACATTCTAAAGTCCCATTAGGCCGTAATACCAGCCCCACACTTGCCAGCCCCAGAAAATCCAGCAGGTGGCGCCAAGTGCCAAACTGGGGCCAAATGGCAAACGCTGGCCAAAACCGAGCCTACCCAGAATGGCGAGGAAGATACTAAACAAGCAGGCGGCAAACACAGTGAAAATCACCGATTGCCAGCCAAGGCAACAGCCCAACATACCCATTAGGTAAACATCGCCCATACCCATGGCTTCTCGTGGGATGGTCACTTTACGAGCTTTACCTTCCAGTGACTTTAGTTCCTCAATCATCAAGGTCTTACCCTTCAGCTCGACTCGGTCTCCTTTGATGACCAGATTCTTCGCATCGACTTTTTTACCATCAACGCGAAACCCACTGCCCTCAATAATCAGTTGATCACTATCTCGATAGAAAAGATCCCCCCAGCCGTGCGCCTCACCATCGATTACAAAACACAGCTGCTGTGCTGGATCATCTTCAGCCGCATTCTCATCAGGCTCGCGCAGCATCCATTCCACCGATTCTTCAAATGCGAGCTCCTTCTTTCCAAAGGCCAGCTTGCCTAAAATAACCACAGCCCATAGCCCGCCAAAGCCAGCCAGAAAACCCTTCACAGACATCCATAGACCATCCTGCCAACCATGTGCCTCGCCATCCAAATACAAATGATGCTGCACCGACAATGCAGCCACCAGTCCCAATGCCGTTCCTAACCAAGTCACTTGTAAAGGAATCAACATCAGCTCCGCATCGACAAAAACCACCACCACCAGCAGTGCCATCAATACCATATAGAATAGCGCCTCACCGGGGTTCTGGGGAAAGGCCATCCACATCAGCAGAAACAGGCAAGCGGTGAGCAGCTCCACGGCAAAATAACGAAACGGTATACCGCCCTCACATTCCGCACACTTACCACGTTGCACCAGCCAAGTAACCAGTGGAATGTTGCGATACCACGGGATCTCCTTATTACATCCCGGGCAGAACGACCGCTTCGGTTTGTTAACACTCAAACCACGTGGCAGCCGGTAGATCGCCACATTGAGAAAAGAACCAACGCACGCACCCAGCACGAAAGCAGAAATCACAAGGACAGGGTGCTGCCAGTTGACGGCCTGCATCGTTTCAATAAAAGTGGGCATGCCCCTTTTCTAAACGCCAAATCCCTATTACCCAATAGCAAAAAGGAGAGAAAAGGGGTCAGGCAAGCGGAGTAAAAAACAAGAGCCTGCTACCGTGACGAATAATGATCAATGATTGACGCCCCCAGCCAAAGACATTCAAATCCATTGCGCGTATAGTAACATAGCTACATAATCTGACAAACACCCCAGCACAACCTAACAAAATTGGAATTCATGAAGCGCCTCATTATCATTCTTTCTTCACTCTTCACTCTTCACTATTCCGCTTCCGCAGCCCCAGCGGCCGAGCAGCGGGTAACCGAAGGGAACGCAAGCGCTCCTGAGCAGGGCAAGCGTGCAGCGGCCGAGCAGCGGGTGACCAAAGGGAACGCAAGCGCTCTTAAGCAGGGCAAGCGTTTTATCCAGCCGAATTTCATTATCATCTTCACCGATGACCAAGGCTACCAAGACCTAAGCTGCTTTGGCTCTGAGGACATCAAGACCCCGCACATTGATCGCATGGCCAACGAGGGCCGCATGCTCACCTCTTTTTACTCTGCCAACCCGGTCTGCTCTGCCTCACGAGCGGCCCTGATGACCGGCTGCTACCCACGGCGTGTGCTTGATACGAGGGTCGTACTTTTCCCCAAAGATAATGTTGGCCTTCACCCCGGGGAAACTACCATCGCGGACATGCTCAAGACCAAGGGCTACGCCACCGCGTGTGTGGGTAAATGGCACCTCGGTCACCACCCGGAATTCCTTCCCACCGCCCAGGGATTTGATTCCTACTTCGGCATTCCCTACTCCAATGACATGAGTCACCCAGCAGATGCCAAACGCCCACGCTACGGTAAATGGGACGAGTATTGGAGCAAACCCAAAGAAAGCGGCGTCTGGAAAACCCCGCTGATTGAAAACGAAAAAATCCTCGAGCATCCCGTTGACCAGCGCACCATCACGCGGCGCTACACCGATAAAGCCATTGAGTTTATTAAAGCAAACAGTGGCCGAGAGCTCGCAGGGCAAACGCCCCACCGACCCTTCTTCCTCTACCTCGCCCACAGCATGCCGCACGTGCCGCTCTACCTGCCAGACGAGCTCTACAATCCTGATCCCAAGCGTGCCTACATCTCCGTCATCGAGCACATCGATGCTGAAGTTGGCCGCGTTCTAGACACCCTGCGCAAGGAGGGTCTGGACAAGAACACCTACGTCATCTTCACCTCGGACAATGGTCCGTGGCTGCGCTTCAACCACCACGCTGGCAAAGCAGGGCCACTGCGCGATGGTAAGGGCAGCACTTTTGAGGGTGGCATGCGCGTTCCCTGCGTCACCTGGGCACCTGGCCGCATACCCGCTAACAGCAAATCCAACGACATCGCCTCCACCATTGATTTACTCCCTACCATTGCGGCTCTCGCCGGTATTGAGCCCAAGACCAAAGGCCCGATCGACGGTCTCAACCTCGCCAACTTTCTGCACGACAAATCGCCATCACCACGAAACGAATTCCTCTACTACAAGACTAAGATCGATTGCATCCGCCAAGGGGATTGGAAGCTGCGCCAGCAAGGCAAAGCACATCAGCTCTATAACCTCGCCGAGGACATAGGAGAGCGTAAGAACCTTGCTAAAAAACACCCGGAAAAAGTCGCCGCGCTCAAAGCCCGCATGAAGGAACTCAACGCCGAGGTCATCGCCGGTGCTCGTCCATTAGGCCAGCTCGCGGACGCCCCAAAGTAGCCGCTTCGCGGCTCAAAACTCCAGAAAGTCTGCCAGCCTATCCTCTAGGAAATACCGTGGACGTAGTGGGTTGCCTCCCGAGATAAAACCAACATGGCCGCCATGCGAGTAGAGTTCATAGCTCACCTGCTCTGACAGTTGTTCGGGTTTGGGGATGACCTCATCGGTCATGAATGGATCATCAACAGCATGCATGATCAAGGTAGGGATGGTGATCGATGTTAGAAACTGGAGACCACTGCACTGCGCGTAATAATCATGCACATCATCGAATCCATGCAAAGGAGCGGTGACCTGGTTATCAAAATCATAAAAGGTTTCCAGGGCTCTAACTTGATCTGCATCTAAGGGCAAAGCGTCACGGTGTGCGGGGTGACTGAGCTTGTCGGTGGTTTTTTGTTGTAGCTTCCTAACCAGATGGCGCTGATAAATGCGGGAGAAACCTCCCTCCAACCGCTTGGCACAGGCAGAGAGTTGCAAGGGAGCGGAGACAATCACCGCACGATCCACCAGTGACGCCTCCTTATGCTCACCCAGATATTTAACTAGGGCATTCCCCCCCAGGCTGTAGCCGACAGCATCAATATGAGCGTCTGGGTAGAGATCCCGGAGGTGCTGTAATGTCAGCTGTATGTCCCCGGTTTCCCCGCTATGGTAGCTCCGAGCTAGGCGATTATTTTCACCCGAGCAACTTCGGTGGTGATGCACCACTACCGATACTCGGTGCTCACAACATCGTTTCATCAAACGCTTCACATAGGAGGACCTTGAGCTTCCTTCAAGACCATGAAAAACCACCACGAGACGCTTTGGCTGCTCACTGGCATCTGACCAATCAAGATCAATAAAGTCACCATCTACAAGCTCAAGGCGTTCACGCCTAAGCGAGACAGCAGGAGCCCTCAACACCGAGCTCAATATTGTCTGCACATGCGGATTTTTCGCCCACCACGGCGCGGGGAAATATCTCAACTCATGCTCTCTGTCCTCGATCATCATCGTCTGCGGCAATAGTGATCCAGTGTAGTCATTTGTAAATACTGGGAATGCCCGAACACACCAGTCTCAGATACCCTGCAAAGTTTTCTGAATAACTACTACCCACCCATATGGGGGGTAGTAATTAGTTGAAATGATCATCCCCTATGCTGAGTATACATTTCATGTTATTTCGCCAATTTACCAGCCTCGCCATTCTCTCAATTACCAGTCTGCTGACGGTCTGCCTTGCAGGCACAGCAAACGCCGAGACACCCATTACCAAAATCAAAGTCGCCTGTGTCGGGGATAGCATCACCTTCGGCTCGGGAATCGCGGATCGCAACAACGCCAGCTATCCCGCCCAGTTGCAGAAACTTCTTGGCGATAACTTTGAAGTGAAGAACTTCGGGCTCAGTGGACGGACGATGATTTCCAAGTCACCCTCCGCATGGACCAAGACCCAGCAGTATAAAGACGCCCTCGCCTATCAGCCGGATGTTGTCCTCATCAAGCTCGGCACCAATGACAGCAAGCGTTCGGAATACAAACAGCGGCAAAACTTCGACCATGATTACAGCGGTTCTGCCCGGCTCTTGATTCGCAAGTTTCGCAATCTACCGAGCAAGCCGACAGTCTGGCTGATGAACCCCGTCCCCTCCTTCATCAGGCACGGGCACAGCATTAACGGAGCTTTTATCGAAGATGAGATTCTGCCCCAGATCAAAAAAGTCGCCCGCCTCACACGCACCCCTATCATCGACCTGCACAGCCCCTTTTTGAATAGCCCCAACCTCTTCCCGGATAAAATCCACCCGAATGCCGCGGGGGCACTGGAGATGGCAAAAATCATCGCCCCCATCCTGCAAAAGCATGGCAAAAACGCACCACAGCCTGCCGCGCATCACGTCTCTCGCACTGCTGCAAAGAACCTGATCATTTGGGATGATGAGCCCGCCTATGACTGGGAGGGCACTTATCCCGTAGGCAACGGCCGGCTTGGAGCCACCCCCTACAGCCTGTTTCCCAGAGAGCAGATCGTCATCAATGAAGAAACCATCTGGAGAAATGAAGGGCCTCAATATATGGAGGAGAACTCCTTCCCCCACTTTGAAAAAATCCGCGAGCTCGTCGCCGCAGGAGATTACAAGGGAGCGGACGAACACTTCGTGAAGCATATCTCTACCAAAGGCTCTCCGCACAAAAGCCCCTACAGCTATCAGCCTGCAGGACGACTCAGGCTCGCTTACCAGAACACCGCTCAGATCGCCTCCACCCACCGCCAGCTCGACTTACGAACCGGAGTTACGACTAGCATTTACACGCTGCAAGATGGCTCCAAGATCACCCAGGAGGTATTTGCCTCTGCCAAGTGGGACTGCCTGGTCGTGCAGATCAGCTCTGACAAGCCGCTTGATCTGGTGACCTGGATGGATGGCGCCCGTATCGAGGGCGAAGACTGTGTCAAGGATGGGCAAGGAAGCGGCAAGCTGGGAACAAAGTTCCAAAACCGGATCCGCCTCCAAGGAGCCACCGCCTCCGCGGATGGCACCAAGCTGGAGATGAAGGGCACTCAGCAAGCAACCATACTGATGACCGTGGCGACAAACTTTAACCGGGCAAACTGTGCCGCTCCATTGGCGGACGGGTGGCAGCAAAAGACCACCGAAATTCTAGACCGGGCAAAGGATCAGACCGTCGCTCAACTCAAAAGCAATGCCATCAGTGACCACGCCCGGTTTTTCGACCGTGTGCAGTTCGACATCGGCAAGACCGCGGACTCCATCATGAAGCTACCCACCAAGGCACGGCTCGCCCTCCTCAAGAAGGAAAAATCCGCGGCCGAGGGCTCGCAGGGCAAGCCCTGCTCTGACCCTGACTTGATGGAAACCTACTACCAGTTTGGGCGCTACCTTCTCATCGCCTCTTCGCGTCCCGGCAGCCTTCCTGCCAACTTGCAGGGCATCTGGAATCCCTATGAATTCGCCCCATGGGCATCTGACTACCATCTCAACATCAACGTCCAGATGAACTACTGGCCAGCGGAGACATGCAACCTCGCCGAGCTGCACCCACCGCTCTTTGACCTGCTAAAGAGCTGGTTCCCTCAAGGCAAGGACATGACCCGCCGCATGGGCATGAAGGGCTGGGCTATGGGTCACTCAACCGACGTCTGGGGCAGTGCCCGCTCCATGGGCACGCAACCCCTCTGGGCAGCGACCTACTTGGGGGGACAATGGGTCTCCTTCCACATCCTTGAGCACTACCGCTTTAACAAAGACCCGAAAGCCCTCGAACCTTATTGGGAGCTGCTCACCGAGTCAGCCATCTTTTGCGAAAGCTGGCTGATCCCCGGACCAAAGAATGACAAGGGTGAAGAGACCCTCATCGCACGCCCCGCCACCTCCCCAGAGAATACGTTTAAATACATCGATAAAGACGGCAACGAGCAAGAAGCAGCTCTCAGTGCGGGCACTTCTGTCGAGCAATGGATGATCATGCAGGTCTTCAAGGACTACGTAGAAGCTGCGAACGCTCTGGGCAAACAGGATGACGCCTTCGTCAAACGTATCGAAAGCCTCATTCCCAAAATCTACGTCCCGAAGGTGGCAGAAGACGGACGCCTCATGGAGTGGATCAAGCCCTTCAAAGAGGCTCGGCCCTCCCACCGACACATCTCGCATGTCATCGGTGCCTACCCAGGTAACGTCATTGACCTTGACGATGACCCAGTGATGCGTGACGCCGTCACCAAGTCCATCGATGGTCGCCTCGCAGCAGGTGGAGCCGGCACTGGCTGGAGCCGCGCCTGGACCATCGGCATGTATGCCCGCTTCTCTGATGGGGCCAAAGCCTATGACAACTTCCACGCCATCTTGGTGCGCTCTACCTTGGACAACCTCTGGGACAACCACCCCCCCTTCCAGATCGATGGCAACTTCGGTGCGACTGCTGCTGTAGCTGAGATGCTGCTGCACAGCCACAATGAGGAAATCAAGCTACTCCCCGCCCTGCCACCTAAGTGGCAAAGTGGAAGTATCAAAGGCCTGCGCGCCCGGGGTGACTACACCGTGGACATCTTCTGGAAGAACGGCAAGCTGGCATCTGCAACCATCACCGCCGGACCTAATAGCACAGGGCAAACAAAAGTCGTCTGCCAAGGCAAGTCCAAGCAAGTCACCATCAAAGCCGGTCAGAGCCTGACCCTGACAGCGGACAATTTTTAACTGGCCCCATGTCTGTATCCCGTAATACCGCCTTGAGCTCTGGACTCAGCCTACTGTTCCTGATTGCTCTACCCCTGACAAGTCAGGCCAATGAGACTGAAAACGTGGCCACTGAGCGCCCAAACATCCTCTGGTATGACGAACCCGCCAAGGATTGGGAAAAACATGCCCTGCCCATTGGCAACGGGCGCTTGGGGGGCATGGTGTTTGGCGGAGTCTTGAACGAGCGCATCCAGTTCAACGAGGACAGCCTTTGGATTGGCGATGAATTGGACACCGGTGCCTACCAGGCTTTCGGTGATCTATTCCTCAACTTACATGGGGGCATCATCGCCAACACAGCCCAAAAAAACTACCGACGCGAGCTCAACATCAACCGGGCCGTGCACACGACCAACTATCACCTCGACGGGGTGAACTACAAGCGTGAGTATTTTGCCAGCCACCCGGCCCAGGTCATGGTGTTTCAATTCACCGCGGACAAGCCCGCTGCCTACTCAGGAAAGATCGACCTGACCGACGCCCACAAAGCGGAGATTAAAGCAGTTGGCAACAAGCTGATATCCAAGGGATCACTCAAGGGCTATCAGTTCGAGGGTTACCGGGGCAAGCACAAGAAAGATCACAGCATCAATCTGGATTACGAAGCCCAGGTCCAGGTGCTGCATCAAGGTGGATCACTGACCACCGAGGGAAACAGCCTCGTTTTCAAAGACTGTGATTCACTCACCGTGCTTCTCGCTGCGGATACCAATTATCTCAACCAGCGTGACCAAGGCTGGAAAAAAGCTCACCCGCACGAGGAGCTCAATGCCCAGCTGGCGGCAGCTTCCGCAAAGCCCTATCCAGTGCTGCTTAACGAGCATATCAAGGATTACCAGTCCCTGTTCAATCGTCTCAAAATTGAACTAGGGAGCTCCCCCGCACAGAGCAACCAAATGACCACCGACCAGCGGCTCGATAACTACCGCGGAGCTCAACTAAAGACATCCTCTAAAGTCCTTTATGATCAACAAAAAGAGCCCGACACCACAGCGGGCACTGCCGACTACGACCTCGAAGAGCTCATCTTTCAATATGCACGCTACCTGATGATCGCCAGCTCCCGCCCGGGCGGGCTCCCCGCCAATCTGCAGGGACTATGGAACGACAAAAACAGCCCTCCCTGGCGCTCGGACTACCACACTGACGTTAACGTGCAGATGAACTACTGGTTTGTGGATCGGGCGAACCTCTCCGAGTGCTTTACCCCACTCTCCGAATGGCTGTATTCCACCGTGGAGGTCAAAAAGGAAAAGACCAACAAGAAATTCAAGGTGCGCGGCTGGGCACTGCGTTCAGAGAACGGCATCTTCGGCGGTGACAGCTACCACTACGTTCCCGGAGACGCCGCCTGGCTGATGCAAAACATCTGGGATCACTACGCCTTTACCCTGGACCGTGACTACCTGGAAAACCGCGCCTATCCCCTGCTCAAAAGCCTCTGTGAATACTGGGAAGACTCTCTCATCGAGTGGCCTGACGGCAAGCTCGTCAGCCCCATGAGCATCTCCCCCGAACACGGCCCCAAAGCCGAGGGCAACTCCTATGAGCAACAACTCGTCCACAACCTCTTCGGCAACTTCATCGAAGCCTCGGAAACCTTGGGCCGTGATGAGGAGTTGCGCAAAAAAATCCAATCCATGCGGGAGCGCTTGCTAGGACCCCAAATTGGCAAATGGGGCCAGCTCCAGGAATGGGCCAAGGACATTGATGACTCGAACAACAAGCATCGCCACCTCTCTCACCTGATCGCCGTTCACCCCGGACACCAGATCTCACCACTTACCACCCCAAAGCTTGCCGAGGCCGCCAAGGTATCGATGAACGCCAGAGGAGACGGGGCCACAGGCTGGAGCAAGGCGTGGAAAATCAATATCTGGGCTCGCCTCCAGGATGGCAACCGCGCCTACAAGCTGCTCAATGAGCAGGTCAAAGGCAAATACTACCCCAACCTGCTCTGCTTCCACCCGCCGTTCCAAATCGATGGCCACTTCGGCTACGCTTCGGGAGTTTGCGAGATGCTGCTGCAGAGCCACACAGGTGTGATTGATCTTCTGCCCGCCCTGCCCGATGCTTGGAAAAATGGTCAGATCAAGGGACTCAAGGCACACGGAGACTTCATCGTGGACATCTCTTGGAAAAACGGCAAACTCGCCGCCACCACCATCCATGCTGGCGAAAAGATCAAAGGCCACTCTCACGACCTTGTCTACCGTGGCAAAACCAAAAATATCGCCATCAAACCGGGTCAGAGCCTGACTCTGACCTCTGCAGATTTTTAATTTAATCTCATGCCTATATTGCGCCATATTGCCCTGAGCTCTGCGCTTGCCCTTGTTGTACTTCCTCTCAAGGGCTACGCGGATGAAGCGCAAGATACAGGCCCACGCCCAAACATCCTCTGGCTGGTCAGCGAGGACAACAGCACCTACTGGGTATCCTGCTACGGCAGCCCGAATGCCAAAACACCGAACATCGACCAGCTCGCCGCGGAAGGATTTCGCTACACCCACTGCTATGACAACTCCGCGGTCTGCGCACCCACGCGCAACACCTGGCTAACTGGAATCCACTGTATCTCCACCGGCAACCAACCGATGCGCAGTTTCTATGAGATTCCCTCTGAAGTCCTCAACCACACCTACATCAACCAGCTCATGGCTGCGGGTTATCAAGTATCTGCCAAGTACAAGCAGGACTTCAACTTCGAGCAACGCCATTGGAAAAAGCTCAAAGGTAATCTTAAGAAAGACTGGAAAAAAAATCCAATCGGCAAACCCTTCTTCATCGTGCGCAACTACTCAGAAAGTCATGAAAGCAGCGCCTTTCCCAAGGGCAACGCCGTGCAAACGGATCCCGCCAGCGTGACCTTGCACGCCTATCACCCGGATCTGCCAGAAATTCGCAAAAGCTACGCCCGCTACACCGATGCCGTTGCCAACATGGACAAGCGCATCGGTGAAAACATCGCCTGGCTCAAGAAAACAGGCCAGTATGAGAACACCATCATCATCTACTGCTCTGACCATGGTGGCGTGATGCCGCGCTCCAAGAGGTTCATGTATAACTCCGGTACACACTGCCCGTTAGTTATCCGCATTCCGGAGAAGTTCAAACACCTCTGGCCAGCCGACAAACCCGGTAGCACCGTGGACCGTCTGGTGTCATTCGTCGACATGCCCAAGACCTGGCTCTCCCTTGCCGGTGCCGAGGTGCCCGACACCTACCAAGGCACTGTTTTCCTTGGACCAGAAACCGAGCCCGAGCCCGCGCACCACTTTGCCTATCGCGGCCGCGCCGATGAGGCCCTGGACATGGCACGCGCCATCCGTGACAAGAATCACACCTATATCAAAAACTACTATCCCTACATTCCCAACGGTCAGCACCTTGCTTACCAGTGGCGCATCCTCGCCACCCAAGCCTGGGAACAGCATTTCAAGGAAGGCAAAACCAACCCGGTGCAGAGCCGCTATTTCCTACCCCGCGAGACCGAGCAATTCTTCGATGACCAAGCGGACTGGGCAAACATCAACAACCTCATCGACCAGGCTCAGCACCAGCAGAAAGTCGCCACGCTCAAGCAGGCACTGCGCCAGCAGCAGATCAAGTACTTCGACAGCGGCTTGCTGCCCGAAGACATGCGCAACCGCCGTGCGGCCCAACATGACCTCACCCTCTACGAGCTGGTCCGAGATCCCAAGCTCTACCCACTTGAGAAGTATCTGGATGCGGCTGATATGGCCCTTGCTGCGGATCCCGCGAACCTCCCCATTTTTGTCAAAAACCTCACCGATCCAGATGCAGGCATGCGCTGGTGGGCAATCAATGGACTGAAGAATCTTGGGGCAAAAGCCAAGTCCGCACAGGAGCAAATCCTCCACGCCGCTCAGAATGACTCCGCACAGGAAGTCCGTATCCTCGCCGGCTGGATCCTGCATGACTTAGGCCAGGTCGATAGCTACCGGGAAGTGATGGAAGGCATCAAAAAAGCCGGCATTCAATCCAAGTCTCACTTTGAGACCACCGTCAAATTGATCGAGTCAAATTCCAAAGAGTCGCTTAAATAAAAAATTGAAGCCCTCTCCTTAGCTATCACACTCGCGACGAAACTCCACCGGAGTCTTCCCCGTGCGCTGCTTAAAGAGACGGGAAAAATAGTACACTGAGGAAAACCCTAACACCTCCGCTACCTCACTTACATTGCGCCTTCCATCACGCAGTAACTCCTTGGCTCGGTTCACCCTGATATCCAGCTGATATTGACGTGGAGAGCTACCGGTATGCTCACGGAACAAGGTCCGGAAGCGGGAGTAGCTCATGCCCTGTTCTTCAGCTAGATCGACAAGATCAATTTCCTCGGCTGCATGAGCAAGTAAGTAATGACGTGCATAGTCCATCCTACTCTCATAGGCGCTCAACATCTTATCCGCGCGCATCGCCAATGATCTCACCCGCGCAAGAGCCGCCACTGTCTCACCGGCCATCATCTGTCGGAAACCGGCGGGAGACTTCTGCATCAGCTCGATGACGACTTTGAGCTTACGCAATAGTTCCTCGTCTTGTCCGACTTTGAGAATAGCATTATCCGCTGTGAAAAATTTCTCCACCAGCCTCTGCGCGTACTCCCCTTGGAATCCCACCCAGTTCTCACACCATCCGGTTTCGGCATTCGGCTTATAGCGATGCCACATATCAGGACGTAGCAGCATCACATCCCCGGCACTCACCTCACAGGGCTTGCTATCTTCCCATTGAAAAACACCCTTTCCACGGGTGACAAAAACGAGTTGATACTCATCTAATACCCTACCTTTCTCCCAGCTGAACAAATACTCCTCCGGGTGCCTCCCAACCGGATAATCACTTCCGGCTGGAACATCCGTGCAGCCCGCATCCAGCACATACATCCCCCAATCCACGAGGCTTGGCTCGATTGGGAGGTAGCGCGAGAATAGATTCTGGGCAGTCATTTTGTGCAAAAATAGAGTCAGTTCGTGTATTTGCAAAGAACAATTTTTGCGCCAACATAACCACCATCTTACCAATAAACCATCTTCATGTTTTCCCAAATCAAAGACCAATACTCCAATCTCGGCATCGATGTCGAGCAGGCGATCAATGCCCTTGCCAATACTCCTATTTCCCTGCACTGCTGGCAGGGTGATGATGTAGGAGGTTTTGAGACCGATGCCGGTGAACTCGGCGACGGACTGGCAGTCACGGGAAACTACCCTGGTAAGGCACGCAGCATTGGCGAGCTACGCCAGGATCTCGAACAGGTCCTTAACCTACTTCCCGGAAAGCATCGCCTCAATCTGCACGCCATCTACGGAGATTTTCAGGGCCAAAAAGTCGACCGTGACGCCATCGAGACCAGCCACTTTCAAAGCTGGATTGACTGGGCTAAGTCCCTAGGTATAGGCATGGACTTCAACCCCTCCTGCTTCTCCCACCCGAAGGCTGGGAGCGGCTTCACCCTGAGTAGTCCCGACGCAGGCATCCGCAATTTCTGGGTCGAGCACTGCCAACGCAGCCGCAGCATTGCCGCAGACATGGGCAAACAACTCGGCTCCCCTGCCGTCACCAACGTCTGGGTACCCGACGGCATGAAGGACATCCCCGTCGACCGTCAGGGGTTCCGCCAACGCCTCTCCGAGAGCCTCGACAAGGTCTTCGCTGAGAAGCTTGACCCCGCCCACAACATCGACGCGGTCGAGTGTAAGCTATTCGGCATCGGCTCGGAAAGCATGGTGGTCGGCTCCCACGAGTTCTACATGGGCTACGCAATCAAGAACCAAACCGCACTCTGTCTCGACGCTGGTCACTTCCACCCGACGGAAGTCATTTCCGACAAAATCTCCTCGGTACTGATGTATGTGCCACACCTGCTGTTGCACGTCTCCCGTGGCGTGCGCTGGGACAGTGACCACGTGGTTTTACTAGATGACCACACCCAGGCAATCATGCAGGAGCTCGTCAGTTGTGACGCCTTGCCCCGCACATCCATCGGGCTGGATTTCTTTGATGCCTCCATCAACCGCATCGGAGCATGGGCCATCGGCACCCGTGCTGCTCAGAAGGCGCTACTCCTTGCACTTCTCCAGCCACAGCAACAACTCCGCAAGGCAGAACTCGAGGGTGACTACACCACCCGCCTCGCCTTACTCGAGCAAAGCAAAGCATTACCGTGGTCTGTTGTCTGGGAGGAATTCTGCCAGCGTCACGAGACCCCGGGAGAAACCCAGCTACTCTCAGCCATCAAATCCTACGAGGCAAACACCCTCTCCAAACGCAGCTAATAATCCAAGCTAACCAGACAACCACTCAAGCAGACCAACCAGACAAACCATGAGCACTGAAGACCAAACCAATGCAGGCGCCTCCTCAGGCGAGTACGAAAACCAGCCAGTTCCCAAAAACGCCCTCAAAGGGGGCAACAAGTTCTGGGGTATGTATGCCGGCGAACATGCGGCCGGAACCGAGTTCATGATCGGGCCTTTGTTCCTGCTCAATGGAGTCTCCCTACAGAATATCGTACTGGGCCTCTTGGTAGGCAACCTGCTCGCCGTTCTCTCATGGCGCTATCTCTGTGCGCCGATCGCCACCAGAGCACGTCTCACGCTCTACAACCACCTCGAGCGCATCGCAGGCAAGGGTCTGGTCAAAATCTACAACCTCGCCAATGGTATTCTGTTCTGCTTCCTCGCCGGAGCTATGATCACCGTCTCCGCAACTGCGGTCGGCATCCCCTTTGACATGCCAATGCCGTCACTGGGCGACTGGCTGCCCAATAGCACCAGCTTTGTGCTGATCGTGCTCGGCGTCGGCGCGGTCATTGCCGTCGTTGCTTCACTTGGTTACGAAACCGTGGCCAAATTCGCCAACATCGCCTCACCCTGGATGGTGTTGGTGTTCCTCGCCTGTGGTCTCGTTGCTCTCAAACAACTCGGCGTATCAGACATGTCAGGGCTGGAAAAAGTCTGGAGCGAATCCATCATGGTGGCCCAGGAGGGATCAGCTGAATCCACCATGGGCTTCTGGAGTGTAATGTTCTTCGCCTGGTTCTGTAACGCGGCGATGCACGTCGGCATGGCGGACCTCTCGGTATTCCGATTCGCCAAAAAAGCATCCTACGGTTGGGCAAGCTCCGCTGGCATGTATGTCGGTCACTTCATGGCTTGGATCGCAGCCGCTCTCATGCTGGCAGCACAGATCAAAACGACTGGCGACACCAACCCCGTGCCCGGACCCATGGCCAATAATGTGGTCGGTCTCGCCGGTATTATCTGTGTGATCGTCGCCGGCTGGACCACCGCCAACCCCACCATCTACCGAGCCGGCCTTGCCTTCCAAGCGATGATCCCGGGATCAAACCGTTTTGTCGTGACGCTCGCCGCAGGTATCATTGCCACCATCGCCGGCATCTTCCCGGCATTCGCATGGAAGCTGCTAACCTTTGTCGGCCTCTACGGCACCATTCTTGCCCCCATGGGTGCGATCATCTTTTTTGACTGGCATTTCCACCGCAAAGGTGATGCCGCCAATCTACTCAATGCAGCACCCGCCAAGAGCTTCAACATGGCGGTATTGTTCGCTTGGCTCATCCCCGTGGGTGCCGCGGTTTACATGATCCAGACTCAGGGTATTTCCGCATGGTATTTCCCACTGCCCTGCTGGATCGCCTGCGGTGTGCTGTTCCTGATCTTCTCCGGCAAACAAAAATCCAACCCCGCCCACTAAGGCCTCACCTATCAATAACCACAATTACTTAGAACGATGAAAACCATTCTCAACATCCTCTCCATCGCCGGTCTGGCGCTCACTCTTATTCCTTCCATCCTGCTGCTCACCGGCAGCTTGAAAGCAGGCCAAGTCACCACCCTGATGACCGTCGGCATGGTGCTCTGGTTTGTCAGCCGCACCCTGCGTGAAACCATGTTCCGCCCCACCGAGGTTTCCACCCACGCCGTCGAGCACGACACCCCCCACACGCTCTGATATTGCTGGCAACTTGAACTCCCGCCCACTTTGACGACGGCAACTCAAGCTTGAACTCGAACTTAACTCACCATGATCACTGCCCTCTACGGAGTCATCTTCCACTGGATTGGCGGCCTGGCCGCCGGATCCTTCTACGTTCCCTTCAAAAAGGTTCGCAACTGGTCATGGGAAACCTACTGGCTGACCAACGGTATTGTCTCCTGGCTTCTAGCGCCGACGATCTTCGCCTTGATCCTGACGACCGCCCCCTTTGAGGCGATCAAAGCCGCTGACTCAGAAACACTGCGCAACACCTACCTCGGCGGAGTTTGCTGGGGTGTTGGCGGTCTCACCTTTGGCCTCTCCATCCGCTATCTCGGTGTTGGCCTGGGCAATGCCATTGCCTTGGGCTTTTGCACCGTCTTCGGGACACTCATTCCTCCGATTCGCTCAGGCACATTCGTCAGTGATATCTGGACACCCACTGATGGTAAAATCGTTCTTCTTGGTGTCCTTGTGGCCGTGGTCGGCATTGCCATCGCAGGACGCGCCGGCATGGAAAAAGAAAGGGGCTTAAGTGATCAAGAAAAGAAAAAGACCATCAAAGAATTCAACTTTTCAAAAGGAGTGATGATCGCCGCATTCGCGGGTATCATGAGTGCCTTCATGGCCTTTGCTATTGATGCCGGTGGTGCTATCGGGGACAGTGCGGTGAAGCAAGGAACCGCCTCACACTGGGCGGGTTTACCCATCCTTATCGTTGTCATGGCCGGAGGGCTCACCACCAACTTCATCTGGTGCATCTTCCTTCATCTCAAGAACAAATCCGGCTACGAATACGTCGCCCTTTACAATCGCGAAATCGAATCCCCCGATGACGACATCCCCCTCCGCTCCAACTACCTCTTTAGCGGCATGGCAGGCTTGGTCTGGTATCTGCAGTTTTTCTTCTACACCATCGCCCACAGCAATATGGGAGATTTCAAATTCTCCAGCTGGACGCTACACATGGCATCGATTATCGTCTTCAGCTCGCTCTGGGGACTCAAGCTGGGTGAATGGAAGGGTTCCTCAAAGAAATCACGCCAACTGCTCTACGCCGCATTAGGCACTCTCATCCTCTCCACCGTGATCATCGGGGTAGCCGCCTACATCAAAGGCTCCAGTGGTAACCACTAACCAGCATTCATTCAGTATTATGAAAACAGGACTCTTCTCCATTGGCCTCGACACCTACTGGCCACAGTTTGACGGCCTGCTCGACAAGCTGCTCGGCTACCACGGCGAGATCCGTGAGCGCATCAGCACGATGGGCACGGATATCGTGGATGCCGGCATGGTCGACTCCCCGGAGAGAGCACGCGAGGCTGCCGCCCTTTTCAAAACCGAAGATGTCGACATCATCTTTCTGTTCATCTCCACCTACGCCCTTTCCTCCACCGTCTTGCCCGTCGTACAAAAGGCGAAGGTCCCCGTCGTGCTGCTCAATCTGCAACCCGTCGCCCAGCTCGATTACGAGGCATTCAACGCCCTCGGTGACCGCGGTAAAATGACCGGCGTCTGGCTTGAGCACTGCCAGTCCTGCTCCGTTCCCGAGCTCGCCTGCGTCTTTAACCGCGCCAAGGTCGATTACCACGTGGTCAGCGGATATCTCCAAGAAGAAGAAGCCTGGAATGAAATCACCGACTGGGTCGAAGCCGCCAAGGTCTCTACCGGCATGGCTTCTAACCGCGTCGGCCTGCTCGGCCACTACTACAACGGCATGCTTGACGTCTACTCAGACCTCACCCAGCAAGCCGCCACCTTCGGCAACCACTTTGAGATCGTCGAAATGTGTGAACTCTCCGACCTGCGCAAGGCCGTCAGTGACGAGGATGTCTCCGCTAAGATCGAAGAGTTCCAGCAGAAGTTCGAAGTGTCCGCCGAGTGTGAGCAATCCGAGCTCGAGCGCGCGGCACAAACGTCCGTCGCCCTTGATCGTCTGATTGAGAAACACCAGCTCGGCTCCATGGCCTACTACTACGAGGGCAGTGGTGAGTATGAAAACATCGTCACCTCCGTCATCGCCGGTAACACCCTGCTCACTGGGCGCAACATCCCCATCGCCGGTGAGTATGAGGTCAAGAACGTGCAAGCCATGAAGATCATGGACCTCTTCGGCGTCGGTGGTTCCTTCTCCGAGTTTTATCTGACGGACTTTACAGACGATGTTGTTTACCTCGGCCACGACGGCCCCGCCCACTTTGCCATTGCGCAAGGTCGTGTCGGGCTGGTTCCAGTACCCGTCTACCACGGCAAACCCGGCAAAGGCCTCTCCATCCAGATGACCGTCAAACACGGACCAGTTACCATCCTCTCCGTGCTCCAGCACGGCGACGGCTCGGTTTCGCTACAAGTCGCCGAGGGTGAATCCGTGCCCGGCCCGGTGCTCCAGATCGGCAACACCAACAGCCGCTACAAGTTCTCCATCTCTGCCAAGCAGTTCATGAACGACTGGTCCAAGGGAGGCCCGTCCCACCACTGCGCCATCGGAACCGGCCACATCGCCAGCCGCATCGACAAACTCGCCGAGCTACTCGGTATCGAGTGCACCCGGGTATGTTGAGACCTTCAGGCTAAAACTCGGCGACAAGCACCATTTTTTCTCGGCTCTAATCTTGGCGAGCCAAGGCCTGCTTAGAATAATACTTACCGTCCTTGATCCTGGTCACCTCCGGGTAGCTGCGCAGGAAGTTGTTCTCATCGATCAGGTTGATCAGGTAGTGGGTGGTGCCCTCGGGCAGCTTGGCGGTGACCACGCCCTCTGATGTGAGCTCGGCGGGAATGCGGAACCACTCCTCGCTCTTGTCGCCACTGTTCATGGTGTAGAGCAGGTTGGCACGCACTACCTTGGCACCGTTTCCACGGTAATTGAAGGTGACGCTGTCACCATTTTGCTGGTGAGAGAGCACCTTGCAGACCTTGTCCTGATTGGGAAGCCCCTTGGGATGATTCGGGTTGTAATACGGGTAGCTGGCCTCCATTTCGGTCAGGATCTCGGTGAGCTTGTCATCGAGCTCCTTGACCTTCTCCGGCATGCTGGCAGCCAGGTTCTTGGCTTCCTCAATGTCGACGCGCTTGCCGTCTTTGCTGTAAAGCTCGTAGAGCTCAAAGGGCTCGGTCCTGGCGTCATTGATATGGTTGTAATTGCGCACCAGCTTGAAGCCATCCACGCGGATCGTACTCTCCAGAGCCACGCTATTCGGGAAGTGCCAGACCATGGTGTCACGCGCCTTGCCGTCCGCTTCTTTGACCAGACCCGGGTCAGCGGGATCGTTGAGTAGGAGCTCGCTAACATCGAGGCCATCGAGTGACTTATCCTCGGGTTTCTCGGTACCGGTCAGGGTCAGAATCGTCGGATAGAAGTCCAGGCCGTTGATCATCACATCAGACTGCCCCCCTGCCTTGATGCCTGGGCCAGTGATAATGAGTGGCACCCGGGTGCCGCCTTCCATCAGAGAAATCTTGCCACGGTCCAGCGGGTAGTTGTCGGTGATGATCTCGCCCGGAGTTTTCTCCATGCCGCCGTTGTCCGAGGTGAAAATAATATAAGTGTTCTCAATGAGCTTGTGGCCGGGCCAGCGCGGGTCATCGGTGTTTTCAAGATAAGTGAACAGGTGGCCCATGTAGGTATCGAGCTCCTCGACCATCGCACAGTAGAAGGGGTTGGTCTGGCCTTGGCCCGTCCAGGCTTCGGGCTTATCAGGGTCCGGCTGCACACCGAGCTTCTTGCAATACTTGTCCAGTAGCGCCTTGCTGCGGGTATGGATCGGTGTGTGCACCAGCCAGGTGGCATAATAGAGAAAGAAAGGTTTATCCTTCTGCTCCTCGACAAACTGTAGCGCGTCCAAGCTGTTCTGGTGGGTGGTAATGCCATCCTCGTCCAGGCGGTAAGGATCATTCTTCTTCTCGGTGGCAAACCCGCTAACTCGGTCGGGCATCATCTTGCGCGTTGTGCCCAGATTGGAGCGCGTCCAGTCGAATCCTTGGTCCTTGGGCTGGGGAAAAGAGTGGTGGTCAATGGCCATGTGCCACTTGCCACAGTGGCCGGTGACGTAGCCGTTTTTTTGCAGCAGCTTGGGCAAGGTCACCGTGTCCTCAGGCATGCGGCCGGTGTACCAAGGCGGCATCATGTTGTGCCCTGGGTGATAGACCAAAGGAGGATGGCCGCCAACGACGTGCGTCTTCTGGGCCCGGGCAGGATGGTCACCACTCATGATGGCACAGCGGGTGGGCGCACAAGTAGGTGCCGGTGAGTAGCCGTGCCAGAACTGCACTCCCTTACTGGCAAGCGCATCGATGTTGGGTGTCTCCATCGGTGTCGGCTCATCGATGTCATAACAACCAACATCCTGCCAACCGAGGTCATCGGTCAGGATCAGGATGATGTTCGGCTTCGCCGGCCGCTCGGCAGCGGCCAGGGAGGTCGTGAGGGAAGTGGTAAACGGCAAGAGCAGGGCGAGTGTCAGCAGCGGGGCGATCTTCATACCCTTAAATTAGCACCCACGATTGGATATTAAACAGAATTTTTAGATGATATTCAGCCGCCGGGGGCGGCTGGAATTTGGAATGAGGAATTTGGAATTTGGAACTGTTCAGCGGTCGCTACGCGACGCAGAACATGAATAAACCCTTTTCCGTGGGTTAAAACCCACGGCTACGATCATCAGTCACTACGTGACGCAAGCCACCGTCGCGTAGCGACAACGCATATTAGCCGTGGGTTTTAACCCACGGATGGGCATGATGAGAACAATCACGTCGCGTAGCGACCGCTTAACCCTATTTCTAATCCCCTATTTCTAATCCCCTATTCCGGCCAAACGGCGCGTTGAGGCCAACGCGCCCTACCACTCAAGATGCGGCTCCCCACTTCAACTTAAACTCTCAACTTCAACTCACTCTGCCTTAGGAAATTGAAGCTGCTCTACGATAACCGTGCTCACTTGCTTCGCCAGTTTCTGGCTGCCGATGGTTTTGAAATGGACGTCTCCGGGTTTGACGAAGAGCTCCGCTGGGAAGGTCGTAGTGAGGGCGTGC